>Ga0224500_10001039_pt1 | contig 17265 bp, 13 predicted proteins | sample SF_Oct11_sed_USG_FD_168126 | JGI IMG/M metagenome (GOLD analysis project Ga0224500, IMG submission 168126) | Sediment microbial communities from San Francisco Bay, California, United States - SF_Oct11_sed_USGS_4_1 | ecosystem: Environmental > Aquatic > Marine > Sediment | place: USA: California... | reverse complement strand
GGCCAGAGTGGCCGTCTGTTCGGTCGCCAGGCATGGGCCGGCGTGCAGAGCGCGGGCATGGGCACGTTTGCGTTGGGCCGCTTTGCCACGCCGTCGTCGGGCACCGGCTCGTTCGACCAGTGGGGCTTCGTCGACCCGTTCGCGACCGGCTGGGGCATCAACAGCCTGGGTTCGACCTTCATCGCGTCGAACGCGCTGCGCGAAGACAACGCCGTCCTGTGGTCCTCGCCGACGTGGGCCGGCTTCAATTTCGCGGCGATGTACTCGTTCAACATTGACGGTGCGGAAAAGTCGCCGTCGGGCAACAATATCCCCGCCGCCACGCTGGCCGCCAAGTGGGCCTGGGGTCCCATCGCCGTAGCCGCCACGTATGACCTGATCACCAAGCCCGACACGGCCCCGGCGACCGTGGACGACCAGAAGATGACCCAGATCGGCGGCACCTGGGACTTCAAACTCGCCAAGCTTCACGCCGGCTATGCGATCCAGCGCGGCATCAGCTTCATCGGGCAATCTGGTATTCCCGGCGGCTTCGTTCCGACCGGAGTGCAGGCATTTGACAATGACGCCTACATGATCGGCGCGACGGTTCCGCTGATGGGCGGCTCGCTGCTGGGCTCGTACCAGTATTCGAACGCCAAGAACGTCCAAGGGGGCACCGGCGCCGCGGCGTGTGCGTTCGAGCCGGACTACTCGGTCTGGGGCATCGGCTACTCGTATCCGTTCTCGCGCCGCACGAACATGTACGTGGGCTACGGCCAGCAGTCGTGGGACGGCGCCATCAGCCTGGGTGGAAGCAAAACCGACCCAGTGAACCAGTTCAACAAGAAGCAGTTTGCACTGGGTCTCCGTCACCTGTTCTAAGCAAGAAGAACAGTCCGTTGCACTGTGAAAGGCCGCTCTTCGGAGCGGCCTTTTTTTCGTCCCTACTTTGTCGCCAGTGCGGCTGCCGCAGCCGGACGGAGGCGTTCCAGGAGGCCTTCCTGCAGCAGTCCGGCGCGCAGGCGCCGGACGAGCAGGTCGTCCGGCCGGCGCGCCTGCTCTCTCGACACCGACGCCTGCAGGTAGGACTCGATTCCCCGGGTTTCTCCTCTTGCAGCGATTTCTTCGGCGACGCGGTGTGCGCGTTCGAGAGCGGGATCGACCGACAGCCGCAACGACTCGGTCGTGCAGGGACGCGCGTCGAGCAGGCCCTTGCGCGTCGCCTGCGCCAGCGCATCGAGCGCCATGCGGCGATAGGTGGTCCACTTGCCGCCGGTGACCGTGAGCAGGTTGCCATGCTCGATCACGATGGCGTGTTCGCGCGAGATGGTCCGCGTCGCGCCGTGCGCACCCGGCGAAAAGAGCGGCCGCAGCCCCGCGAATGCCGCGAGAACGTCGCCGCGCGAAGGCCGGGTGGCCAGATAACCCCGCGCCGTTTCCAGGATGAATTCGATCTCGCTCTCGGCGGGCCTCGGGTCCCACGCCGGCCCGTCCACCGGAACGTCCGTCGTACCGACGATCAGCCGGCCATGCCACGGAATGCCGAAGAGGACCCGGCCGTCGGCGGTCTTCGGGATCATCAACCCGCGCTCACCCGGCAGGAAGCGGTGATCGAGCACGATGTGCGAGCCGCGGCTGATGGTGACGAGCTGATGCGCGTCGGGATCGGCCAGCCGTCGCACGGCATCCACCCACACGCCGGTGGCGTTGAACACCGCCTTCGCGCGCAGTTCCAGCCGTTCGCCCGTTTCTTCGTCGACCGCAACGACCTGCCGGATTCGATCCTCTCCGGCATCGATGCTCTCCACGCGAACGTAGTTCACGACGGTCGCGCCCAGGCCGACCGCCGTGCGCATCAGCGCGATCGCGAGGCGCGCGTCATCGAACTGCCCGTCCCAGTAGGCGACCCCTCCGCGCAGGCCCTCGGCACGGACGCCGGGCAGTTGCGCCAGCGTTGCCTCACGCGACAGCCAGCGGGTCGCGCCGACCCCGCGGTGCCCGGCCAGCGCGTCGTACAGGCCGAGCCCGATCCGCATGACCTCGCGCTCGAGCGGCCGATAGCACGGCACGACGAACTCGAGCGGATGAACGAGCTCGGGGGCATTGGCAAGCAACAGCGCCCGCTCCGCCAGCGCTTCGCGCACGAGTTTCACGTTGCCCTGCGCGAGGTAGCGCACGCCGCCGTGCACGAGCTTGGTGCTGCGGCTCGAGGTGCCGCTCGCGAAGTCGCGCGCCTCGATCAAGGCGGTCCGATAGCCGCGCGCGGCCGCGTCGAGCGCGATGCCGAGGCCGGTCGCGCCGCCTCCGATCACGAGTACGTCCCATGGCGTCGCATCGCGCAGCTGCGAGATCAGCTGCGCGCGCTTGATGACGCCCGGGCCGGTCATGCGGCCCAGTGCCGCGCCCGGTCGACGGCGCGCCGCCATTCCCCGACCAGTTCGTCGCGGCGTCCGCTGCTCATCGAAGGCTCGAACTTTCGCTCGGCTGTCCACAGTGAAGCGATTTCGTCGGTGCCGCTCCAGAACCCAGTCGCCAGCCCGGCGAGATAGGCAGCGCCCAATGCGGTGGTTTCCGTGATGACCGGGCGCACCACGGGCACGCCCATGATGTCCGCCTGGAACTGCATCAGCAGGTCGTTGCGGGCCGCGCCGCCATCGACCCTCAATTCGGTCACTGGCTGTGCCGCGTCGCGCTGCATGGCGTGCAGCACATCGAACGACTGGAACGCGATCGACTCGAGCGCAGCGCGGGCGACATGGGCCTTGGTGGAACCGCGGGTCAGGCCGATGATCGTTCCGCGCGCATCGGGGTCCCAGTGCGGCGCACCGAGTCCGACGAAAGCCGGTACGAGCAGGACTCCGCCCGCATCCGGCACCTGCCGCGCAAGGGCTTCGACGTCATCCGAGCGCGCGAACAGGCCGAGCCCGTCGCGCAGCCACTGCACCACCGCGCCCGCCACGAACACGCTTCCTTCGAGCATGTAGGCGGGGTCGCCCGTGGCGAGCGTCCACCCCGCCGTCGAAAGCAGTCGATTTGCCGACGGCTGCGGCGTCGATCCCACATTCAGAAGCATGAAGGCGCCGGTGCCATAGGTGTTCTTGGCCATGCCCGGCGTAAAGCACGCCTGCCCGAAGGTCGCGGCCTGCTGATCGCCCGCGTTGCCGGCGATGGCGATGCGGTCGCCGAACAGCGCCGTGGTCCCGACGATTTCGCTCGATCGAGTCACGCGCGGCAGGATGGCCCGCGGCACGCCGAAGATCGCGAGCAGGTCCTCGTCCCAGTCCAGTGTCGCGAGGTCGAGCAGCAGCGTGCGCGAGGCGTTGCTGACATCGGTCACGTGCCGGGCTCCGCCCGTGAGATTCCAGATCAGCCAGCTGTCCACGGTCCCGAAAGCGAGTTCGCCACGCTCGGCACGCGCCCGCGCCCCCGGGACGTGGTCGAGCAGCCAGCCAAGCTTGGTCGCGGAAAAGTACGGGTCGAGCACCAGGCCGGTCTTCGCGCGGACCTGCTGTTCGAGGCCGCGCTCCTTCAACTCGGCGCAGCGGTCCGCGGTCCGCCGGTCCTGCCACACGATGGCGTTCGCCACCGGGGTTCCGCTCGCGCGGTCCCACAGGACGACAGTTTCCCTCTGGTTCGTGATCCCGACTGCGCTGATGTCGGCCGAACCGGCGCCCGCCTGGCGCACCGCGGACTGCGCGCACTCGAGCTGGGTAGACCAGATCTCCCCGGCGTCGTGCTCGACCCAGCCGGGTTGCGGGAAGATCTGCCGGAATTCCTTCTGCGCGGAGGCGACGATCGCTCCGCGCCGGTCAAACACGATGGCGCGGGAACTCGTCGTGCCCTGGTCCAGCGCCAGCACGTACTTCGACATGGTGTACTCGGGATGCAGTGGCCTGTGCGTTTGCTGCGGGCAGCATAGACGAAGCGCGGGGCGCTTGGCAGACTTGGCCCCGATCTGAAAGACACGACCTTGGGAGACATCATGATCCTGCAGCGCCTCGTCCTTGCGGCCGCGTGCCTGTTGGCCGCCGCGGTGCCCGCCCATTCGCAGACCTGGCCGGCGAAGCCCGTTCGCATCGTGGTCCCCTTTCCGCCCGGGGGCACGACGGACATCGTGGCGCGGTCGCTCGGCGCCGAGTTGCAGAAGATGTGGCAGCAGCCGGTCGTGATCGAGAACAAGCCCGGGGCGGGCGGCAATATCGGCGCCGACGCTGTTGCGAAGAGCGCCGGCGACGGCTACACGCTGCTGATGGGCACGGTCGGCACGCATGCCATCAACCAGTCGCTCTACGCGAAACTCCCGTACGACCCCGTGAAGGACTTCGTTCCGGTCACCCTGTGTGCCGCGGTCCCGAACGTGATGGTGATCAATCCGAAGCTGCCCGTGAACTCGGTCGCCGAGTTCATCCAGTACGCGAAGGCGAATCCGGGCAAGCTGAACATGGCCTCCAGCGGGAACGGGACGTCGATTCATCTGACCGGTGAACTGTTCAAGACGGTCACCGGAACCTACATGGTCCACTTCCCCTACCGCGGCTCGTCCCCCGCGCTGACCGACCTGATCGCGGGCAACATGAACGTGATGTTCGACAACCTGCCGTCGGCGCTGCCGCACATCAAGAGCGGGCGCCTCAAGGCGCTGGCGGTCACTTCGAGCGTTCCCTCCGCGGCATTGCCGGGCGTGCCGACGATCGAGGCGGCCGCCAACCTGAAGGGCTTTGACGCCAGCTCATGGTTTGGACTGTTCGCGCCGGCCGGCACGCCGCGCGCGGTCGTCGACAAGATCCAGGGCGATGTCGCCAAGGCGCTGGCGGTGCCGGAGGTCCACGAACGCTTCGTCTCCCAGGGCGCACAGCCGGGCGGCAACACGCCCGATCAGTTTGCGGCATTCATCAAGGGCGAAACCGACAAGTGGGCGCATGTAGTGAAGGCCTCGAACGCGAAGATCGATTGACGGATCACGACCGGAGGCCGCCGCGTCGGGCAGCCTTCCCCGACATCAGCCTGCAGGCAGCGGCATCACGATGAGCGCCGCTGTCTATCGACGCCTCCTGATCGAGCGCCTCATTGCGAGCCTGCTCCCACTGGAGCCGGTCCGCGCCTGCTTCGAAGGCGGGTCGGCGGCGACGGGACGCCTGGACGACTTTTCGGATGTCGACCTCGTGATCGTCGCCCCCCTGGCGGCGTCGGAAACCGTGTTCAACGCGGTCGAGGCCGCCCTGTCCACCTCCACCGCCATCACGCATCGCTGGCCGGTCGAGCCACCGTCGTTCCCGGACATCGCGCAGCGCTTCTACTTCCTGGCCGACGCGCCGCGCTTCTTCGCGGTGGACTGCGTGGTGGCCACCGAGGCGTCCGTCACGCAGTTTCTGGAGTGCGAGCGCCACGGGGAACCCCTCCTGTATTTCGACCGCACCGGGACCATCCGCGCCCGGCCCGTCGACCAGCCGTCGCTGGCGGCCAGACGTGCGCACCGCTGGCGCCAACTGCGGGGCGCGGTTCCCGTCTACGCCATGCTCGTCGACAAGGAACTCGCACGAAACCGGCCGCTCGAGGCCATGGGGTTCTATCAGACGTTGCTGCGCGCGCTGCTCGAGGTGCTGGGCGTCGAGCACAGGCCGGACCGGTTCGACTTCGGGTGGCGCTACGTCGAGAGCCAGATGCCGGAAGATGCGCGCAGGCTCATCGCGCACTTCGCTTTCGTTGGCGACCCCGAGACGCTGCGAGAGCGAGCGCCTGAGCTTGCCGCGGAGCTCGCACGGCGTCTCACCGCCCCTTCCCGGTAATCAGGTGCCGCGTCGATCCGGCACCGCCCGGCCGCACGCCGCTGCCCGGCAGATGGCCCGATAATCCGCCCGCAATCCCGTTCCGATCCATGCCATCCACCACTGACCGCGCGCCCCTGCTCATCGGGTTGCTGCTTGCGACGCTGCTGGCCCTTGCGGTGTCCGGCTGGCGTCCCTACGACCGCGCGACGTGGCTGCTGGAAGTCGCACCGGTCCTGATCGCGATTCCAGTGCTCGTCGCGACCCGCGAGCGCTTTGCCCTGACCACCCTGCTCTACGTGCTGATCTTCCTGCACGCCCTCGTCCTGATCGGCGGTGGCGCCTACACGTACGCCCGGGTGCCGCTGGGCGCCTGGGTTCAGGAGTGGTTCGGGCTTGCCAGGAATCCCTACGACAAGCTGGGGCACTTCATGCAGGGGTTTGTCCCCGCGCTGATCGCACGCGAGATCCTGATCCGCGGCGACTTCGTCCGCGGGCGGCGCATGACCGCGTTCGTGTGCGTGTGCATCGCGCTTGCGATCAGCGCCTGCTACGAATTGATCGAATGGTGGGCCGCGCTGCTGATGGGGCAGGGCGCGGACGAGTTCCTCGGAACGCAGGGCGACCCCTGGGACACGCAGTCCGACATGTTCCTCGCGCTGATCGGCTCCTCCACGGCGATGGCGATGCTGACGCGTCTGCACGACCGGCAACTGGCACGGACGGGGACGACGCGCGCGTCAGTGCCATCTGTTGTCGAATAATCGACATCCGTGCAGCGGAATCCGCCGTTCGGCGGATTGCAGTTTCCGCACGACAATCTCATTGTCACAATTCGTCGTGATACTTCGATGAGCTGATGCTGTCTGGAGACGAGCGATGCGGATGCGTGTGTTGGAGAGGCAGAACGAAGTCCGGATCGAACTGAGCCGTGTGGCCGGTCGCCAGGACAGCGTGCTGGCCGCCCTCACCGCCTGCCAGCGCTCCTGCACCTGCACGGGCGGCCTCGGATCTCCGACCGCCGCCCTTTCGGTCCGCGCTCGCGGTGACGAAATGCAGGTGCGCCTGCGGCCCACCCAGGGGCAGCAACTCGACGTCGGCGAGATCTATCGTTGCCTGCGCCGCAGCCTGGTCGAGCGCGAGCGCCCACTAGCGGCTTCGACGCCCTGACGGTCCCGCCTAGAAGTTCAGCTTGAATCCTATGGTCGCGAGCTTTGCCTGCTCGCTGCCGCCCTGGATGCCGAACGAAGCATTCACTGTGAAGCGCTCCGGCACCACCGCGTAGCGGATCCCGGCGTTGAGCCACAGCGGGTCGCGCTGGTTCCCGAAGGTCTCGACCATCAGGTCGAGTCCCGGATGTCCCACCTGCAGGAACTCTGCCGCGATGGCCCAGACGGCGTTGGTTTCCTCGTCGATGCGCGAGTGGCTGGCCCCGAGGTTCAAGTGCACCAGCAGGTCCTTGCGCATCGGGACCGTCACGACCCCGAGCAGCGCCGTGTAGTCATAGCGCCACCCCATGCCGCTCGGCCGTGTGCCGATGAACGAATAAGCGAGCGCCACGCCCACCTGCTCGTCCGTCAGGTCGCGCAGGCTCGTCTTGCCGCCCGCCGCGGCCTGCGTACTGCGCTCGTCCTCGATGCGCGTCGTGGCGAAGGCGCCTGACAGCTGGGTCTGGATTCCGATTCCGCAGGCAGCTTGCAGCAAGCCGGAGCGAGCGGTCCGTCCATCGACGTTGAGACGGCTTCCCACGCCTTCGAATTCGCAGTCACCCCGATCGAGGACGCCCGCGTCCTCCGTCACCAGCGGGCGCGCTGCCTGAACGGCATCGCAGGCAAGAAGCGGGACCAGGACCGCCGCCGCGGCGCCAAGCTGCCCGACGCCCCAGGACCGCCGCACTTACTCCTCCTTGAACCGGGGCGCGCGGGGACGCGGCGGGCCGCGCCGTTCCTGCGGGCGCTCGCCACGCGGGGGCGCACCGCGCCCGGCGCCGAATGCAGGGGCCGGGCGCTCCCGATTGAAGGCCGGTCGCGGTCCACCGAAGCGGGCCAGCCGCATCACCATGCGCAGCGCCTCGTTGACCGTCTCCGAGTCCCGAAAGACGCGCGCCACATCGGGGTCCAGGGTAATCACCGCGGGCCGGGCCGCGGGTCGCCGGTCGCCTTCGCCCCCCGTCCGATCGAACCCGCCCGGGCGCGGTCCGCGCGCCGGCCGCTCGGCCCGTGCGTACGGGTCGGTGAACTTGCGCTCCTGCGCCGCACGCGCACGCGGCCCGGTACGCGTGCTGGCTGGTTCAGCCGGCCGCGGCCGCTTCTCGAATTTCTTCATCGACTGCTCCTGGTCGCGCCCTTGACGGCGCGGAAACGAGAAAGGCCGCCCGCGGCGGCCTTCCGGTTGCGGCACACAGTTTAGGCCGCTTTCTTCTCGTCGCGCAGTTCGCGGCGCAGGATCTTGCCGACGTTGGTCTTGGGAAGGTCGGCCCGGAACTCGATGTATTTCGGCTTCTTGTAGCCGGTGAGGTGTTCCTTGCAGAACTCCATCAGTTCCTTCTCGGTCAACGCCGCGTCCTTCTTCACGACGAACAGCTTCACTGCCTCGCCCGAGTTGTCGTCGGGCACGCCGACGACCGCGCACTCGAGCACGCCCGGGTGTGACGCCACGACGCCCTCGACCTCGTTCGGGTAAACGTTGAAGCCCGACACCAGGATCATGTCCTTCTTGCGATCGACGATCTTCGTGTAGCCCTCCTGGTCCATCACTCCGACGTCGCCCGAGCGGAAGAATCCGTCCGCGGTCATCACCTTCGCCGTTTCGTCGGGACGGTTCCAGTAGCCCGCCATCACCTGCGGCCCGCGGATGGCGATTTCGCCGACCTGGCCCACCGGCAGCTTGCTGCCGTTGTCGTCCAGGATCGCGATCTCGGTCGACGGCACCGGCAGGCCGATCGTTCCGGTGAACTTGTCGGTGTCGGTCCGGTTCGCCGTCGCCACCGGCGATGTCTCGGAAAGTCCGTAGCCCTCCGCGATCGGACAGCCCGTCACCTTCAGCCAGCGCTCCGCGACCGCCTGCTGCACGGCCATCCCGCCGCCGGCCGACAGGATCAGCCGCGAGAAATTCAGCTTCTTGAACTCCTCGTTGTTCAGCAGGCCGTTGAACAGGGTGTTGACGGCGGGGAACACGTGGAACGTGTGCTTCGACAATTCCTTGACGAAACCAGGGATGTCGCGCGGGTTCGCGATCAGCAGGCACTTGCCGCCGATCCGCATCGACATCATCGCGCACACGGTCAGGGCGAAGATGTGATACAGGGGGAGCGCGGTCACCGTCAGCGGGTACTCGCCAGGCTTGAGCTTCGACAGCGCCGGCTGGTACCACGCCTCGGACTGCAGCATGTTGGCGATGATGTTGCGATGCGTCAGCGTGGCCCCCTTCGACACGCCGGTCGTGCCGCCCGTGTACTGCAGGAACGCCACGTCCTCGTGGCCCACTTCGACCGGCTTCAGGTTCATCTTCATGCCGTCGGCCACGACCTCGTTCCAGCGCACGGCGCTGGGCAGGGAGAACTCGGGGACCATCTTCTTCACGTTGCGCACGACGAAGTTGACCAGCAGCCCCTTCAGGAAGCCGAGCATGTCTCCCATCGCACAGATGACCGCGACCTTGGTCGGCACCTTGTCGGCAACCTGCTGGAACACGGATGCGAAGTTCTCGAGGATGAAAATCGCCTCCGATCCCGAGTCCTTCAACTGGTGTTCGAGTTCGCGCGGCGTGTACAGGGGATTCACGTTCACCACCGTGCAGCCGGCTCGCAACACGCCGGCCAGCACGACCGGGTACTGCATCACGTTGGGCATCATGATGGCGACGCGCTTGCCCTTGCCGAAGCCCCGGCTCTGCAGCCAGGCCGCCACCGCGGCCGAGTACTGGTCGAGTTGCCGATACGTCATTTCGGCGCCCATGAACTCGTACGCGGGCAGCGAGCCGTGCTTGCGGAACGCTTCCTCGAGCAATTCCACCAGCGACTTGTACTGGTTGTAGTCGATGTCGGCGGGCACGCCCTTCGGATAGTTCTTCAGCCAGAACCGATCCATCTTCATCTCCTTGACTGTCTTATCGTTGTTGAGGTCCGAGGCAGCAATGCGCTGCTGCGCAGCGCAATCATCATAGCCCGGCCCCTTTCGCGGCGGATCACCGGGTAACTACGAGGCCCTGCAATCGGGCATCGCGTTCGTCCTTCGGGAGTCGCGACAGCCGGCGAACTTCCTCGTAGAAGCGCGGCAGGTCGCCGCCCGTCTGGGCGAGCAGGGCATCAAAGGCCGGCACCAGCGCGTTGTACGCGCCGATCGAGGCCAGGTGCGCGTTGGTCAGGTCCTGGGCGAAGAACCGGTCGTAGCCGGCGAACCCGCCCCACGAGGCCTTCAGTCGCCCGTACTCGTCCTTGAGTTCCGCGAACAGTCGTCGCTTGCCTGCCCGCTTGCCGTCATCCGGCTCCCCGCCCTTGAACAGGGCATCCAGCTGTTCGCGGTATTTCAGCAGAAGGTCGACGAAGTCCTGGCGCCGCTGCGCGAACTCGGCATACGACCGCCGCAGCGCGACGTCGTCCTGGGCGGCAAGCCAGCGCCGCACCCCTTCGCGCTCCACTGCCGTCGCGAACGACTCGTTGAAGGTCGTGTCCCCGCCCACGAAGACCACCTGGTGGGTCAACTCGTGGAAGATCAGCGAAGCCACCTGGGCTTCCGATCCGCCGATGAAGGTGTTGAGCAGCGGGTCCGGAAGCCATCCCAGCGTCGAATAGGCCGGCACTCCAGTGACGTTGACTTCAAGGCCGTCCGCCCGCAGCGCCTGCGCGGCGCGTTCCGCGTCTGCCCGATCGAAGTAACCGCGGTACCCGGCGCACCCGACGACCGGGTAGCACCACTCCTTCAACAGCAGCGACAGTTCCGGGGTTGCAAACACGTTCCACACCACATAGGGACGGTGCAGATCGGCGTATTCCGTGTAGCTGGCGTTCTCGGGCAGGCCCAGCGCTGTCGTCGCGAAGGCGCGGATCTGCTCGGCCCGCACCAGGCGCCTGCGCAGCGGCTCCGCCGTTGCCGGATCTGCGATGACGTCGGGAATCGGCCGCGCCGCGCGCATCATGGCCAGGTGCCCACCGATGGACTGGGCGTAGTAGCCGAGAGTGGAGCAGCCGCCGCCGAGCGCCGCCGCGACCAGGACGGCAGCCGGAATCAGGACGCGTGCGCGGCGAAGCGCAGTGAAGCGGGAGGATGTAGCGGGCGCCATCGGCGCCATTGTGCCGAAGCGGCAGCGGCCACGCCGGCGCCCCGGCGTGCAACCTACGGTGACGCGCGCTCGACTTCCCGCACCACCCGCCTGAGCTTGCCGCTCAGGCAATCCCGGCGCGGCGGCTGATCGCCGACATCCAGGGCGATGTCGGCGAAGCCCATCGCCTGGAAGTACGCATGCAGCGCGCGCCTGACGGCGGACGCTGCGGACGCCGGCTGCTCGCCGCCCAGTCGCACCGTCACCGCGCGCAGCGCCGTCTGCACGACCTGGAAGTCATGCACGTGGGCCCGCTCCTCCAGCACGGTTTCCAGGGCGAGCGGCACGACCGCCCCCACCCCACCGCGCGCCAGCGGCATCACCAGCACGTCGTCGCAGCGGCCCTCGACCGCGATGACCGGAAATGCAGAGCCGCAGGGACAGCGACCGCTGCGCATCGTCACGGCGTCGCCCAGGTCGTACCGGATCAGCGGCTGCACGCGGTTCACGAGGTTCGTCAGCAGAACCGAATGCGAGCGCTCGCCCGGAGCGACCGGCCGGCCCCGGGCGTCGACGGGTTCAAGGATCACCCAGTCGCTGTTGACATGCAGCTGGCGATGCGGGCATTCCCATGCAATGGCCAGGAACTCGGATGCGCCATACGCGTTGCGGACACGGCAGCCGAAAACCGACTGCAGGCGGGCGCGCGTGGCCGGCGCCATGCACTCGCCGCCGGTCCACAGTTCGCGCAGGCGCAAGCGCAGGCGCCCGCTCGCCTGTTCCTCGGCGAGCATTTCCGCCGCCGTGGGGTAGGTGGCCAGGATCGCCGGTCCGTACGCGTTGAGTTCGGCGACCAGGCGATCGATGGGCTGCAGCAGGGAGCAGGCGCGGACGAACGGCGTCATCCAGGGCAGCGCGCGCAACAGTCGCTGGACTGACGACACCCCGGCGAAATGGCCGCCGGTGGCGGCCACCAGCGCGTAGCGCTCGCCACGCATCCACGACACCATCTGGTCGACTCCGGCCGCCTGACCGCGAAAGCGCTGCGTCTCGAGCGCGTCGTAGACCGCAAGAGCACGGCTGTCATGCACGAACAGGCCAGGATGTCCGGTCGTGCCCGAACTGCTCCAGACAGCGTAGCGGCCGTGCAGCAGGGAACCCAGCCGCGCCGGGTCGGAGACGAAACGCTCGACTGTCCGCAGGTTCACCTCGGGCCGGGTGCTGACGCGATCGAACTCGCGCATCAGGGTGCGCTTGTCCACGGCCGGACAGTCGGCCAGGCACACTCGCCCGTAGTTCGGCAGCCCCGCATGCAGGTCCCGATAGAAGGGGGAAGCGCTCCGGGCGTGCCGCAGGAGATCCAGCAGGCGCCGCCGTCGGCACTCGGCGAGTTCCGCCGCGCCCAGCCGTGACCCCTGCCAGACCTGCCAGGCGGCCTCTGCCCACAACGCAGCGTCGAGGCCGGCGAGGAAGGGCAGTTCGGTGATGGATGGATTCAGATCGGACATCGGCCTTGAACCGGGCGGCGGACAAACGACCCCAGTTCAGTTCATTGTCATCCGCCACGCCGTCCGCACCATCCCCCAACGGAGGTACACGTCGCTGCGGCGCGCCGCGCGCCGCCGGCTCGCGCCTCAGGAAACGGCGCGTTCTACCTCGACCAGGCAGTCGTAGAACGTCGGTCCGCGCCCGATGTCCGTCAAAGCCTGGCTGGTCAATTCGTTCGCGTTCCTGTGATCGTGCGCAAGCTTCTTCCACCAGATCGACAGCGCCACCACGCAACCTGGACGCGCGCGATCGGTCACGCGGGCGCGCAACTCGACGCTGCCCCGGTCATTGAAGACCCGCACCCGGTCACCTTCCGCGATGCCGCGGTGCGCGGCGTCGGCCGGATGCACGTCGAGCGACGGCTCGCCCTCGGCATCCCGCAGGCTCGCCACATTGACGAAGGTCGAGTTGAGGAAATTGCGCGCAGGTGGCGAGATGAAGGCGAGCGGGTAGCGCTGCGCGAGTTCCGGACGGCTGATCGCGCTTTCGTACGGAGCGACATGGTCCGGCACCGGGTCGATGCCGAGGGCACCCAGTCGCTCCGAGACGAACTCGCAGCGACCCGACGCCGTCGGGAAACGTCCGTGCGCGAACGGAGCGTGGGGCGCGGGCAGGTCGAGGCGCTGCCAGCCGGCCAGCTTCAGCTGCTGCCAGTCAAAGCTCGACGTCGGACCGGACCGGACGAACGCCTGCGCCGCAAGCTGGTCGTCCGACTCCGCGAAGCACTCATCGCCGTATCCCATCCGCCGCGCCAGGCGCCGGAAGATCTCGCTGTTGGGCAGTGCCTCGCCCAGCGGCTCGATCGCGGGATTGTTGGCCAGCACGTAGTAGTGCCCGTACGACTTGTGCACGTCCACGTGCTCCAGTTGCGTCGTGGCCGGCAGCACGTAGTCGGCGAAATCCGCGGTGTCGGTCTGGAAGTGATCGAGGACCACCGTGAACAGGTCCTCGCGCGCGAATCCGCGCGCCACCTCCCCCGAGTGCGGCGCCACGGCGACCGGATTGCTGTTGTAGACGATCAGCGCATCGATCGGGGGCTCGGCCGCCAGCAGGTCGCGGCCGATGGTCGACATGTTGATGGTGCGCGGCCTCCGTCCGGCAAGCAGATCAGGGCGATACAGCGCCGCCTCGTCGACCGGATACGCGCCGCTCGTCGACAGCAGCAGGCCGCCCGCGGGATCGCGCCAGTGCCCCGCCAGCGCCGGCAGGCAGGCCACTGCGCGCACGGCGTTGCCGCCGCCGTGCGTGCGCTGCATGCCGTAGTTGAGCCGGATCGCCGCGGGACGCAGTTCCCAGTAGTCGCGCGCGAACCCCGCGACCACGCCGGCCTCGATGCCGCACAGCGCGCCGACCCGCTCCGGGTCGAACGCGCGTGCGCGCTCCGCCAGCGCATCGAAGCCGAGCGTGTGCCGGTCGATGTAATCGCGGTCCAGCCAGCCTTCGCGGACCAGCACATGGATCACCCCGAGCGCGAAGGCGCCGTCGGTGCCGGGCATCAGTGCGATGTGCTGGTGGCATTTGTCGGCCGTGAGCGAACGGTAGGGATCGATCGCAATCAGCTTGGCGCCACGCCGCTTGGCCTCCTGCGCGCGGCTCCACAGATGCAGGTTGGAGGCGATCGCGTTCGTGCCCCAGAACACGATCAGCTTCGCGTCCTGGAAATTCTCGACGTCGGTGCCGAGGCGCGAGCCGATGGTCGCGACCAGCGCCTCGCCGCCCGCCGTCGCGCAGATCGTCCGGTCCAGGAAGCTGGCGCCGAGCCGGTGGAAGAAGCGGCTCGCCATCGCCTCGCCCTGCACCAGTCCCATCGTTCCGGCATAGCTGTACGGCACGATGCGTTGCGGATCACGCGCAGCGATCTCGTGCAGCCGCGCGGCGATGTCGGAGAGCGCCGCGTCCCAGCTCACGCGTTCGAAGCGCCCCTCTCCCTTCGCGCCGACACGCCGCAGCGGGTGGAGAAGGCGATCGGGGTGGTAGGTGCGCTCGAGATACCGGCTCACCTTCGTGCACAGTGTGCCCGCCGTGGTCGGATGCGCGGGATCGCCGGCGATCTTCACGGCCACGCGCCGCCCCTGCTCCTCGCGGACCGTCACCAGCATCGCGCAGGTGTCGGGACAGTCGTGCGGGCAGGCGGCCCGCACGACCGTTTCGCCCGGCGCGGCCTCGAGTCTCATCGAGCGCCGGCCAGCGGCTGTTCGATCATCCGCGCGAAGAAGGCCTCGCAGGCCGCGACCTGCGCATAGCTGATGTATTCATCCGGCTTGTGCGCCTGGTCGATGCTGCCCGGTCCCAGCACGACGGTCGGAATGCCGGCCCGCGCGAAGACGCTCGCCTCCGTCGCGAAGCTCACCGCTCCGGTGCCCATGTGTGCCGTGCGCGCGACTTCCTGTGCCCACCGAACGAGCGGCGCGTCGGGTTCGATCCCGAACGCCGGCAGGTCCAGCCCTCGCTCGAACGCAATGCCGGCTTCGGGCGCGACACTGCGCATCTGCGGAACGAGTTCGCGCTGGGAAAACGCGACGATTTCGTTCTCCATCTCGTCGTGCGTCATCGACGGCAGGTTGCGCATCTCGAAGTTGAACTCGCAATCGCGCGGCACCACGTTGACCGCGATGCCGCCGTGGATGAGACCCGTCTGCAGGGTGCTGTGCGGCACCGCGAATCGGCTGTCGCGCGGTTCTTCCTTCGCCAGGCGATCGGCGATCCCGCGGATGTACGCGATCAGCCGCGCCGCGAATTCGATCGCGTTGACGCCCTGCGGCGTCAGTGCGGAATGCGACTCGCGCCCGCGCACCCTGCAGCACACGTCGCGCTTGCCCTTGTGCGCCACGATCGCCTGCATGTCGGTCGGCTCGCCGATGATGCAGCCGGCCGGCCGGATGCCGCGCTCCGCCAGATCCGCGACGAGTCCCTTGACGCCGAGGAACGTGGTTTCCTCGTCGTACGTGAGCGACAGATGCAGCGGCAGACGGTCCTGTGCCGCAAGGAAGCGTGGCACCCACGCCAGCGCAATGGCGATGAATCCCTTCATGTCGGCGCTGCCGCGACCGTGGATGCGACCGTCGCGATGCGACGCCCGGAACGGATCGCTCGACCAGTCCTGCCCATCGACCGGCACGGTATCGGTGTGGCCCGACAGGACCAGGCCACCGGTCTTCACGCGGTCCGGCTCCGCCGACAGGGTCGCGAACAGGTTGGCCTTGCGCCCGCTGGCGTCGTAGACGAGGTTCGAGCGCACCCCCAGGCGCGCCAGTTCGTCGCGCGTCCATTCGATGAGCCCGAGGTTGGAGTCGCGGCTGACCGTCGGAAACGCGATCAGGCGATCGATCATCGCCAGGGCCTCGGCGGACGGCGTTGCGGAAACGGCGGACTCGGCCGGTGCATTCATGGTCAACACCCGGGAAGTGGTGGGGTTATGGCGCGCGCTGGCACGCCGGCTGCGAGCTGGCCATTCTAGTGCGCCCCGCCGCCGGGTTCAGTACGATGTATCTCCCTCCGGGAAGGATTCAGACACTCAGACGTCATGCAATTGATCGACCGCGTTGTCCAGTTCCGCGCCGAAATCCAGCAGATCAGGCGCGACCTGCACGCTCATCCGGAACTGCGCTTCGAGGAGCAGCGCACCGCCGACATCGTGGCGGCGCGACTGGCCGAATGGGGCATCGATGTCGTGCGGGGACTCGGCGGCACCGGCGTGGTGGGCACGCTGAGGAACGGCACCGCCGCGCGCTCCATCGGGTTGCGCGCCGACATGGACGCCCTGCCGATCACTGAGATCAACCAGTTCGCCCACAAGTCGCTGCACCCGGGCAAGATGCACGCGTGCGGGCACGACGGGCACACGGCCATGCTGCTCGCCGCCGCGAAGTACCTGGCCGAAAGCCGACCGTTCGACGGCACCGTGCACCTGATCTTCCAGCCGGGCGAGGAAGGCGGCGCCGGTGCGCAGCGAATGATCGACGACGGACTGTTCGACCGGTTCCCGTGCGACGCCGTGTTCGGCATGCACAACTGGCCCGGCCTCGCCGTCGGCGAGTTCGGCGTGACGCCTGGCCCGATGATGGCATCGTCGAACGAGTTCGAGATCACGGTGCGCGGCCGCGGGGCGCACGCGGGCATGCCGCATCTCGGCGTCGATCCCGTCTTGGTCGCGGTTCAGATCGTCAACGGCCTGCAGTCGATCATCACCCGCGTGAAGAAGCCGATCGACTCGGCCGTTCTTTCGGTCACGATGATCCACGCAGGCGAGGCGACGAACGTGGTTCCCGACACGGCCCGTGTCGCCGGCACGGTGCGCACCTTCAGCGACGCCGTGACGGCTCAGGTCGAGGAACACATGAAGCGGATCGTCGCGATGACGGCGGCCGCGCATGGCGCCGAGGCGGACATGGAATTCCACTGGAATTACCCGCCGACGGTGAACCACGCGGCCGAGGCCGAATTCGCGGCGACGGTGATGGACGACATCGTCGGACCTTCCAGCGTGGTGCGCAACATCGAACCGACGATGGGCGCGGAGGACTTCGCCTTCATGCTGAAGGCCCGACCGGGAGCCTACGTGTTCATCGGCAACGGGGAAGGCGGCCACCGCAGCAGCGGCCACGGCCTGGGGCCCTGCACCCTGCACAACGCGTCATACGACTTCAACGACGAACTGATCCCGCTGGGGGCGACGTACTGGGTGCGGCTGGTCGAGCAGTTCCTCGCGCGT
>Ga0224500_10001038_pt1 | contig 17272 bp, 16 predicted proteins | sample SF_Oct11_sed_USG_FD_168126 | JGI IMG/M metagenome (GOLD analysis project Ga0224500, IMG submission 168126) | Sediment microbial communities from San Francisco Bay, California, United States - SF_Oct11_sed_USGS_4_1 | ecosystem: Environmental > Aquatic > Marine > Sediment | place: USA: California... | reverse complement strand
GCTCGGCGCCCCGAACCTCACCGACAAGACGTGGCTCTACAGCGCGGCGGAGCCGGTGATCATCGAGACCATCACCAAGGGGCGCAGCAACCAGATGCCCGCCCACCAGGACCTGCTCGGCGAGGCACGCATCCACCTGCTGACCGCATATGTCCTGTCGCTGTCGCAGACGGCGAAGTGAAGGCGACGGCCGTCCCCGCGCAGGCGGTCGAGCAGGCGCTCTACGAAGTCCGCAAGACGATCCACCCGCGCGCGGTGCACGGGTGGTTCGCCGGCTGGCGCTGGGCGCTGGTGTGGGCGACGCAGGTCGTGTTCTACGGCCTGGCGTGGCTGCCCTGGAACGACCGCCAGGCGGTGCTGTTCGACATCGCGCACCGCAAGTTCTACATCTTCGGCCTGGTGTTCTTCCCGCAGGACATCATCTACCTCACCGTCCTGCTGATCATCTCGGCGCTGTCGTTGTTTCTGTTCACGGCGGTCGCCGGGCGCCTGTGGTGCGGCTACGCCTGCCCGCAGACCGTGTACACCGAGATCTTCCTGTGGGTCGAGGAGAAGATCGAGGGCGACCGCCCGGCGCGCCTCAAGCTCGACGCCGCGCCGCTCTCGCCGCGCAAGGTCGCGCTCAAGGCCGCCAAGCACGGCGCATGGATCGCGATCGCGCTGTGGACCGGCTTCACCTTCGTCGGCTACTTCACGCCGATCCGCGAGCTGTGGGACGCGGTCTGGCGCCTGGCCACCGGGCCGTGGGAGACCTTCTGGGTGCTGTTCTACGGCTTCGCCACCTACGGCAACGCCGGCTGGATGCGCGAGCAGGTGTGCAAGTACATGTGCCCCTACGCGCGCTTCCAGAGCGCGATGTTCGACAAGGACACGCTGATCATCACCTACGATCCGGAGCGCGGCGAGCCCCGGGGCAAGGGCGAGGGCAAGGGGCACTGCGTGGACTGCAGCATCTGCGTGCAGGTCTGCCCTACGGGCATCGACATCAGGGACGGCCTGCAGTACGAGTGCATCGGCTGCGCCGCCTGCATCGACGGCTGCAATCGGGTCATGGACAAGGTCGGCTTTCCCAAGGGCCTGATCCGCTACTCCACGCAGCACGCGATGGAGCACAAGCTGACGCGCGCGCAGATGTTCCGGCGCGCCTTCCGCCCGCGCGTGCTCGTCTACGGCGCAATCCTGTGGACCATCATCGTCGCCGCCGGCGTCGCGTTGTGGAACCGCGTGCCGCTCAAGGTGGACGTGATCCGCGACCGCGCGGCGATCTCGCGCGAGGTCGAGGGCGGGCAGATCGAGAACGTGTACCGGCTGCAGATCATGAACACGGCGGAGGGCGCGCGCGCCTTCCGCCTCGCCGTGTCCGGGCTGCCGGGCATCCGCATCCCCGGCGAGACCGTGGTCGAGATCGACGGCGCCGCGAGCCGCATGGTCCCGGTCAAGGTGCAGATCGCGCCTGGGGCGGCGGGCGCGGGCACGCACCGCATCGAGTTCGCGGTAGAGTCCACGGACGAGACGGGCGTCGCGGTGCGCGAGAAGTCCGTTTTCATCGTGAGGTGAGGCCATGACCCCCTGGTACAGAGAGCGCTGGACCTGGATCGTGATGGCGCCGCCGACGGCCGCGGTGCTGGCCGGCCTGGCGACCTGGTGGATCGCCGCGAGCGGCGCCGACAGCCTGGTCGCGGACGACTACTACAAGCAGGGCCTCGCCATCAACAAGGTGATCGCGCGCGAGGAGCGCGCGCGCGCGCTCGGCCTGCGCGCCGAGCTCGAGCTCGGCCAGGGGCGCATCCGCGTGCGTCTCGAGGGCGCGGCGCCGGAGGCGCTGTTCGTGCACCTCGCGCACCGCACGCGCGCCGGGTACGACCAGCGGCTGCGCCTGGCGCGCGCCGGCGAGTTCTACGAGGCCGAGCTCGCGCCGCTCGCGCCGGGCGGCTGGCGCGTGCTGATCGAGGATCCGCGCTCGAGCTGGCGCATCGTCCGGGAAGGCACATGAAGCGCGCGATCTGGATCCTGTGGCCGTCGTTCATCGTCGGCGGCATCGGCGAGGTGCTGTTCTTCACCGTGTTCGATCCGCAGGAGCTGTACCTGTTCGGCGAGCCGAGCACGCTCAGCCGCATGGGCGTGTACACGATCGGCTTCTTCCTGTGCTGGGCCTTTGCCGCCGCCTCGAGCGCGTTCACCTGCTTCCTGCAGCGCAGCGCGCGGGAGCTCAATCGATGAGAGTCCTCGTGCTGGCGATCGCCTGTGCCTGCCTGCCGGCGGCGGCGCAGGATGCGGGGCGCGGCAAGCTGCTGTACGAGACGCAGTGCGGCGGCTGCCACTACGAGCGCGTGCACCAGCGCGCGCCCGGGCGCTCGCGCGTGCAGACGCTCGCCGACCTGCGCGACGAGGTCGCGCGCCGCGCCGCCCAGACCGGGCGGCCGTTCACGCTCGACGACCTTGCGGACCTTGCCGAGTACCTGAACCAGACGCACTACCGCTTCGACCAGGGGCCGCGGAGCGGGCGCGAACTGATCTACGGCGCGGAGCTGATGAGCGCCGCGGAGCGCGAGCAGTACCGCCGCGACGTCGCCGCGGCGGGAGAGGCGGGCCAGTCGCGCGTGCGCGCGCAGCACCGGCAGCGCATCCGCGCGCGCGCCAAGGATCGCGGCGTCGAGCTTTCCGAGCCGGCCGGCATCGTGCGCAAGTGATTCGTGCGGCAGTCGTGTTGGGCGCGCTGTGCCTCGCGCTCGCGCCGCAGTCGCGCGCCGCGGGCGACGCGGCGAACGGCGAGCGGCTGCACGAGTCCTGCCTGTCGTGCCACGGCACCGGGATCTACCTGCCGCCCAAACGCAAGATCAAGACGCTCGCCGCGCTGCGCAAGGAGACCGCGCGCTGGGGGGACTACTACAACCCGAAGTTCACCAGGGCCGAAATCGACGACCTGGTGGCGTACCTGAACCGCGACTTCTACAAGTTCCCCTGAGCCGGGCGGGCGCTAGAGCCAGGTCATCAACCCGGTCTCGAACGGGTGCGCGAGCAGCTCGTGCGCCGGGTAGGCGCGCAGCCGGTACTCGATCCTCCCGCTCAGCTCCGGCGCGAACTCGAGCGCATAGAGCTGCTCGCCGCCATCGCGAGGCGCATCCTGCGCCGGCAGCCGGATGCGCGTCGCCGGCGCGTGCGATTCCACGCCGTTCAGCACCAGCTCGACCGCCACGTCCTGCGGCGCGAGCCCGTTCAGCCGCGCCGCCACCGCGATGCGCACGCGCTCGCCCTGGGAGATGCGCGCGGGCGGCTCGCCGGCGCGTAGCAGCGTCAGCCCGGGCCATGCCGCGCGTACCCGAGCGCTCCACTCGGCGAGCTGCCGGGCGCCCGCGTGGCCGTCGGCCGCGATCCGGCGCTTGCGCGCCGAAGCGGGCCGGTAGAGCCGCTCGACATACTCCTCGAGCATGCGCATCGAGTTGAAGCGCGGCGCGACGCTTGCCATGGACGCCTTGGCCATCGCCACCCAGCCCGGCGAGTAGCCCTCGCCGTTGCGCGCGTAGTAGAGCGGCACCACCTGGTCCTGCAGCAGCTCGTAGAGCGTGCGCGCCTCCTCGGCGTCGCGGCGCGCCGGGTCGAGCGTGGGCGAGGCCGGCTTGATCGCCCAGCCGTTCGCGCCGTCGTGGCCTTCGGCCCACCAGCCGTCGGTCACCGACAGGTTGACCACGCCGTTCATGGCGGCCTTCATGCCCGAGGTGCCGCAGGCTTCCAGCGGGTAGACCGGGTTGTTCAGCCACACGTCCACGCCGCCCACCAGGCGCCGCGCGAGGCGCAGGTCGTAGCCCTCGACGAGCAGGATGCGCGACTCGAACTCGCGCTGCCGCGAGATTTCCACGATGCGCCGCATCAGGGCCTGGCCGGGCTCGTCGGCGGGATGCGCCTTGCCGGCGAACAGGAACAGCACCGGGTGCTCGTCGCGGCACACGATCTGGCGCAGCCAGTCGAGGTCCTGGAAGAGCAGCGTCGCGCGCTTGTAGGTGGCGAAGCGCCGGCCGAAGCCGATGGTGAGCACGTCCGGTCGCGCCGGGTCGGCGAGCGCGAGCAGGCGGTCGAGGTGCGCCTCCGAGCCCTGGTTGCGCGCGTGCTGGCGCGCCACTCGGTAGCGCACGATGTGCAGCATCTGCGCCTTGAGCGTCTGGTGCACGCGCCAGAATTCGGCGTCGGGGATGGCACGCACCGACTCCCAGCACTCGGCCTGATGGAGCCGCCGTGGCCAGTCCTCGCCCAGGCAGCGCCCGAAGAGTTCGTGCCAGGCGTCCGACAGGTACGTGGGCAGGTGCACGCCGTTGGTGATGGAGATGACCGGGCTCTCCTCGGGCTCGATCTGCGGCCACAGGCCGGCGAGCATGCGCTGCGAGACGCCGGTGTGGATGCGCGACACGCCATTGCGTGCGCGCGAGCTGCGCACGGCGAGGGTGGTCATGTTGAAATCGTGGCTGGCTGGCGCGCGTCCCAGCGCGAGCAAGTCCTCCAGGTGCGGCGTGAGCTCCGGAAACGCGTTCTTCGCGTACTCGCGCACCACGTCCGCGGCAAACACGTCGTGACCGGCGGGCACCGCCGTATGCGTCGTGAATACGCAGCCCGCCGCGACGGCCTCGAGCGCGGCAGCGAACGGCACTCCGCCCGCCACCAGGCGGCGCATGCGCTCCAGGGCGAGGAACGCGGCGTGCCCCTCGTTCATGTGCCAGCAGCTCGGCGCGATGCCCAGCGCCTCCAATGCCCGCACGCCGCCGACGCCGAGCACCAGCTCCTGCTCGAGGCGCATCTCGCGGCTGCCGCCGTAGAGCCGGTGCGTGATGTCGCGATCCTCGAGCGCGTTGTCCGCGATATCGGTATCGAGCAGGTACAGCGACACGTGCCCGACGCGCGCGCGCCATACCTTCACCTGCAGGCTGCGCCCGGGGAGCGACAGCGCGACGCGCAGCTCGCCGCGGCCGGGCACCGAGATCGGCTCGATCGGCAGCGGCTCGAAATCGTGGTCGCTGAAGATCGCGTGCTGGCGGCCCTCGGCGTCGATCTCCTGCTGGAAGTAGCCTTGCCGGTACAGCAGCCCGACGCCGACGAACGGCAGCCGCAGGTCGCTCGCCGTCTTGCAGTGGTCGCCCGCGAGGATGCCCAGGCCGCCGGAGTAGATCGGCAGGCTCTCGTGCAGGCCGAACTCGGCGCAGAAATAGGCGATCAGCTCGCCCGGCGCGAAGCGCGCATCGCCCGGCGCCGGGGCGTGGTAGGCATCGTAGGCGGCGAGCGCCGCGTCGTAGGCGCCGAGAAAATCCGCGTCGCGCGCCGCTGCGTCCAGCCGCTGCTGCCCGATGCTGCGCAGGAAGGCCTTCGGGCTGTGGTTGATCTCGGTCCACAGCGCCGGATCGAGCCGCGCGAACAGAACGCGCGTCGCGCGATGCCAGCTGTACCAGAGGTTGCTGGCCAGCTCTTCCAGCCGCGCGAGGCGCTGCGGCAGCCGCGGCCGGACATCGAGGCGGTAGACGGTTCCGTGCATGAGGCTGAGGAACCGCAGTCTATCGTATGCTCCGGCCCGTGCAGCTCACGTTCCTCGGCGCCGCGGGCGAAGTCACCGGCTCCTGCTATCTCGTCGACACCGGCGAGGTGAAGTTCCTCATCGAGTGCGGCATGCGCCAGGGCGGCGCGCAGGCCGACGCGGCGAACCGCCGCTTCGCCTTCGAGCCGCGCGACATCGCCTTCGTGCTGCTGTCGCATGCGCACATCGACCACTCCGGGCTCATCCCGCGCCTGATGGCGCAGGGCTTCGGCGGCCCGGTGTACGCGACGCGCGCCACCTGCGAGCTGCTCGGCGTGATGCTGCCGGACTCGGGCTACCTGCAGGAAAAGGAAGCCGAGCGCGAGGGCGGCGAGCCGCTCTACACCCTGGAGCAGGCGCGGCGCAGCCTCGAGCGCCTGCAGGCGGTGGAGTACGGCGAGGAGGTGCGCGTGCACCCGGCGGTGCGCTGCCGCTGGCGCGACGCGGGCCACATCCTCGGCTCGGCGATCCTCGAGATCCGCGCCGGCAACACCAAGATCGTGTTCTCCGGCGACCTCGGCCAGCCGGGGCATCCGGTGGTCGAGGACCCGACGCCGGTCGGCGAGGCCGACGTGCTGCTGGTGGAATCCACCTACGGCAACCGCAACCACAAGAGCATGACGCAGACGCTGGACGAGTTCGCCTACGCGCTGAACGACACGCTCGCTTCGCGCAGGGGCAACGTCGTCATCCCCGCCTTCGCCGTCGGGCGCACGCAGGACATCCTCGCCATCATGGGCGAGCTGCAGCGCGCCGGGCGCCTGCCGAAGCTCAACGCCTACGTCGACTCGCCGATGGCCACCGCGGCGACCGAGATCACGCTGCGCCACACGACGCTGCCGGCGGTCGACCGCGTGCGCTTCACCGAGAGCGTAGAGGACTCCATGGCGATCAACGCCGTCAAGGCGGGGGCGGTGATCATCTCGGCGAGCGGCATGTGCGAGGGCGGGCGCATCAAGCACCACCTGCGCCACAACCTCTCGCGGCCCGAGTGCGCGATCGTGTTCGCCGGCTTCCAGGCCGCGGGCACGCTCGGCCGGCGCATCGTCGATGGGGCGGAGTCGGTGCGCATGTGGGGCGAGGACTACCCGGTGCGCGCGCGCGTGTTCACCATCGGCGGGCTGTCGGCGCACGCCGATCGCGACGCGCTGCTCGCCTGGCTGGCGAAGTTCCGCCAGCCGCCGCGCCAGACCTGGATGGTGCACGGCGAGCTGCTCGCCGCGCACGCGCTGCGCGACGCGGTGCGCGAGCGCTTCGGCTGGCAGGCCGAGGTGCCCGCGCACGGGCTGACGATTGACCTCACCGCCTGATTCCGGAAGATCGACGACCTACCGCGTCTGGGGAAGATTGTTCAGGGCACGCACGTAGGTCGCATAGACTCCGGCCCAAGACTCGCCAGCCGGGTTGATGGCAGACACCGTCAATGTCACCCATCCGTTTCGGACGCCCTCGCGCTCGATTCCCACCGACAGCACCGTCGAGCCCTGCGGAGCGCTCGCGTCGAGCGTGCCGACAAGGTCCCCCTCCTCCATCGCCGGAACGACATCCGTCAGGGCTCCGTTGACAAAACCGGTGCCGTAGATTCCGCTGCTCGGCACGGTGACGCCTGGAATCGGCGACCTGCTGCCCTTGAACAGTACGCCGCGCGATCCGTCGACTGCCGCGAAGGCGGAGGAGCGCCAGCGCGGCGGCTCCCCGTCGCTGTCGTCGTCGGTGTGACCCACCCCGGGTGGGCGCCCCGAGTAGACCCAGTAGAGGAAATCCTGAAAACCCTCTCCATTGCCGGAGCGGGCAACCATCAGCGTCTTCCCGTTGGCGGTGTCGTGGAGGAAGATGCCCTGGTTGACAGGCACTTGCACGGTCGTCGTGCCATTGGGAGCATAGACGTCCAGACAGTAGGCAATGCGGTCCTTGTTCCCGTCGGTCGGGCAAGTAAGGACGACATCGCGCGTGTCCGCTCCCCACGCGGCCCAAAATGCGACATAGCGCCCGTCGAAAGCGAGTCCCTCGCCGAACCTGGTGAAGAAGGCGCTGGCGATCGGGGCTCCGCTCCCGTCCGGGACGGGAGCGCCGATGAGCGAGATGGCGACAAGAGCTGGACGGTCAGCCAGCGGCGCGACATAGATGCCGCCCATGGTGGGGGCTTCCTCGATGTCGAGCCCGGTAAAGACGATCCTTCCGTCTGCCGCGCTTGGCGGCGCCGTGGAACCGAAAGTCACCGCCTGGCCCGGGATCAATGTCGTCGTGTCGGCGATGGCGATCACGGGGCTGTAGGGAATCGAGATGTCCCTGAAATACACGCCGGTTTTCCCAGCGGGCACGCCGTTCTCCTCCACCGTGTAGTTCCCTTTGAACGCAATGTATTTCCCGTTCGTGGCGCTCGGCGACCCCGGGAATACGTCGAACTTCGTGCCCGCGGGAGCGGGGACGGGCACCTGGAAGTGCGAGAACTCCTGCACATGACCAAGAGTGTTGGCCCCCGTCGAGAGCGGGCCGTCGGTCCAGGTGAAGATGCCCGTGGTCCCGGCTCTAGTCTCCAGTCCCGTATCGGGGTCGATGTAGGACCACACCGGCGGCGAATTCCCGCGCGTGGCGACGAGCGGCGAAGACATGTCGATGCGCGGTATGGAAGGAGTCTCGTTGAAGATCGCGCCCGTGTTGTTGGGGTCCGGCACAGCCATCGACGTGTCCAGCACTGTTCGCAGCGCAGGGGATGAGCACAAATCGACCGTCCAGACGCCTCGGTGCGGCTCGCCTCCGCTGCCTCCGCTGCCACCCGGCGCCTTGGCGCGCGCCCGGAATGCAACTCTGCCGTTGCTGTTGATGGCCGGCTGGTTATAACTGAAGAAATTCTTGTCGGCCACGCCGGGCGGCGTGTACGCGTTATTGACCACCGTGATCCACTTGCCGCTTGCCTCGCGGATCGCGACGGAACATCCACTCGCTGGAGCACGGGCTTGAGTGAGGTCCCCGCAGGCGGCCAACGACAGGACGGCAATCGACGCCAGCACCGTGCAGAGCACACGCGCCGCGGGCAACCGGCTGACGCGTGTTCGGGACCCAGTTGCTCTCGATCGTACTGTGCTCGACACGGGTCTTGCCTCTGCGCGCTCATAGAACCGCTTCGCTCGATCTTGCGAAGGAGCCGCCCTCGTGCGGCTCTTCCGCACTCCCGGTGCCGTCCCTCCTGCGATCCACGTTTTCATGGCACACAAGCGCTCCGCAGGAAGGCGGCCGTCTACTGGACTTCGATGTCGATATGGACCTCGGTGTCAGAATCCAACACGCCGTTGGTCGCCGTGTCGATGAACGTGTTGTTGGGGGTCCCCACCGGCGCCGGCGCATTCGGGGCGAGCGAGAAGGTGATCCGCCACGTGCCGGTCTTGGTCGGGATCGCGGGAGGCAGGACCTGCTGGTTGAGCATCCAGACGAAGCCGTAGGTGAAGTTCCCGGCGACGTTGACCTCGCCGGCCAGGAAGTTCGGCCCGTCGCCTTCCCAGAGCGCCTGGTCGTACAGCACCGGGTTGGTCGCGCCGTCCATCTTCTGGATCTTCAGTCGGGCATTTGCGGCGAAGACGAACGCGCTCAGGTTGTCGTAGGTGGTCCCATCGGTCCCGTAGATCTCGTTCCTTTGCGCTCCGTAGAGGGATTTCATGGTGTAGGACGTCATGGGCGCCGCCAGCGCCTTGGACAGCACCATCTCGATGCGGATCACCGAATTCGAGGTGAACCGCTGGCTGATGAGGTTGTCGCCCCACTTGGCCGTGACGTGCTGCGCCTCGGTCTTGCCCTTCACCCACTGGCCCTGCCACGTGCTGCCGGTCTGCTGCTTGTAGTAGGTGACGCCGCCCGACAAGAACGTGGTCGCCGGATCGAGGTAGGGTAGCGTCGTCACCGCCGGCGTTGCCGCCAGCAGCGTCGTCACCTGCTCGACGACCGGCCGCAATCCGGTGTTGACGTCGATCGTAGCGAGGTCGCTCGTCCACGAGCCGGTAATGGTCGCGCCGCCGATGCCGACATCGTCCGCGAAGACGAGCGCTGCCGAGAAGTTGTTGCCGTACCCTTCGTCGCCGCCGCCGCCGGACGGCGAGCCGATCGGCTTGTAGAGCACTTCTGGCGTGGGCGTTTCCCCGCCGTCGTTCTTGGCGCTGACGACCCAATAGGTGTCGACGGGGGTAAGTCCGGCGTTGTCGATGAAAGCGTACGGCGTGACCTGGCCGGCGACCGCAGGAATCGAAATGAGGTGGTTGACCGCTTGGAAGACCGACCCCGCGGTCGTGCTGCGATAGATCTCGTAGCTGGCTGGGTCGCCGCCGCTCGCCGGTGCAGACCATGTCACGGTTGCCGACAGAGTCGTTTCCGGCGTCCGTTCTACCTTTAAGTTCGTCGGCTCACCTGGAGCTAGAACCGTGATCCCATCGCCGTCGCCACCGCAACCGCCAACGACGATAGTCATCGCCATCATTACCGCGGTCGATGCAAACGCTCGCCACCTTGCCTGCAGTTTCGTGCCCGCTTTCACGACACTTCTCCACTTGAGTTTACGAGTAGAAGCTACCTCCTCGGCGGGAACGCTGTTTGATGGAAATCAAAGCCCGTATTGATTATGCGCCCATGGATGCTTGTTATCCGCGCGCGAATTGCGAAACGACTCTTGACCGCAGTCGCAGAGCGCGAAGATCGCGCGATGACAAACATCATGTACAGCGCCATCGCCGGCGCCGCAGGTCTTCGGCGACGAAAAGGAGGAGAGAGGTGGCGACGCCCGAAGACGCCTGTCAGGCCGCCTTCACCTGCAGCGCAGCGAGTGCCTTGGGATCGAGCACGGTGACACGCTCGCGCTCAAGCTTCACCCAGCCGCGCTGCTCGAAGGATCTCAGGAGCCTGCTCACGATTTCGCGCACGCTGCCCAGCTCGTCGGCGAGCTTCTGGTGCGTCGCCTCGATCACCGGCCCGCGATGCACGAGCAGCTGCGCAAGGCGCTCGTCCAGCCGCCGGAACGCGACTTCCTCGACGAGCGTCATCACTTCCGCGAGCCGCTCGCCGTACATGCCGAACACGAAGCCGCGGAACGGCTCGTGCTCGAGCAGCAGCGACTGGAATTCCGCCGGCGGCAGGCTGAGCAGCGTCACGTCCTCCTCGGCGATGCCGCGCGCGGCGTAATCCGAGTGCCCGAGCAGGCACCCGCCGGACAGGATGCAGCCCTGTCCCGGATCGACGCGGTACAGCAGGATCTCGCGGCCGCTGGGCGCATTCATCACCACGCGCACCGCGCCTTCCAGCACCAGCGGAAAGCCGCGGCAGGGCTGGTCGGCGTCGAAGATCGCGCTGCCGGCGGGCACGCGCAGCAGCTGCGACTCGGCGAGCACGCGCGCGAGGCGCGCGGGCGGCAGCTGCGCGAAAAGCGGAAAGCGCTCGAGCAGCTTCGTGCGCGTCGCGTCCTTGTCGGGAAGGGCGATGGCATGCATACGCTGGACGGAAGCCTCAGCCGCCGAGTGTAGCCGAGGTGCCGGGAGGGGTCAGAAGCCGACGGTCACGCCGAGGCTGAGGACCGGAAACACCTTGTACTTGTCCAGCTGCTCCTGCAGCTGCTGCTGCTCGGCCGCCAGGTCGTTGCGGATCTGGGTGCATTGCGCCGGCGGCAGCGCCGGCCCGCAGCTCGCGCTGAGGCTGGCCGTCGGCGCACCCTGGAAGATCACGCCGAGGTCGAAGTAGAAGTTGACTCCCGCGCCGGCGACGTTGCCGTAGCCGATCCCCAGATAGGGCGCGGCGCTCCTGCCGGGCTCGACCGAGCCGCTGAGGGTGCCGACGTCCGCGGCGTTGTACGGTACGCCGTTGATGGTGAAGGTGCCGCCCGTAGGTGTGCCCGTCAGGTCCGCCTTGTTGCCATTGCCGACGATGCCCGCGGTGATGCGGAACGGGCCGAGCGGGCTCCAATCCAGGAAGGCGCTCAGGTTGGACAGCGTGAGCTTCGTATCGTAGGAGATGTCGCTTTCCTCGATCGTGGTCTTGTAGCCCAGGCCCGAGTAGCCGATGCGGGCGCTCAGCGTGGGTGCGAGAGTCCAGCCGAAGTCCACGCCGACGCCCGTGGTGCCCGCGCGCACGCCGATGCCGGCGGCGTCGACCGAAGTGGTGGCGCAGAAAGTTGCGGCCAGGAGCAGGATTTGGCGGGCTTTCATAGGCTCTCCGTAGTCGATGAACCGGCCCATTATGCGGCGTTCACGCCAAGCGTGGGCGTGACGCCGTTCACGCCCTCGTTCGCCCGCGGAAGTGCGGCCCCGGGGTCTGTGACCCAGGTTCCGCAAGCCTGTGGGACCTGGGTCACTGAAGCCGGCCCCCTCGCGGACGGATACTGCGTGCCGATCGCAATCTCCAACAAGGAGCCGCAGCATGAGCAAGTACGCTTTCGGCAAGACCGTCGCCTTGTCCTTCGAGCAGGCGACCGAGGCCGTCACCCAGGCGCTCGCCAAGGAAGGCTTCGGCGTGCTCACCGAGATCGACGTCGCCGCCACGCTGAAGAAGAAGCTCGGCATCGAGCGCGCGCCCTACAAGATCCTCGGCGCCTGCAACCCGCAGTTCGCGGCGAAGGCCCTCGAGGCGGAGCCGCAGATCGGTGCGCTGCTTCCGTGCAACGTCGTGGTGCGTCAGGCGGCCGACGGCAAGACCGTGGTCGAGTTCATGGACCCGGACGCGGTGCTGGGCCTGGTGGGCCGGCCCGAGATTGCCCCCATCGCCGCCGAGGTCAGGGCGCGCCTGCAACGGGTGCTGCAGGCCCTGTAACGAGTTTGAGCCACATCAACCCATCCAACCCGTTCAATCACACAATGGAGCATTCATGACCACCGAAAGAATCATCCGCGGCTTCGCCGGCCTCGTCGTCCTCGCCTCGCTCGCGCTGGGCGCCTGGGTGAACCCCAACTGGCTCTGGCTGACCGCCTTCGCCGGCGCGAACCTGCTGCAGAGCGGCTTCACGGGCTTCTGCCTGCCGGAGATCGTGCTGAAGAAGCTCGGCGTCGGCTGTTCCGTCGACAAGGCCGAGGCGCGCGCGTGAGCGATTCCGTCCACATCGCCTGCCCGAGCTGCCTCGCGGCCAACCGCGTGCCGGCGGTGCGCCTGGGCGAAGATCCCAAGTGCGGCAAGTGCGGCGCGGCGCTGCTGGACGGCGCGCCCGCCGAGCTCGGCGAGGCGCAGTTCGACCAGTTCGTCGCGCGCACCGAGCTGCCGGTGCTCGTGGATTTCTGGGCGCCGTGGTGCGGCCCCTGCCGCGCGATGGCGCCGCACTTCGAGCGCGCCGCGCAGAGCCTCAAGGATCGCGTGCGGCTGGTGAAGGTCAACACCGAGGAGGCGCCCGGCCTGGCCGCGCGCTACGGCATCCGCGCCATTCCGACGCTGGTGCTGTTCAGGAACGGCACGGAAGCCAAGCGCATGTCCGGCGCGCTCGACGCGGGAGCCCTGGAGCGATGGGCCGCCTGACGGTCCTCGTGCTCGCGGGGCTGCTCGCCGCGTGCGGCGAGGCGCCGCCGCCGCCGGTGTCCGCGCCGCAGGGCGCGGCGCTGAAGACCGCCGCGGTCGAGCTGCGCGACATCGAGCTCACCACGTCCGCCGAAGCCGTGATGGAGGCGGTGCGCCAGTCCACCGTCTCGGCGCAGATCGCGGGACGCATCGTGGAGCTCAGGTTCGACGTCGGCGATTACGTGAAGAAGGGCGACGTCATCGTCAGGATCGACGAGCGCTCGGCGGCGCGCGCGCTGGAAGCGAGCGAGGCGCAGGTGCTCGAGGCGCAAGCCGCGCTCACCAACGCGCGCGCGAACTACGAGCGCTCCAGGCAGCTGCTCGCGCAGAAGTTCATCAGCCAGGCGGCGCTCGACCAGGCGGAGGCCGCGTACAAGGCGGCGCAGGCGCGCGTCAGGGCGCTCGTTGCCGGCGCCGGCGCGGCGGCCACCGAAAGGAGCTTCGCCACTGTCGTCGCGCCCTACAGCGGCGTGGTCTCCGCGCGCCACGTCGAGCTGGGCGAGATGGCCACGCCGGGGCGGCCGCTGATGACCGGCTTCGACCCCGCCACGCTGCGCGTGGTGGCGACCGTGCCGCAGGCGCAGGTGGCGGCGATCCAGGCAGGCGGCAAGGCGCGCATCGAGATCCCCTCGCTCGGGCGCTGGGTGGACGTGAAGACCATGACCATCGTGCCGCAGGCGGACCCGCGCACGCACACCTCGCGCATCCGGCTCGAGCTGCCGACCGAGGTGCGCGGCGTCGTGCCGGGCGTGTACGCGCGCGCGCACTTCGTGGTGGGCAGGGCGCCGGCGCTGCTCGTGCCGCGCGCCGCCGTGCTGCGCCGGAGCGAGGTGACCGCGGTCTACGTGGTGGACGGCGAGAACCGCGTGCACCTGCGCCAGGTGCGCCTCGGCAGCGCGGGCGATGAAGCGTCGGTCGAGGTGCTCGCGGGCCTGAAGCCCGGCGAGCGCGTGGCGCTGGAGCCGGTCAAGGCGGGCATCGGACAGCCGGGAGCCTAGGCATGGGCATCTCCGGCCGCATCGCGCGCTTCTTCCAGGCGTCGCAACTCACGCCGCTGCTCGCGCTGGTGGCGTTTCTGCTCGGCCTGTTCGCCGTGGCGGTGACGCCGCGCGAGGAGGAGCCGCAGATCAACGTCACGATGGCCAACGTGCTGGTGCCGTTCCCCGGCGCCTCGGCGCGCGACGTGGAGACGCTGGTGGCGACGCCCGCCGAGCAGGTGCTCGCGCAGATGACCGGCATCGAGCACGTGTACTCCGTCTCGCGCCCCGGCATGGCGGTGCTGACGGTCCAGTTCCAGGTCGGCGTGCCGCACACCGAGGCGCTGGTGCGCCTGTACAACACCATCCAGTCCAACCGCGACTGGGTCTCGCCCAACCTCGGCATCGGCGAGCCGGTCGTCAAGCCCAAGGGCATCGACGACGTGCCGGTGGTGACGCTCACGCTGTGGAGCGCGAACCCGGAGGCCGGCGCCTACGAGCTGGAGCGCGCGGCGCACGCGGCGGAGGTGGAGCTGAAGCGCGTGCCCGGCACGCGCGAGGTGCAGACGCTCGGCGGGCCCGGCCGGGCGCTGCGCGTGCTGATGGACGTGGACCGCATGAACGCGCACGGCATCGCGCCGCTCGACCTGCGGAACGCGCTGCAGCTCGCCAACGTGTCGCTGCCCGCGGGCAGCATCGTGCGCGACAACCGCGAGGTGGTGGTCGAGACCAACAACTACCTCGAGTCGGTCGCCGACGTCGCCGGGCTGGTGGTCGGCGCGCACGACGGCCGGCCGGTGTACCTCGCCGACGTGGCGCAGGTGCTGGACGGCCCGCTGCAGCCCGCGCGCTACGTGTGGACCGGCAGCGCGCAAGGCGAGCATCCGGCGGTCGCGCTGCAGGTCACCAAGAAGCCGGGCGAGAACGCGGTGGAGGTCGCCGAGCGCGTGCTGGCGCGCGCTGCGGAGCTGCAGGGCACGGTGATTCCTGACGACGTGCGCGTCAGCGTCACGCGCAACTACGGCGCCACCGCCAACGACAAGGCGCAGCAGCTCATCAAGAAGCTCATCTTCGCGACGCTGTCGGTGATCGTGCTGGTGTTCGCCACGCTCGGCTGGCGCGAGGCGCTGATCGTCGGCATCGCGGTGCTGCTGACGCTCGCGACGACGCTGTTTGCCTCCTGGGCCTGGGGCTTCACGCTGAACCGCGTGTCGCTGTTCGCGCTCATCTTCTCCATCGGCATCCTGGTCGACGACGCGATCGTGGTGGTGGAGAACATCCACCGCCGGCGCGCGCTCGAGGGCGGCGCGCTCACCGGCATCATCCCCGACGCGGTGGACGAGGTCGGCGGCCCGACCATCCTCGCCACGTTCACCGTGATCGCCGCGCTGCTGCCGATGGCCTTCGTCAGCGGCCTGATGGGGCCGTACATGAGCCCGATCCCGATCAACGCCAGCATGGGGATGCTGATCTCGCTCGCCATCGCCTTCACGGTGACGCCGTGGCTCGCGCTCAAGTTCTTCAAGGCCGAGCACCATGCGCACGGCGAGTCGAATCGCCTGGAGCGGCTCTCGCGCCGCATCCTCGGGCCGTTCGTCGCCTCGGCGAAGCGCCGCCGCCAGATGCTGTACGTGATCCTCGCGCTGATCCTCGGCTCGGTGTCGCTCGCGGGCGTGAAGCTGGTGATCCTCAAGATGCTGCCGTTCGACAACAAGTCGGAGTTCCAGGTGGTGGTGGACATGCCGGCGGGCACGCCGCTCGAAGTCACCGCGGCGGCGCTGCGCGAGCTCGGCGCGCACGTCGCCACCGTGCCGGAAGTGACCGACTACCAGGCGTACGCCGGGCTGTCGGCGCCGATCAACTTCAACGGCCTGGTGCGCCAGTACTACCTGCGCGCGCTGCCCGAACAGGGCGACCTGCAGGTGAACCTCGTGGCCAAGGAGGCGCGCAGCCGCAAGAGCCACGACATCGCGCAGGGCGTGCGCCCGAGGCTCGAGGAGATCGGCCGCAGGTGGGGCGCGAACGTCAAGGTGGTGGAGGTGCCGCCCGGGCCGCCAGTGCTCTCGCCGATCGTCGCCGAGGTGTACGGGCCTGACGAGGCGGGACGCATTCGCGTCGCGAAGAAGGTGCGCGAAGCCTTCGCCGTCACCCCCGACATCGTGGGCATCGACGATTCGGTGACGGATGCCGCGCCGCGCGTCCGGCTCAAGGTGGACCAGGGCAAGGCGGCGCTGGCGGGCGCCGCGCGCCGCGACATCGCCGAATCGATCCGCATCGGCCTCGCGGGCGCGGATGTCACCGTGCTGCACGACGGCCAGTCGAAATACGAGGTGCCGGTGACCATCGCGCTGCCGCCCGAGCGCCAGGGCGGGTTGGACGAGCTGCTCAAGCTCGCGGTGCGCACGCCCGCGGGCACGCTCGTGCCGCTCGCCGAGCTGGTGACGCCGATCACGGACGAGCGCGATCGGCCGATCCATCACAAGAACCTGCTGCCGGTGGTGTACGTGGTCGCCGACCAGGCGGGGCGGGTGGACAGCCCGCTGTACGGCATGTTCACCGCGCGCGGCAAGGTGGCGGGCGCGGCGCTGGAAGACGGCGGCACGCTCGGCGAATACTTCATCCGCCAGCCCTCCGACCCTTATCGCCAGTACGCGGTGAAGTGGGACGGCGAGTGGCAGGTGACCTACGAGACCTTCCGCGACATGGGTCTCGCCTATGGCGTGGGCCTGATCCTCATCTACCTGCTGGTGGTGGCGCAGTTTCGCTCGTATCTCGTGCCGCTGGTCATCATGGCGCCGATCCCGCTCACGGTGATCGGCGTGATGCCGGGGCACGCGCTGCTCGGCGCGAACTTCACCGCGACCTCGATGATCGGCATGATCGCGCTCGCCGGCATCATCGTGCGCAACTCGATCCTGCTGGTGGACTTCGTCAACCTCAAGGTGGAAGAGGGTATGCCACTCGAGGAGGCGGTGATCCAGTCGGCGGCGGCGCGCGCCAAGCCGATCGCACTCACCGGCCTCGCGGCCATGCTCGGCGCGATGTTCATCCTCGACGACCCGATCTTCAACGGCCTCGCCATCGCCCTCATCTTCGGCATCCTCGTATCGACCGTGCTCACGCTCGTGGTGATCCCGGTTCTCTACTACGCGGCGATTCGCGGACGGCTCGCTCCGGCAAGGGCGGCGTGAGCACCGGGAACAGCGGATTTGCCGCGCGCGGCGGGCGG
>Ga0224500_10001035_pt1 | contig 17310 bp, 14 predicted proteins | sample SF_Oct11_sed_USG_FD_168126 | JGI IMG/M metagenome (GOLD analysis project Ga0224500, IMG submission 168126) | Sediment microbial communities from San Francisco Bay, California, United States - SF_Oct11_sed_USGS_4_1 | ecosystem: Environmental > Aquatic > Marine > Sediment | place: USA: California... | reverse complement strand
CGGGGATGCTGTCCGAACGCTGGGTCGACGACGAAGTCGCGGGCCACGGCTGGCGCGGCTACGCGGCGTTCATCGCCGTGGGAACGCTCGCCACCGCGCTCGGCTTCCCGCGGCAGGTGATCGCGTTCCTCGGCGGCTACGCGTTCGGCGTCCTGCTCGGAACCGAGTTGGCGCTGGCGGGGACGGTGATCGGCTGCGCCGCGACGTTCGTCTTCGCGCGCGTCGTCGTCGGGCCGAGCCTGCGCGAGCGCTTGGCCAGAAGAGTCGGTCGCCTCGACGAGTTCCTCGGCGCCGCTCCGTTCCAGATGTCGCTGGTCATCCGCCTGCTGCCCGTGGGCAGCAACGTGCTCACCAACGTCTTCGCCGGCATCGCGCGGGTGCGCTTCGCGCCGTTCGCCTCCGGATCGGCCGTGGGCTACCTGCCGCAGACCGTGGCGTTTGCGCTCGCCGGCAGCGGCGTCCAACTCGGCCGGCTGCTCAACGTCGGGCTCGCGGGCATCCTCCTCGTCGTTTCCGCGCTCCTCGGCATCCGGCTCTACCGGCAGCACCGGCACGGCGCGGCGCTCGAGGCCGAGATCGACAACTCGCTCGGCGACGGTCGCGACACCGGGTCCGCGCCCGCGGCATGATCGCCGCCGGCTGGCTGCGCGAGGCGCTCGCCGCGCACGCGGGCGCCTTGGCGCGCGTGGCGCTCGTCGCGCTCGTGGCCCTCGTCGCGCTGGCGGCGCGCACGGCGATGCCGATCGACGAAACGCGCTACCTCGCCGTGGCGTGGGAAATGTGGCAGCGCGGCGACTTCCTCGTGCCCCACCTCAACGGTGCGCCGTACAGCCACAAGCCGCCGCTCCTGTTCTGGCTGGTCCACGCCGGCTGGGCGGCGTTCGGCGTGAACGATGCGTGGCCGCGGCTCGTCATGCCGGCGTGCGCGATCGCGACCTCGCTCGTGACCGCGCGCACGGCCCGCGAACTGTGGCCCGACGCACCCTGGCTTGCCAGCCGCGCCGCGTGGATCCTGCTGGGCAGCATGCTCTTCGCGCTGTTCGCCGTCATGTTCATGTTCGACGTGCTGCTCGCGCTGTGCGTGTCCGCGGGCGTGCTCGGCCTGGTCCGCGCCGCGCGCGGCCGGGCACACGGCTTCGCGCTGCTTGCCCTGGGGATCGGCGCGGGCGTCCTCGCGAAAGGCCCCGCGGTCCTCCTGCACCTGCTGCCCGCCGCCCTGCTCGCGCCGTGGTGGGCGGGCCGCGGCAGCCTGCGCCCGACGCGCTGGTACCTCGGCGTCGCGCTAGCCGTCGCCGGCGGCGCGGCGATTGCGCTGGCCTGGGCGATCCCCGCCGGGATGCGCGGCGGCGAGGCCTACCGCCAGGCGATCTTCTGGGGCCAGACCGCGCATCGCATGGTCGACTCGTTCGCGCACCAGCGGCCGATCTGGTGGTACCTGCCCTGGCTGCCGGTCGCGCTGGCGCCGGTTCTCGCCTGGCGGCCGCTGTGGGACGGCATCCGGACGCCGGGCCTCCTCCGCGACCGCGGCGTCCGCCTGGCGTCGTGCGTGGCGCTGCCCGCGCTGGTCGCGTTCTCGCTGGTCAGCGGAAAGCAGCTGCACTACCTCGTTCCCGACATTCCCGCGTTCGCCCTGTTCGCTGCGCGCGCCCTCGAACGCCCGCAGCCGGCGCGCCGACCGTGGCTCGCCGCCGCGGCGCTCGCCGCGATCGGCATCGCGGTCCTCGCGCTGCCACACGTCCGGCTTGCCGGCGCGGCCGCCACGCTGCGCGAAGTCCCCGCGGCCGGCGCTCTCGCCTTCTTCGCGCTCGCGGCCTGGCTGGTGCGCGTGCCGCGCGTCGCCGCCGAGCAGGTGCCGCGGCTTTGCGGCGCCGCGATGCTGGCGCTCGCCGCGATGCACCTCGTCTTCGTCGCGCGGCTCGCGCCGGCGTGGGACATGCGCCCGCTCGCGCGCAAGATCCACGAACTCCAGGCCGCCGGCGTGCCGCTCGTCCACGACGGCGCGTACCACGGCCAGTTTCACTTCGCCGGCCGGCTGGACGCTCCGCTGCAGGAGGCGCGAACTCTCGACGCGACGGCTGCCTGGCTCGGCGCCAATCCGCGCGGCGCGGCAGTGGTGTACTTCAGGGACCCTGCCGCGCTGGCGAACTTCGCCCCGATCGCAACGCAGCCGTTCCGCGGCCGCCACGCGGCGATCATCGATGCCGACAGGGCGGTAGGCGCCGTGCGTGCCTCGCGCAGCGAGGAGCGCGGCCGCCCCGACGACGGGGCCGAGTCCGACTAGCGGCGTGATGCCGGACGGCGTCCGGAACCTGGACGCCTGCCCGGCGCGCGTTGCTTCCCGGTCGCCGTCGGGCGCCCAGCGGGCCGTCGCGACGGCGCTCGCGCGATCCGGGGCTCGATGCAGGAGGCGCGGCCCCGGCGCCGCGGCATCCACCGCGTGCCCGGGACGCTTCCCGCCACGGGTTGCCGGCGCGCGGCGCCGGCGCCTGGGGACGCGCTGCGCAACCCGCGGAAACGCGTCCCGACGGGCAGCCGAGCGAACTGCACGTGTCGGCTGGCGGACAGTTCTTCGTGCGAGGCTGCGCGCGCCGCGAGGTTACGCAGGGATTCCCTAGCCTGCCAGGTTGCGCTCGGCGAACTGCCAGTTCAGCAGCTTGTCGATCACCGCGTTGACGAAGTCGGCGCGGCGGTTCTGGTAGTCGAGGTAGTACGCGTGCTCCCAGACGTCGATCGTCAGCAGCGGCTTCTGGCCCTTCGTGAGCGGCGTCTCGGCGTTCGGCGTCTTGACGAGCTTGAGCGCGCCGGCGTCGGCGACGAGCCAGCCCCATCCCGAGCCGAACTGCGTCACGCAGGTCTGGCCGAACTCCTTGCGGAAGTTGTCGAACCCGCCGAACGACGCGTTGATCATGTCGCCGATCTTCCCGCCCGGCGCGCCGCCGCCGCCGGGCCGCAGGCTGTTCCAGAAGAACGTGTGGTTCCAGACCTGCGCGGCGTTGTTGAACACGCCCGCCTTGTCCGCCTTGCCGGCGGTCGCCTGCACGATCGCCTCGAGCGACTGCCCCTCGAGCTCGGTGCCCTTGACGAGGTTGTTGAGGTTGTCCACGTACGTCTTGTGGTGCTTGCCGTAGTGGAAGCCCAGCGTGTTCGCCGAAATGACCGGGTCGAGCGCGTTGTCGGCGTAGGGAAGCGGAGGAAGCGAGAACATGGGCATGGCTCCGTGGTGGTCCTGTTGGATCCCGCGGCCCGCGCTGCGGGCCGCGGAGGGCGCGATGATACGCGGTGAGGGTCAGCCGGCGCGGATCACCGCGCAGGCGAGCCGCGCGCCGGCGTTGCCGGTGGGCTGCGTCTTGTAGTCGTCGGGGTCCTTGTGGACGATGAGCCCGCGGCCGAGCAGCGACTTCGTGCCCGCGGCGACGGTGACGTCGTCGAGCGTGAACGACGCGGTCGCGTTGCCGTTCGCGTCGGCCTTCAGGCTCGGCATGTCGCCGGCGTGATGCGGCGCGCCCTGGGGCCCGTGCGGCTTGCCGTCCGGGTTGAAGTGGCCGCCCGCGCTCATGCCGTCGCCCGAGCTGCAGTCGCCCTTCTCGTGGACGTGGAAGCCGTGCTCCTGGTTGGGCGCGAGCCCGGTGACCTCGGCGATGACCGCGACCTTGCCCATGCGCTCGACGAAGGTCACCGTGCCGGCGGCGCGGTTGCCCCGGGTCGGCTCGAGCTTCGCGGTGGCGCGGGCGCCGTCGAACGGCGTGCTCGTCATCGACGCGCAGCCGGCCACGAGCGCCGCGACTGCGGCGATGGATGCGATGTATCTGATGGTCATTCCCTACCCCCTCGAAGATCAGCCGGGCGGGATGGAGACGGCGCGCCCGGCCGCCCGCCTGTGCCGCGGTCAGTCGCCGTAGAGCTTCTGCACGCGCTCGCGGCGCTCCTGCGCCTCGAGCGACAGCGTGGCCGTCGGACGCGCCAGCAGCCGGGGGATGCCGATCGGCTCGCCGGTCTCGTCGCACCAGCCGTAGCTGCCGTCGTCGATCTGCTTGAGCGACTTCTCGACCTTCTTGAGCAGCTTGCGCTCGCGGTCGCGCGTGCGCAGCTCGAGCGTGTACTCCTCCTCGAGCGTGGCGCGGTCGGACGGGTCGGTGGTGACCTCGTTCTCGCGCAGGTGCTCGCCGGTGTCGTCGGCATTTTGCAGCAGCTGGTCGCGCAGCTCGAGAAGGCGCTTCCTGAAGAACGCGAGCTGCGCCTCGTTCATGTAGTCCTTCTCCGGCGCCTTGAGGAGCTCCTCCTCGGTCAGCTCGCGCACCTTGTCCTTCCGGACGGCGGCGGCCGCGGTCTTGGCGGCGGCGGTCGCGGTCTTGGCAGCGGCGGATGCGGTCTTGGCAGCCATCGTCGGTTCCGTTCCTGCGGTTGAAGGGCGCTCCGTTGCCGGACGCCCCGAACAGAAGATTATAGCCGGATCGCTGCCCGGCGCGCCAACCGCCTGCCGGCGCGGCGGCCCCGCCCGAACGCCGGCGGCCGGGTGCCTATAATCGGCCGGCACGAGCGAGAACGGAACCATGCGACTGAAGATCACCCGGCCGGACGACTGGCACCTGCACCTGCGCGACGGCGAGGCGCTCGCCGCGGTCGTCGGCGCGACCGCGCGGGTGTTCGGCCGCGCGATCGTCATGCCGAACCTCAAGCCCCCGGTCACGACCGTAGCCGCGGCCGCCGCCTACCGCGACCGCATCCGCGCCGCGCTTCCGGCCGGCTCGCGCTTCGAGCCGCTGATGACGCTCTACCTGACCGATGACACCGGCGCCGACGAGATCGCCCGCGCGCGGGCGAGCGGCTTCGTGCACGCCGTCAAGTACTACCCCGCGGGCGCGACGACGAACTCCGCCGCGGGCGTGACCGCGATCGAGCGCGCCTACCCGGCGCTCGCCGCGATGGAACGCGAGGGCGTGGTGCTGTGCGTGCACGGCGAAGTGACCGACGCCGACGTCGACGTCTTCGACCGCGAGCGCGCGTTCGTCGACACGCTGCTCGCGCGAATCGTGCGCGACTTCCCGGCGCTGCGGGTCGTCCTCGAGCACGTCACCACGCGCGAGGCGGTCGACTTCGTCGGCGCGGCCGGCGCGAACGTCGCCGCGACGATCACGCCGCAGCACCTGCTGTGGTCGCGCAACGCGATGCTGGCCGGCGGCGTGCGTCCCCACCTGTACTGCCTGCCCGTCCTCAAGCGCGAGACGCACCGGAGAGCGCTCGTCGCGGCCGCGACCTCGGGCAACCCGAAGTTCTTCCTCGGCACCGACAGCGCGCCGCACGCGCGGAACGCGAAGGAGCACGCCTGCGGCTGCGCGGGCTGCTACAGCGCGCCCGTCGCGCTGCCGCTCTACGCCGAGGCGTTCGAGGACGCGGGAGCGCTCGACCGCCTCGAGGGCTTCGCAAGCTTCTTCGGCGCCGACTTCTACCGCCTGCCGCGCAACCGCGACACCGTCACGCTCGAGCGCGCCGAAGTGGAGGTGCCCGGCGAGCTGCCGTTCGGCGCCGGGGCGATCGTGCCGCTGCGCGCCGGCGAGCGCGTGCGCTGGCGCGTGACCTGACAGCCGTCAAGGAACTTCGCGGCGCGGGTGCTATCCTACCCGTCGAAGTCAGCCAGACCGCCGCTGCCCGCCTCACGGCGGGGAGAGGAAAGTCCGGGCTCCGCAGAGCAGGATGCCGGGTAACGCCCGGCCGCTATAAGTCGCCGCTCGCGCGGCCGATGAAGGCGAGGAACAGGGCCACAGAGACGAGTCGCTCCGTTCGCGCAAGCGCGCGGGGCGGGTGAAACGCGGCAACCTCCATCCGGAGCAACACCAAGTAGGCGGACTACGATGCTGCTCGCAGAGTCCGCGGGTAGGTGGCTTGAGCCCCCCGGCAACGGAGGGCCTAGAGGAATGGCGGTCATAGCGCGGGACGGAGTGCCCGCGCCGTAACAGAACCCGGCTTACCGGCTGACTTCGACTTTCACCGCGCCCCGCGGCGACCCCGCGGGGCGCCTTTCATTCAAGGCCGGCGCCCCACCGCGCGCTGGTAGGCGATCCAGCCGACCACGCCGCACGCGGCGGTGACGCCGAGCGCGAGCGTGCGCTGCGGGTCGAGCGCGACCAGCAGCGCGAACGCCGCGGGCGCGATCGCGCGCGCGATGAACTGCGGGCGCGCGAGGCGGCCGAGCAGCGCGCCGTAGCCGCTGCGTCCGAACAGCTCCGCCGGCACGACGCCGCGCACGATCGTCATCACCCCGTGGCTGGTGCCGTAGAGAACGGCGAACAGCAGGGCAGGCGCGAGCGCGCCGGACAGTTGCGTGAGCAGCAGCAGCGAGACGGTCATGGTGGCGAACGCGAGCGTCCCCGCGAGGATCGGCCGGATCAGCCGGCCGAGCGCGAACTCGGCCACGCGCCCCGCGACCTGCATCGGCCCGATCAGCGCGCCGACGAGCACGGCGTCGCGGGCGGACAGGCCGCGCTGCGTCAGCACCTCGATCATGTGCGCTGCAAGCGCCGAGGCCGTGAGCGATGCGGCCGTGAGGGCCGCCGCGAGCCACAGGTACGCGCGGCCGCCGGCCGCTGCGGGCGGCGGCGCGGCCTCGCCCGCGGCCGCGTCCTCCTGCGGCGGCGCCGCGTGGCGCGGGACGAACGCGAGGTGCAGCGGCAGGCACAGCGCCAGGTGCAGCACCGCGTACAGCGCGAACGCGACGCGGAAGCCGTGCGCGTCGAGCAGCCACTGCGAGAGCGGCCAGAACGCGGTGCTCGCGAAGCCGCCGAACAACGTGAGCGCAGTGACGGTGCGGCGGTACGACGCTCCCGCGAGCTGGTGCAGCGTGGCGAACGCCGGGTCGTAGAGCGTTGCCGCCATCGCCGCGCCGGCCGCGACCCACGCGATCGCCAGCGTGACCGGGCCCTGCACCAGCGCGAGCAGCACGCACGCGACCGCCGCGGCGACCGACCCCCACGACAGGACGAGCCGCCCGCCTGCGCGGTCGATCGTGCGCCCTATCCACGGCGCGAGCAGTCCCGAGATGCCCAGGCCGGCGCTGTAGGCGGCGTACATCACGATCTCCGAGACGCCGGTCGCCTCGCGCATCGCGCGGCCGAGCACGGCTATCGTGTAGAACAGCGTGCCCCACGAGACGATCTGCGCCACGCCCAGCGCGACCACCGTCGCGGCGAGCGAGGGCCGCTGCGCGTCGTCAGGCACGGCGCCTCGCATCGCGCAGCATCTCGCGCGCCGCGTTGTGGCCGGGGATGCCGCTGACGCCGCCGCCGGGGTGCGCGCCGGCGCCGCACAGGTACAGCCCGCGCACGGGCGTGCGGTAGTCGCCGTGGCCGAGCACCGGTCGCGCGGCGAACAGCTGGTCCGGCGTGAGCGCGCCGTGGTAGATGTCGCCGCCGGGCAGACCGAACTCGCGCTCGAGATCGAGCGGCGACAGCGCGCGCGAGCCGATCACGCTCGCGCCGAAGCCAGGCGCGTAGCGCGACACCGTGTCGATCATCAGCGCCGCGACCTCGTCGCGCGCATCGTCCCAGGACCTGCCCGGCAGCGCGCTGCCCAGCTCGGGGTGGACGTGCTGGCAGAACAGGCTCGCGACGTGCATGCCGGGCGGGGCGAGCGAGTCGTCGACCAGCGAAGGGACGAGCAGCTCGACGATCGGCTCGCGCGACCAGCCCGTCGTCTTCGCGTCGAAGTAGGCGCGCTCCATGTAGGCGAGCGACGGCCCGACGACGATGCCGCTCGCGAGGTGCGGCCCGGCGCCGGGCAGCGCCGCGAAGTCGGGAAGCGCGCGAAGCGCGACGTTCATGCGGAACGTGCCCGACGCGCACCGGTAGCCGGCGATGCGCGCGCGGAAGTCGTCGGGCAGGTGCGCGGGATCGACCAGCCGCTCGAACAGGAGCTTCGGGTTCACGTTCGCCGCCACGCGACGCGCCTCGATCACCTCCCCGGACTCGAGCTCGACCCCGGCCGCGCGACCTGCCTTCACGATCACGCGCGCCACCGGCGCCTGCGTGCGCAGCGTCACGCCGCGTGCGGCGCACGCGCGCGCCATCGCCTGCGTGATCGCGCCCATGCCGCCGATCGCGTGGCCCCACTGCCCCGGCCTGCCGTCGGTCTCGCCGAGTGCCAGGTGCAGCAGCAGGTACGCGGTGCCCGTCGCGTACGGGCTCGCGAAGCTGCCCACCACGGCGTCGAAGCCGAGCGCGGCCTTGATCGGCGCCGACTCGAACCAGCGGTCGAGCACGTCGCCCGCGCTCCTGGTGAAGAGGTCCAGGACGTCGCGGCGGCCGGCGAGGTCGAGCGCGCGGAAACGCCGCGCCAGCTTCCAGCCGTCGAGCAGCGCGGCGAACCCGCCCGTGAACGTCGGCGGCGTGGCGTGCAGCAGCTCGCGCACGACGTCCGCGACGCGCCCCAGCATCGCGTGGTAGCGCGGCAGCGCCTCGGCGTCGCGGCGCGAGTGGCGCGCCACCTCGGCCTGTGTCGCCGCAAGGCTGCCGCCGACGCGCAGGAAGTCGCCGGCGCGCTCCGACAGCGGCAGGAAGTTCGCCAGCGGCCGCTCGACGATGCGCAGGCCCTGCCCCGCGAGGTCGAGGTCGCGCGCGACCTTCGGGCTCAACAGGCTGACGCTGTAGCTCGCCGTCGAGTTGCGGAACCCGGGGTGGAACTCCTCGGTGACGGCCGCGCCGCCGAGCAGCGCCCGCCGCTCCAGCACGCACACCGACTGCCCGGCGGCCGCAAGGTAGGCCGCGCAGACGAGGCCGTTGTGCCCGCCGCCGACGACGACCGTGTCAAGGACGCGCGCGGACACCGGCGGGTGGGCGCGTCAGTCTTCGGCGAGCCCGGCGGCGACCGTCGAGAATCCGGCGTCCACGTAGGTCACCTCGCCGGTGATGCCGGAGGACAGCGATGAGAGGTAGAACGCCGCCACGTTGCCGACCTCGTCGATCGTCACGTTGCGGCGCAGCGGCGTGTTGCGCTCGACGAAGTTCAGGATCCTGGAGAAGCCGCCGATGCCCGCGGCGGCGAGCGTCTTGATCGGGCCCGCCGAGATCGCGTTGACCCGCGTGCCCTCCGGTCCCATGCAGTTCGCGAGGTAGCGCACGTTGGCCTCGAGCGAGGCCTTCGCCAGTCCCATCACGTTGTAGTTCGGCAACGCACGCACCGCGCCGAGGTAGGTCAGCGTGACGATCGAGCCCTGGCGGCCGGCGAGCAACGGCCGCGCGCCCTTCGCCAGCGCGGCAAGGCTGTACGAGCTGACGTCGTGCGCCGTGGCGAACGCGCTGCGCGACAGGGAGTTCAGGAAGTCGCCCGACAGCGACTCGCGCGGCGCGAAGGCGATCGAGTGCAGCAGCCCGTCGAGCGCGCCCCACTCCGCGGCGAGCGCCGCGAACAGCGCGTCGACGTCCGCGTCGGAGGTGACGTCGCAGGGCAGGACCGGGCACGGCCCGAACTCGGCGGCGAGCTTGACGACGCGGTCCTTGAGCTCGTCGTTGACGTAGGTGAACGCGAGCGCCGCTCCCTCGCGCGCGCAGGCCTTTGCCACGCCGTAGGCGATCGACCGGTTCGACAGCACGCCGGTGATGAGGATCCTGCGATCGCGGAGGAAGCCCATGGCACCTGCTCTCAAGTCACCTTCGGAACGCGACACTGCCAGCTTGATGCGAAACGCTGCAACGGGGCGTCGCGTGTCCCACGCCGCGCGGTGTTGCGTGCCGTTCGATGCGGGCGCCGACGGGCCGCCCCTAGGCGCCCGCGCTGGCGTCGACCCAATGCAAAAGGCACAGCACCAACCTCCCGGATCGTCGCCTGCCCTGCGAACGCCTTTTGCATCGGCATGCTAGAAGAGCGACTTCGCCTGCTCGAACACGCCGCAGGCCACCACGTTGTTCGCGACCCCCGCCTGCGGGACCTGCGGCGTCATCCCCTGGTAGACGAGCACGCCGCGGCCGAGCGCGTCGCCGAGCCGCACGCCGCGCACGCGCGCGGTGAGCTGCAGGATGCCCTGCCCGCCCGCGTAGGCCTCGGGAACGAGCCGCAGCGGCGGCTCCTTCCATCCCGGCGGCGACCACGGCGCGCCCGCGGAGAAGCCGTTCGGCGAGGTGCAGTTGCCGTTGGCGTGCAGGACGATGCGATACGGCCCGGGGGGCGCGCCGGCCAGGTCGACCATCACGAGCAGCAGGTCGCCGCTCTCGCGCACCCGAACGAAGCCGCTGATCGAGGAGTTCAGGTTGCGCAGGCGCGCCTCGACGCCGGGCGTCTCGCGCGCGGCGGGCGCGGCCGTGTCCTCCTTCGCGAACCAGCGGCGCGGATCCCACGACGACGTGCTGCTGCACGCGCCGAGCGCAAGCACGGCGGCGAAAGCGGCGAGGAGGCGGGCGTTGCGCATCGGTCTCGCGGGAGGGAGGTTGGCCGAAGCTTGCGATGATAGGCGATGCGGGGCCACTGCGGGCGGCGGCGTGCAAACGGCCCGGCTTCGCAGATAATGCGACTTCCGGCGGACGGTCACCGGTTCCTTGGGCGAGAACATGGATCGAATGACAAGCGCCCGCCGCGCGATGGCGACGGCGGCGGCACTGGGCGCAGCGACGCTCCTGGGTGGCTGCTTGGGGGACGGCGGCGACGTCGACGCGAACGTCAAGCCGGACTTCCTCGGCGCCGTGACGCGGACCGTCTACGACGGGTCGAACGACGACCTGCTGACCGCGGGGCTGGGCAAGGCGGGGCTCGCGGGCGCGGCGCCGACCTACGCGAATCCGACGGCGCCCACCGCGACCGAGCTGCGCCGCCACGCGATCCATGCCAACTACCGCGCGATCGTCGACATCGCGGCCAATGGCGGCTACGGCACGCTGTACGGTCCGAACGTCGACGTCAACGGCCAGCCCACGCTCGGCGAGGGCAAGGTCGCCGGCGTCGAGTACATCGCGTACGCCGACGACGGCAGCGGTCTGCGCAACGTGACCCTGATGGTGCAGATTCCCGTCGGCTGGAACCGCGTCCGCCCGTGCATCGTCACCGGCACGTCGTCGGGTTCGCGCGGCGTCTACGGCGCGATCGGCAGCTCGGGCGAATGGGGCCTCAAGCATCGCTGCGCCGTGGCCTACGCCGACAAGGGCTCCGGCATGGGTGTGCACGACCTCGCCACCGACACCGTCAACCTGCAGGACGGGACGCGGGCCGCCGCCGTGGCGGCGGGGAAGAACTCGAACTTCACGTCGCTCGCCGGCAGCGCGCTCGCGTCTTTCAACGCCGCGAACCCGAACCGCGTGGCGGTCAAGCACGCGCACTCGCAGCAGAACCCCGAGAAGGACTGGGGTGCGGACACGCTCAACGCCGTGCGCTTCGCGATCTGGGCGCTGAACGAGGAGAAGGGCGACAAGAACTCCGACGGCAGCACGCAGCGGACCTACCTCGCCTCGAACACGATCGTCATCGCCTCGTCGGCGTCCAACGGCGCGGGCGCCGCCATCGCCGCGGCCGAGCTCGACACCGAGGGCCTGATCGACGGCGTGGCGGTCAGCGAGCCGAGCGTGGCGCTGCCCGCGAACCCGAATCTCTCCGTGAAGCGCGGCAGCAGGACGCTCGTCGGCGCGGGACGCCCGCTGTACGACTACTTCACCTACGCGAACCTGATGCAGCCCTGCGCCACGCTGTCGCCGCGCGCGGCCGGCAGTCCGGGGGCCGCGTTCGTGCCCGCCGCATTGGCGACCAACCGCTGCGCTTCGCTCAAGGCCAAGGGGCTGCTCACCACGGCGACGGTAGCCGAGCAGGCCGAGGAGGCCCTCGATGCGCTGCTCGCCTACGGCTGGGAGGCGGAGAGCATCAAGCTGCAGGCGTCGCACTACGCGTTCGCCACGCCCTCGATCGCGATGACCTACGCGAACGCGTACAGCCGCGCTTCGGCGGCGGACAACCTGTGCGGACTCTCGTTCGCGTTCACCGACGCCGCGGGCAGTCCGGCCCCGATTCCCGCCGCGAGCCTCGCGCAGGTCTTCGCCACGGGCAACGGCGTGCCGCCGATGGCCGGCATCAACATCGTGAACAACAACAACCCCGGCGGGCCGATCCGCGACGCCGCCTCGACCTCGCCGTCGACCGGCCTGCTGGACTTCAACGTCGACGGCGCGATCTGCCAGCGCAACCTGTGGACCGGCAGCGACGCCGCGGCGACGAAGCTCAAGGCGGGCGTCAACGAGATCCTGCGCAACGCGAACCTGAGGGGCAAGCCGGCAATCATCGTGCACGGGCGCGCCGACACGCTGGTGCCCGCGGCGTTCACCTCGCGCCCCTACTTCGGGCAGAACCGCATCGCCGAGGGGGCGTCGTCGAAGCTCTCGTACGTCGAGGTGACCAACGCGCAGCACTTCGACTCCTTCATCGACAATGCGGCGTTGCCGGGCTACGACAGCATGTTCGTGCCGCTGCACTACTACTTCAACCAGGCGCTCGACCTCGTCTACGCGCACCTCACGGCCGGCGGGAACCTGCCGCCCTCGCAGGTCGTGCGCACGACGCCGCGCGGCGGCACGCCCGGCGCGGCGCCCGCGATAACGCGGTCGAACGTCCCGTCGATCTCGACGAATCCCCCCGCGGCCGACCTCATCACCTTCTCCGGCAACACGGTGACGATCCCGGACTGACGGCGTGCCGGCGGTACAATCGGGCGGCCGCCCGCTCTCCGGGCGGCCGCTCCTTTTTCCGTACGCAGGAAACACCGCATGGCCGCCCCGATGACGCCGCAGGAGATCGTCTCCGAGCTCGACAAGCACATCGTCGGCCAGGACGCGGCCAAGCGCGCGGTCGCCATCGCCCTGCGCAACCGCTGGCGCCGCCAGCAGGTCCCCGAGCCGCTGCGCAGCGAGATCACGCCGAAGAACATCCTGATGATCGGCCCCACGGGCGTCGGCAAGACCGAGATCGCGCGCCGGCTCGCGCGGCTCGCCGACGCGCCGTTCGTCAAGGTCGAGGCGACGAAGTTCACCGAGGTCGGCTACGTCGGCCGCGACGTCGACACGATCGTGCGCGACCTCGTGGAGACGGCGGTCAAGCAGACGCGCGAGAGCGAGATGCGCAAGGTGCGCGACCGCGCGCTCGACGCCGCCGAGGAGCGCGTGCTCGACGTCCTCCTGCCGCCGGCGCGGGAGGTGAACTTCCACGACATGCAGCCGACCGACTCCGCGACGCGCCAGCGCTTCCGCAAGATGCTGCGCGAGGGCAAGCTCGACGACAAGGACGTCGAGATCGAGGTGTCCGCGTTGCCGCCGTCGATGGAGATCATGGCCCCGCCCGGCATGGAGGACCTCTCCAGCCAGCTGCAGTCGATGTTCCAGCAGATCGGCGGCGGACGCCGCCGCACGCAGAAGACGAAGGTGCGCGAAGCGCTCAAGCTGCTGACGGAGGAGGAGGCGGGGAAGCTGGTCAACGACGAGGAGGTCAAGGCGCGCGCGCTCGCCGCGGCCGAGCAGAACGGCATCGTGTTCCTCGACGAGATCGACAAGATCGCCTCGCGCGAGGGCACGCACGGCGCCGACGTCTCGCGCCAGGGCGTGCAGCGCGACCTGCTGCCGCTGGTCGAGGGCACGACCGTGACGACCAAGTACGGGATGATCCGCACCGACCACGTGCTCTTCATCGCCTCGGGCGCGTTCCACCTGTCGAAGCCCTCCGACCTCATCCCGGAGCTGCAGGGGCGCTTCCCGATCCGCGTCGAGCTCGGCTCGCTGTCGGTCGCCGACTTCGAGAAGATCCTCGTCGCGACCGACGCCTGCCTCACCCGCCAGTACGAGGCCCTGCTCGCCACCGAGGGGGTGACGCTGCGCTTCCTGCCCGACGGCATCCGCCGGCTGGCCGAGATCGCGCACGCGGTCAACGAGAAGCAGGAGAACATCGGCGCGCGGCGCCTCCACACGGTGATGGAGCGGCTGCTCGACGAGGTCTCGTTCGAGGCGACGCGCCACGGCGGGAGCGAGATCGCGATCGACGCCGCGTTCGTCGACGCGCGGCTCGCGGGGATCGCGGGGGACGATGAGCTGGCGCGGTACATCCTCTGAACCGCGGGAGGAAGGATGCGGGATGCAGGGTGAGAGCGCCCACGCCGCGGCGCGCTCACGCTTCTCCCCTCGCCCCCCTCCCCGCCGATTCGCATGATCGAACGCATCCTCGGCATCATCCTCCCCGTGTTCGCGGTGATCGCGCTCGGCTACGTGTGGGGCCGCCGCGTGCGCCCGGACATGACGATGGTGAACCGCATCAGCATGAACGTGCTGGCGCCGGCGCTCATCTTCTCCGCGCTCTCCTCGAAGTCGTTCGACGTGCGTGCCGACGCGGCGCTGATGGCGGGCAGCGTGGGCATCGTGCTGGGCTCGGGGCTGCTCGCCTGGCCGGTCGCGCGGCTGCTGAAGCAGGACGTGCGCACGTTCGTGCCGCCGATGATGTTCAACAACTGCGGCAACATGGGCCTGCCGCTCGCGGTGCTGGCGTTCGGGGAGCGCGGCTTCGGGCCGATGGTCGCGCTGTTCGTCATCAGCAACCTGCTCCACTTCACGCTCGGCGCCTGGATCATCGACCACCGCGCGCGCTTCGGACGCCTGCTGCGCAACCCGATGGTGTGGTCGACGTTCGCCGGCTTCGCGTTCGCCGTCGCGCGCCCGCCGCTGCCCGAGTGGGTCGCGGTGAGCTTCAAGCTGGTCGGCGACGGCCTGATCCCGCTGATGCTCCTCTCGCTGGGCGTGCGGCTCACCGGCATCCGCTGGAACGACGCGTGGCTGGGCGTGGTCGGCGGCGCGGTCTGCCCGGTCGCCGGTCTCGTCGCCGCGCTGGCGCTCGCGCCGCTGCTGGGCCTGACCGACCTGCAGCGCGGCCTGCTGGTGCTGTTCGGCGCGCTGCCGCCGGCCGTGCTCAACTTCATGGTCGCCGAGCAGTACCGCCAGGAGCCCGGCAAGGTCGCCTCGATCGTGCTGGTCGGCAACCTGCTGGCGATCGTGTTCGTGCCGATCGGCCTCGCGCTCGCGCTGCGCCAGTGAAGCCGTGAGCGGACAGCGCATCGCGGCGATCCTGTTCGATCTCGGCGGCGTGATCGTCGAGATCGTCGGCATGGACCGCCTGCTGCGCTGGTCGCGCGAGCTGCCGGACATGGAGACGATGTGGGGGCGCTGGCTCGCCTCGCCCGCGGTGCGCAGCTACGAGACGGGACGCTCGTCGCGCGAGACGTTCGCCCGCGACGTCATCGAGGAGTTCGGGTTCGACGTCGACGCCGCGACGTTCCTCGCCGAGTTCGCGCGCTGGCCGCGGCGCCTGTATCCGGAGAGCGCGCCGCTGCTCGCGGCGCTGCGCGGGCGCTTCCGCCTCGCCTCGCTGTCCAACACGAACGAGATCCACTGGGACCGCTACGAGCGCGAGTGGGCGCTGCCCGGCCTCTTCCACGCGAACTTCCCGTCGTTCGCCGTCGGGCGCATCAAGCCCGACGCCGACTACTTCGAGCACGTGCTCGGCACGCTCGGCCTGAGGCCGGAGCAGGCGTTGTTCGTCGACGACGTGCAGTTGAACGTGGACGCGGCCGCCGCGGTCGGTCTGGTCGCGCGGCGCGCCGTCGGGCCGCAGGGCGTGCGCGAAGCGCTGCGCGAACTCGACCTGGATGCGGAGGAACGCACGTGAACCTGCACCGCATGCTGCTCGAGCGCGACCGCGCGGGCAAGCCGCTGCGCATCGCGCTGATCGGCGCCGGCAAGTTCGGCGCGATGTACCTGGCGCAGGCGAAGCACACGCCGGGCATCCACATCGTGGCCGTGGCGGACCTGGCGCCAGACCGCGCCAAGGCCTCGCTCGCGCGCACTGGCTGGCCCGTGGAACGCTACGCCGCGCGCACGATCGCCGAGGCCGGCCGCAGCGGCGCCACGTGCGTCACCGACGACGCGCTCGCCGCGATCGCGGCGCCGGAGACCGAGATCGTGATCGATGCCACCGGCAACCCGGCGGCGGGCATCCGTCACGCGCTCGCGTGCTGCGCGCACGGCAGGCACGTGGTGATGGTGAACGTCGAGGCCGACGCGCTCGCGGGGCCGCTGCTCGCGCAACGCGCGCGCGCCGCCGGCATCGTCTACTCGCTCGCCTACGGCGACCAGCCGGCGCTGATCTGCGAGATGGTCGACTGGGCGCGCGCCGCCGGCTTCGCGGTGGCCGCCGCCGGCAAGGGCACGAAGTACCTGCCGGCGTACCACGAGTCCACGCCCGCGACGGTGTGGCCTCACTACGGCTTCACGCCGGAGATGGTGGCCGCCGGCGACTTCAACGCGCAGATGTTCAACTCGTTCCTCGACGGCACGAAGAGCGCGATCGAGATGGCCGCGGTGGCCAACGCGACGGGCCTCGCGCCCGCGCCCGGCGGCCTCGCGTTCCCGCCCTGCGGCGTCGACGACCTGCCGCGCGTTCTGCGCCCGCGCGACGAAGGCGGCCAGCTCGACCACCTGGGCCAGGTCGAGGTGATCAGCTCGCTCGAGCGCGACGGCCGTCCCGTCTTCCGCGACCTGCGCTGGGGCGTCTACGTCACGTTCCGCGCCGGCGACGCGATCGGCGAGGACTACGTGCGCCGCTGCTTCAAGGAGTACGGCTTCTCCACCGACCCGTCGGGACGCTACGGCGCGATGTACAAGCCCTACCACGCGATCGGGCTGGAGCTCGGCATCAGCGTGGCGTCGGCGGGCCTGCGCCGCGAGCCCACCGGACAGGCTGTGGCGTGGCACGGCGACGTCGTCGCCACCGCGAAACGCGACCTCGCCGCCGGCGAGACGCTCGACGGCGAAGGCGGCTACACCGTCTACGGCAAGCTGTTGCCGGCGCGGGATTCGCTGCGGCTGGGCGGACTGCCGCTCGGGCTCGCGCACGGCGTCGTGCTCAGGCGCGCCGTGGCCGCGCACGCGCCGGTGCGCTGGGACGACGTGGCCTACGACTCGGACGCCGAAGCAGTGAAGTTCCGGCGCGAGATGGAGCGGAAGCTCGCGGCGTAGCTTCGCCGGCGCCCGGCTGCGCCTCAAGGGTGGCGGCGAAAGACCGCCAGCGAAGCGTTCTCGAACGGCGTCCGGAACGCGCCGGTCTCGTCGATCACGTGCCGGTGCACGGGATTCACGTAGACGACGAGCAACGCGGTCGGCGGCGCGGCTTGCAGCAGCCGGCTCACCAGGCGCCGCAGCGTCGCCTCGTCGAACGGGTTGTAGAGGTACACGACCCGGTCGCGATCGTCGTACTCGTATTCGAGCGCGTCGACGTTCGCGAAGGCGACCGGCGCCCTGAGCGTCTCCTGCGCGGAAC
>Ga0224500_10001033_pt1 | contig 17331 bp, 18 predicted proteins | sample SF_Oct11_sed_USG_FD_168126 | JGI IMG/M metagenome (GOLD analysis project Ga0224500, IMG submission 168126) | Sediment microbial communities from San Francisco Bay, California, United States - SF_Oct11_sed_USGS_4_1 | ecosystem: Environmental > Aquatic > Marine > Sediment | place: USA: California... | reverse complement strand
GATCGCCGCCGTGTTCCCGGGTGGGACGATCACGGGGTGCCCAAAAGTGCGGTGCATGGACCTGCTCGCAGGGCTCGAGCGCGAGCCGCGTGACGCGTATACCGGGTCCCTCGGGTACCTCGACCTGGGCGGCGCGATGGATCTCAACATCCTGATCCGCACGCTGACCGTGCGCGACCGTGAGATCGGATTTCGGACCGGGGCCGGCATCGTGGCAGACTCCGTACCCGAGGCGGAATTGGCTGAAACCCGTGCGAAGGCGAATGGAATCCTGCGCGCGCTGGGAGAACGACGATGATGGGCCGGAAGTTCGTGAATGGCGTCGAAGGCGGCAGCGTGTCGGTGGACGACCGCGGGCTGCAGTACGGCGATGGCTTGTTCGAGACCATGGGTGCGACGGACGGGCGGGTGCGGCGCTTTCAGAGCCACATGGCGCGTCTCACGGAAGGCTGCCACCGCTTGGGGCTGCCGACGCCGCCGGTCGACCTCATCGAAACCGATTGCCTGCGTGCCGTCGAAGGCTTCGGCGCGGCCGTGGTCAAGCTCACCCTGACGCGGGGCCCTGGGCCCCGTTCGTACCCGCCTCCGGCCGAACCGAGTCCGACCCGCATCATCGTCTCGACAGCCCAGCAGGTGTCCGAGTCCGAGGCGGCCCGGCCGCTCATCGTGCGCGTGTGCGAAACCCGGCTGGGCCGCAATCCCCGGCTTGCGGGCATGAAACACCTCAATCGCCTCGAGCAGGTGCTCGCCGGCGCCGAGTTGCGCGAACCCGCAGTCGACGAGGGCCTCATGCGTTCGACCGACGACCGCATCGTTTGTGCCACGGCCGCCAATGTGTTCCTGGTGCGCAGCGGTGAACTGCTGACGCCGCAGATCAGTGACTGCGGCGTTGCGGGCGTGATGCGGGAGGTGGTGCTGCGCCTGGCGAAGTCGCTCGGCATCCACGTCGAGGTCGGTGACTACACGCTCGACGACCTGGTCCAGGCCGACGAATGCTTCCTGACCAACGCCGTGCGTGGCATCCGGCCGGTCGGCTGCATCCTGGGTCTGAAAGACTTCCAGCCCGGCGAGCTGACGGCGCGGCTGCGCGATGCGCTCGAGACTGCAGAAGAATGAAGTCGGTGCGGCGTACGCTGCTCGCGCTGCTGGCGATCGCCGTGCTCGCCGCCGCCGCCGGCGCGCTCTATGTGCGTCACTGGCTGGCGCAGCCGCTCGCGATCGGATCCGGACCAGTCATCATCGAAGTGGAGCCCGGGCAATCGCTCACGGCCGTGTCGCGGCAACTCGCTGCACGGGGCCTGCTCCGGCACCCGCGGTTGCTGGCGCTCTATGGCCGGTTCATCGGCGCCGATTCCCGGATGCACGCGGGGGAGTTCTCGATCAAACCGGGCACGTCGCCCCGGGGACTGCTGCAGGTCCTGGTGAGCGGGGCCGTCGTCCAGCATTCGGTCACGGTCGTCGAGGGCTGGACGTTCCGCGATCTGCGCAAGGCACTCGCGGCCCAACCGACGCTCGAGCACACGACGCGCGGCATGCGGGACGACGCAGTCATGCGTGCGCTCGGGGAGGACGGCAAGCCCGCCGAAGGCCTGTTCTTTCCCGATACGTACCTGTTCGGCAAGGGTACGCGCGACCTCGACCTGCTGCGCCAGTCGCGCGATCGCATGCGCAGGGAACTGGCGGCGGCCTGGGAGACTCGGCACGAGAACCTGCCGCTCAAGGACGAGTACGAGGCGCTGGTGCTGGCCTCGATCATCGAGCGCGAAACAGGGCACCCGGACGAGCGTGCGCGCATCGCGGGAGTATTCGTCGAGCGATTGCGCCGCGGCATGCGCCTGCAGACCGATCCGACGGTCATCTACGGGCTCGGCGAAAAGTTCGATGGCAACCTGCGGCGCTCCGATCTCGAGCGCGACGGGCCGTACAATACCTACACGCGGGCAGGCCTGCCGCCGACACCGATTGCGCTTCCCGGGGCCGCGTCGTTGCGGGCGGCGGTACAACCCGACGAGCGCGGCGAACTGTTCTTCGTCGCGACGGGCGAGGGCGATGGCAGGCACGCGTTTTCGAAGTCGCTGGCAGAGCACGAGGCAGCCGTGCGGCGGTACCTCGTGCGTTATCGTCAAAACCACGGCAAGGGTCGTTGAGCAGCGTGCAAGGCAGGTTCATCACGTTCGAAGGCGGGGAGGGCGTCGGCAAGTCGACGCAGATCAGGCGCGTTGCTGCCTGGCTGGAGGCGGAGGGCGTCGAGGTCGTGCTTACGCGTGAGCCGGGCGGCACACCGCGGGCCGAACAGTTGCGCCGCATCCTGCTCGAGCGCACCGACGAGCCCATGCCGCAGTCATGCGAACTGCTGCTGATGTTCGCGGCGCGCGCGAGCCACCTCGCCAACCTGATCGAACCGGCCGTTGCGCGGGGGGCGTGGATCCTGTGCGACCGGTTCACCGATGCCACCTACGCCTACCAGGGGGGCGGCCGCGGCGTGCCCACGGCTGACATCGATGCGCTCGTCCGCATCGTGCATCCGCAGCGCCAGCCCGACCTCACCGTCCTGCTCGACGCACCTGTTGCCATCGGCATGGCTCGCGCGCACGTGCGCAACGGCACCGATGGGCCTGACCGGTTCGAGTCCGAACGTGCCGAATTCTTCGAACGTGTCCGCCAGAATTATCTGCAGCGCGCGGCGCAGGAATCAGCGCGGTTCCGCGTCGTCGACGCGAGCGGTGAACTCGAGGACGTCGCGTCGACCATCCGGGCAGCCCTGCGGCCGTTACTGGTTACGCGGGCGCAGTCGCGATGAGCCAGGACGCGGACGACGGCACCGCCGGGAGCGCCGACGACCATGATTTCGCGCCGCTGCCGATCGCCCTGCTGCCATGGCACGAGTCCGCGTGTGACAAGCTGACCGCGGCGGTCGCCTCCAAGCGCCTGTCGCACGGATTGCTGCTGCAGGGACCGGCGGGCGTAGGCAAGGAGCGTTTCGCCTCCGCCCTTGCAGCAGCGTTGTTCTGCACTGCTCGCGGCGAGCGTCTCGAGGCCTGCGGCGAATGCGCCGAGTGCCACCTCAGCAAGGCCGGGACCCATCCGGACCTGCACTGGTTGCGAATTCCCGAGGACAAGAAATCGATCGGCGTCGACCAGGTACGCGATGTCTGCGAGCAGCTCTCGATGACGAGCATGCGGCGTGGCTACCGGGTGGCAGTGATCGCGCCGGCCGAGAAGATGACGCCATCTGCGCAGAACGCGTTGCTCAAGACGCTCGAGGAGCCTGCGCCACGCACCGTGCTGGTGCTGGTCACTGCGCGGCCGTCCGCGCTGCTGCCCACGCTGCGCAGCCGGTGCCAGCGCATCGAGGTGGCGCGTCCTGAGACCGCGTCAGCCCTGCGCTGGCTCGCAGCGGCTCTCGGCGGCGCGCCGCCACCCCGCCTGCTGGCCGTCGCCGGAGGGTCGCCGCTCAAGGCTCTCGCGCTTGCGCCGAATTTCGCGGCTCTCGAGGAGCAGATGGCGGGATTGCTCGAAGCGTTGCTGGACGGCCGGATCGAGGTGACACGTGCCGCCGCCGACATGCAGGGCGCGGGGCTGCCGACGCGCCTCGACTGGCTCGAAGCATGGCTCGTAGCAGCCGTACAGGCCGCGACCGGGGTAACCAATGAGACTCCCCTCACGTTTCCGACCGGTTCGCTCTTGCAAAGGGCAGCGGCCGAGTTGAACATAACCAGGGCGTTCCAGGTATTGGACCGCTTGCGCGAGGCCCGCCGCCTGCTCGAAGGCCCGGTATCCGCGTCCCTCGTGGTCGAAACCTTGCTGCTGGAATTGCGAACCGCGGCGACGGCCCGCTGATGGAACACTGAAAAGGTCGTGATGAGCCCCGCCCCCGCGCGACAACCGAACAAGCCTGGCCTGCTGACGCTCACCATCAAGGACAAGAGCGCGCTGTACCTCGCTTACATGCCGTTCGTGAAGAACGGCGGGCTGTTCATCCCGACGAGCAGCAACTATCGCCTCGGTGACGAGGTGTTCATGCTGCTCAACCTGATGGGCGAAGACGAGAAACTGCCCGTGGCCGGGCGCGTCATCTGGATGACGCCCAAGGGCGCGCAAGGCAAACGCACGGCAGGCATCGGCGTGCAGTTCAGCGAGCAGGATCGCGGCAACACCCAGCGCAAGATCGAGTCGTACCTCGCGGGCGCGCTTGGCGGCGACAAGCCTACCCACACGATGTAGCTGCGGACGGCGCCGAGCCATCGGGCTATGATCAGCGCACCCGGTTGGAGGGAACCCATGAATACCCGGATTCGTCCCCTGTTCGTCCTTGTGGCCCTCGGCAGTTGCCTGCCTGCGTCCGCCGCAGAACCCGGGCAGGCCGTGGCCAAGCCGGCCGCAGCAACGGCACCCGCCGCAGTTCCCGATACTGCTGCTGCTCCCGTCGCTCCGTCAGTTCAGAGTGCCAGGCCGGCTGACACCGCGACGGTGAAGCCCGGGGACAGCCAGGAAACGGCAGCCGCGCGTGTTCCCTACGGCTATAAAGCCAGGGAACTCGGCGGCGAGACCGTCTATTGCCGCAAGAGCACTCCGCTCGGCTCGCGCTTTCCGACGGAAGTCTGCATGACGGCAGCCCAGTACGAGGAATCCGTGCGTCAGCGCGACGGGCTGCGGCAGGAACTCACGGGCAAGCAGAAGAGTTACTCGATTTCACAGTAGGATCGACGGCGGCGCAGCGCGTGCAGCGGCTGGCCGCGCGCTGGCGATTGGTGACCACCTACAAGAGCAGGGACGCCAGCGCCGCCTGCCTTGCTGCCCTGGCGCAGCACCGGCCGCTGGTCAGCAATTACAGCTTCGTGCCGATCAGCGTATCGGCGAGACCGGTCTCGGCGATCCCGCCGCGCAGCACGTACACCTCGAAACCGCGTTCGCTCAGGATGTAAGCGGCGGCAGAGCTGCGACGGCCGTTGTCACAGACCGCAACGTAGCGGATCGTCGGGTCGAGCGTCTTGATCTTCAGTCGGATGAAGTAGAGCGGCACGTTGAGAGACGGCTCGATGTGCCAGTGCTCGTATTCGCTCGGCAGGCGCACGTCGAGCCACATGCCGCCCTTCGCGACGATCTCGAGGGCTTGCTCGTGGTCGACCCACTGCAGCATCGGCTCGTTGAGGAGGGTGTTGAAGTCGTCCTTGGCGAGCCGCATCAGCACGCCATCGGTCAGCATCGTGACCGTGGCATTGCGCTTGGCGCCGGAGATGAGCGCTTCCTCACCGAAGGTCTCGCCGATGCCCAGTTCCGCGAGGCGGATGCCTTCGCGGTTGAGCGGCGTCTCGCGACTGACCGCGCACCGGCCCGCGACGATCACGTAGAAGTAGTCGCCTTCGTCGCCCTGGCGGATCACCACGTCGCCAGCCGAGTAATCCATCCGCTGCAGACGCATGAACACGGCTTGCAGGTTCGCCGGCGGAACGCGGTGGAAAGCCCGGCTCTGCAGCAGCATGGTCATCCAGTCGTCCGACGACTGCTCGCCCGCGCCGAGTTCGCCGACTTCGTAGATGCCCGTCTGGTCCCAGGTGATCAGGACGTCGAGCATGTCGCTGTCGATGGACAGGTATTCGATCTTGTCGGAGGCTACCCGCGCGGTGCAGTGGCGGGGCAGGATCGGCGCGAGTGGGTGGCGTGCGTCCGTCGTGCCCCCGCGAACCGTGCCGATGATGCGACCGTTCGACAGCAGCTCGACCACCCCGCTCGCGAGGTAGTACGTTCGCTTCTCGGTGTCCCCCTCCTTGAACAGGAGGCGGCCCTGCGCCATCTCACGGATGACGGTCTTGCGCGCGAGGGCCCGAAGGTTCTCGTTCTTGAGCCCGTCGAGCGGTGAAAACGCGCGGAGGACACTGAGTTCGACGGTGGTCGGATCGCTGCTCATGACGGCCCGCTGCAAAAGGTGCAGGATGGTATCATGGCGCGCCGAGGCCACCGAAGCCTGACCAGCCAGGATCCGGCCGGAACCGTTCGCCGTGTTGCAGGGCCAGCGCCTCGAGTCGTGCCACGACGTTCCCCACGCCCCGCTCCCGCGCGTAGCGCAATGGCCCGCCGCGGAACGGGGCAAAGCCCGACCCGAAGATCACACCGGCATCGATCAGGTCTTCGTCTGCCACCACGCCTTCCCGCAGCACCGCCATGGCCTCGTTGACCATGGCCAGGATGAGGCGATCTTCGAGGTCATCGGCGGGCGGCGCCGAGGAAACGACCGGCGGCTTCACCGCCTTGCCTTCGCGCCACTCATAAAGGCCATGGCCCGTCTTCCTGCCGAGCTTGCCGGCTGCGACCAGCGGAGCCAGGGCGTCAGGAGCGGGCCTGCCGAAGGCCGCCGACAGGATGCGGCCGACGTGCAGGCAGACGTCGAGGCCCACGGTGTCCGCGAGCTCGATGGGACCCATCGGCATGCCGAATTTCACGGCCGCTGCGTCGATCGTGGCGAGTGGCACGCCGGCGCCGGCGGCGAGCATCGCCTCTGTCATGTACGGCATCAGCACCCGGTTTACCAGGAAGCCGGGGGCGCTGCGACAGGGCAACGGCAGCTTGTCGATGGCTCGCGTGAAGGCGAGGGCGGCGGCGCGGGCCCGCGGCTCGGTCGCGGCCGACTCGACGACCTCGACCAGGGGCATCTGCGCGACCGGGTTGAAGAAGTGCAGACCGACGAGCCGGCCCGGCACCGCGAGACGTTCTGCGAGTGGCTCGAGCATCAGGCTCGACGTATTGGTGGCGAGGAGCGCGCCGGGCTTCAACCGGGGCTCGATGCGTGCGTACAGTTCGCGCTTCGCCTCGGCGTTTTCGTAGATGGCCTCCAGCACCACATCGGCCCGATCGACGCCGCTGCCTGCCACGTCCGCCTGCAGTCGCGCCAGCTGCTCGGCGGCCCTGCCGGGCACCCGACTGCGTTTCTCGAAGAAGGCTCGCGCGCGGTCAAGCGCGGGCTGCACGAACTCCGCACCGCGGTCCTGCAGCGTCACGGTGAAGCCGCGGAGCGCGCACCACGCGGCAATGTCGCCGCCCATGACGCCTGCGCCGACGACGTGCACATGGCCGCCCGCTGGCAGCTCCTTGCCGCCCAATCCCTTCAGCCTCTCCTGCAGGAAGAACACCCGCACGAGGTTGCGTGACGTGGGCGTACAGACGAGCCGCGCAACCGACTGGGCTTCGGCTTCGTAGCCCGTACGCGGATCCGCGCCGTGGCGCCGCCAGAGATCCACGATCGCGTACGGCGCGGGGTAGTGTTCCTTGCGCGCCCGCCGGCGAACCTGGTTCTCGATCCTGTCGGCCACCAGGCCGCGCACGAGAGGCAGGTTCAGCACCCGTTGACGCAGCGGCGCCTTGCGCCGCATGCGCGGGTGCAGCGCCAGCGCTTTCGCAGCATCACGCAACTGTGCAGCTGGAACGACCGCGTCGACCAGTCCCGCCTGCAGCGCCTTGTCCGGGCGCAGGTTCCTGCCCGTGAGCATCAGGTCCATCGCCGTCGCAACGCCCACCAGCTGCACGGCGCGCACGGTGCCGCCGAAACCAGGGTGAATGCCGAGCATCACCTCCGGCAGACCCAGCGTGACCTTCGGATCGTCGGCACAGACCCGGTGACGGCAGGCCATGGCGAGTTCGAGTCCGCCGCCCAGGCAGTAGCCGTTGATGGCGGCGACGGCGGGGAAGGGCAGGTCTTCGAGTCGCTGCAGCACGCCGTGCGCCGCACGGATCGATGGCACCGCTGCAGACGGCTCGCTCACCTGGCCGAACTCGGACACGTCGGCGCCCGCGATGAAGCCATTCTTGCCGGAACGGATGACCAGGCCGGCCGGCCGCTGCTGCTCGGCCTCGCGCAGGCGCTCGTCGAGCTCTTCCATTGCAGCCCGCGACAGCGAGTTGGCACTGGCGCCGGGCTTGTCGAAGGTGAGCCAGGCGACGCGATCGGCATCGAGCTCGAGCGTCCACTGGCGCGCCGTCGCGGCAGTCGCGGAGTTGTTCATCGATCCTCCATCCTCCATGAACCGCGCGGACCGCAGTCAGCCCGTGACGTGGAAATCGCAGATGAGCGGCCGGTGGTCGGAAAACGTGACTTCGGGGATCACGAACGCGTCGACCTCGATGCCCTTCGAAAACAGGATGAAGTCCAGTTCCAGGCGCGGCTTGCGCGCAGGGTACGACGGCAGGCTGGCGACATTCGCGCTGCGCAGTCCACTCGCTTCCATGAACAGCGCCATCTCGTGCTCGCCCCAGAACGTGTTGAAGTCGCCGGCGACGATCACGGGCTTGGTCGAGTGCTTCACGAGTTCGAACACCTGGCGCAGCTGTGCGTGCCGGTGCCGGAACTTGACCGAGAGGTGGACCAGGAAGACGCACACATCGTCGAGTTCGAGCTCGATGATCAGGCGCTTGATGCCGGTGTCGAAGTAGTGGAAGCGTTCCCCCTCGACCCGCGGCGCTGCCAGGAAGGCGTTGGACTGCTTGTTCAGGATCGGCATGAACGTGTTGAACGAGTTCGTGCCGTACTTGCACTGGTAAATCGAGTAATGCCCGAGCGAGTCGGCGATCACCTCGGCCTGGTTGACCTTGCCGGTGCGGATCGAGCCGGTGTCGACTTCGATCAGTCCGACGATGTCCGGGTCCTGCCCCTTGATGAAGCGGGTGATCCCGGCCAGCACGCGTTTGTCGCTGCGGAGGTAGCCGGCCCCCGGGACGGGGAGGTGGAAGGCGGCGCCTGTGCCCGTGGCGTAGCGGATGTTGTAGAGCAGAAAGCGCATCAGGCCCCAATTCTACGGGTCTGGGCGGCGATCCGGAACGGAATGCGCTAGGCTAGAATAGCAGGGCTTGCCCGGTACCAAGGATGTCGACGGAGGCTTCGTGAGCAGCGTTACCCAGAAGAACCCGATCCGACTGTTCGTCTGCCACGTGTGGGCAAAGGACGACGATTACTACCGCATTTTCGAATACGCCGAAAGCAGTCCCAACTTCTTCTATCTCAACACCAGTGCCCCGGACGCGCGTCCGTCGGGTGACAAAGAGGCGTTGCGGGAGTCCCTGCGCAGCCAGATCAGCGAGGCCGAGGTGGTGATCGTGCCGGCCGCGCTGTACCGGCGCAACGTGGACTGGGTCGAGTTCCAGCTGCACTGCGCCAAGGCGTACGACAAGCCGATCATCGTGCTGGAGCCGTTCGGCGCCACGGACACGATCGCCCCTGCGGTGCAGGAGCTGGCGGACGACATCGTGCCCTGGGACAAGCGCCAGCTGGTCGATGCGATCAAGCGGGAGGCGCGTCACGAAGAAACGACGCGCTTCGACACGATCGAATTCAAGCTCGACTGAGGAAGGCCGGCACTTCGAACAGGTCGTGGGTGAGCGTGTCGTCGTCGGTCGCGACGATGCGCAGGCGTGGCGCGCTTTCACTGTCGTTCAGCGTCGACAGCACGGCGAAGATTTCCAGAATTGCAGCGGCGTGTCCCGCTGCGTCCTTTTCGGACATCTTGCGCGCGGAGGCTTCGGGTGCGGACATCCCACCGGCGGCAGGTGCTTCATGCATCGATGTCCGCAGCGTCGCGAAGCGGTCGCGTACAGCCTCGGGCAGGTCCTCCACGCGCAGAGAAGCGAGGTGGCGCCGGTAGGCATCGACCAGTCGCTGCTTGACTGCGCCCGCGCCAACGAGCACCTGCAGCGCCGCGTGAAAATCGTCCGAATGTGCCGTCATCGCACGCCCCTGACATACAAAAAAACTGTTGTTATTCAGTCTATTAGAACTGACTCTTCATGCTAAACTTACAAATCACAGCGATATGTAAAAAGCTTGGAGAATCAGCCGTCTACGGCCTGAATATACGCCAATGCATTAGATCCGCAACAGTCAAGAGCCTAGCAGCCTGTGCGCGTCGAAAATGTCGCCTTGGTCACGGTATCACGCGCACCTCGCCGCGGCCGCGCGGGTCGGCCGCGACATCCCAGCCAGCCGGAGTACGAACGATGAGTTGCACGTCCCCCAGCGGCCATTCGTGCGGTTCGACTTTGTAGCCCCGCTGGCGCAGGGCCTCGAGGGTGATCGGCGGGAAGGCACCGTCATACGTCAGTAGATCGATCGGCATACCCTGGTGATGGAACCGCGGTTCGGACACGGCCTGCTGCGCGGTCATGCGGAAGTCGACCACGTCGACCAGAACCTGGAACACGCCGGTGATGATCGTCGAGCCACCCATCGATCCCACCACCAGCGTGACCCGGCCGTCGCGGTCGAGCAGCATCGTCGGCGACATCGACGACAGCATGCGCTTGCCGGGCTGGATCGCGTTCGCGTCCCCGCCAAGCAGTCCGTACACGTTCTGCACGCCTGCCTTGGCGCTGAAGTCGTCCATCTCGTTGTTGAGCAGGAAGCCCGCGCCAGCAACGACCACGCCGCTGCCGAAGTCCGAGTTCAACGTGTAGGTATTGGCGACGGCGTTGCCCCAGCGGTCGACGATCGAGAAGTGCGTCGTGTGGCGAGGTTCGGCCAGTCCTGGTCCGACGCTCTGCGCGGGCGAAATCGCGCCGGGGTTCACGCCTGCTGCGCGTTCGCGCAGATACGTCGGGTCCACCAGCCGGGCGATCGGCACGTCGACGAAATCGGCGTCGCCCGCGTACTCCGCGCGGTCGGCATAGACGCGCTTGGCGATCTCGGCCGCGAGGTGCACGTACTGCGGCGAGTTGTGCGCCACGCCCGCGAAGTCGGCGGCTCGCGCATCCTTCATCCCCAGGAACTGCAGCAAGGCGAAGCCGCCCGAACTCGGTGGCGGCGAGGAAAGCAAGGTCTGGCCGCGCCAGGTGCCGCGCAGCGGTGCGCGCCAGGCCGCGTGGTACGTGCGCAGATCCTGCGACGTGATCAACCCGCCCCCCCGCTGCATCTCGCGGACGATCAGGTCGGCCGTCTCACCCTGGTAAAAGCCGGCAGGACCGGAGGTCTGAATGCGCTCGAGGGCTGCGGCGAGTTCGGGCTGCCGGAACGTCGCGCCGTTGCGCAGCGAAGCAAAATACCGTCCAAAGTTTGTGCGCTCGAAGCGCGGCTCTTCCGCCGTCGCTCGCGCGGCCAGCAGCGGTGGCACCTGGAACCCGCGCCGCGCCAGTTGCACCGCGGGCTCGATCACGTCGCGCCAGGGGAGCTTGCCGTAACGCTGATGCGCTTCCCAGAGCCCCGCGACGGTGCCGGGCACTCCAACGGCGCGGTGTCCGGTCAGGCTCATGCCTTCGATCACCTCGCCGCTGGAGTCGAGGTACATGTCGCGCGTCGCGGCCGCGGGCGCCGTCTCGCGGTAGTCGAGGAACTGCGCGGCGCCATCGACATAGGTCAGCATGAAGCCGCCGCCGCCAAGGTTGCCGGCTTCGGGGTAGGTCACGGCCAGGACGAAGGCGCCTGCCACGGCTGCGTCGACGGCGTTGCCCCCGACTGACAGGATGCGCGCGGCAACGTCGGCACTGTACGAGTCCGGCATCGCGACTGTGCCGCCCGCACCGGCCGACTCGGCCCTCGGCGCTGTTGCTGGTTGCTGCGTGGGGCTGACCGCACAAGCGGACAGCAGAACAACGAGGCCAAGCAGGAGGCGGCGACGCATCGGGCGCATACGGAATCCATCAGGGTGGGCAGGACTGAAATGCTAACGCAGCTGGGCCGGCCACTGCCGATGCTTCAGGCAGCGGCTGCCCGCCTGTCTATAATCGTAAGCAGTGGACACGATCCAGCGCTCGATTCGGGCAACACCTGGGTCGCGCCCCGCCCGAGCCCCGCAGGACGACAAATGACGAACGCCGCCGCTGAATCGACCCCTTGCCGAGGCTACGCCGCGACTGACGCCACCAGCCCGCTCGCCCCGTACTCTTTCAAGCGCCGGGCGCTGCGGGCCAACGACGTGCGCATCGACATACGCTACTGCGGCGTCTGTCACTCGGACCTGCACCAGGCACGCAACGACTGGCGCAACACCGTCTATCCCTGCGTCCCCGGCCACGAAATCGTCGGGCAGGTCGCGGCCGTCGGCTCAGCGGCGAAGCGCTACAAGGCGGGCGACTGGGTGGCAGTCGGCTGCCTGGTCGACAGCTGCAGGGAATGCAGCGAATGCAATGCGGGCCGTGAAGTGTTCTGCCAGAAGGGCCCCACGCTCACGTACAACGGCAAGGATCGCCCGACGGGCGAAATCACGCTCGGCGGCTATTCGTCGCACGTCGTCGTGCGCGAGGAATTCGTGCTGCGCATGCCCGACGGCCTCGATCCCGCGCGTGCGGCTCCGCTGCTCTGCGCCGGCATCACCACGTATTCACCGCTCAGGCACTGGCAGGTGGGCCCAGGCTCGAAGGTTGCGGTGGCCGGTCTCGGCGGCCTCGGTCACATGGGTGTCAAGCTTGCCAACGCCCTGGGCGCGGAGGTGACGGTGCTCACGCGTTCCACGGCCAAGGCCGGCGAGGCGACGGCACTGGGCGCGCACCACGTGCTGCTTTCGTCCGACCCCGACGCGATGAAGCGTGCGACCGGCACGTTCGATTTCGTCCTCGACACGATTCCCGTCGTGCACGAACTCGATCCGTACCTGCGCCTGGTCCGCACCCACGGCGCACTGGTGCTGGTCGGTGTCATCGATACGATCCCGTCCTTCAGCAGCCGCCTCCTCATCGGCGGACGCAAGACGCTGTCCGGTTCGGCCATCGGCGGCATTGCCGAGACGCAGGAACTGCTCGATTTCTGCGCGCAGAAGGGCATCGTTGCCGAGTGCGAGATGACCACGATGCCGCAGATCAACGCAGCTTTCGAACGCATGGAGAAAGGGGACGTCCGTTACCGCTTCGTCGTCGACATGCAGACACTTTGATGCGGCGCGAAAAGTACGGACTTGCCGGCCGCGCGCCACCCGGCAGACCTGGTCCAGGACAAGCGCACGGGTGAGCCGCAGCGATGATCGTTTCCACGACACTGACGGGCAGCAATGCCGACATCATCGGTGACGCACTGGCTTCCGTGCTGCAGCAGGTCGACCGTTGCATCGTGATCGACACGGGTGCGCAGGACGACACCGTCGTGGTCGCGCGCCGGGTGGCGGGCGACAAGCTGCTGTTGCGCGAGTTTCCCTGGAAGAACGACTTCGCGGCAGCGAGGAATTTCGCGCTCGATGCCGCGGCGGCGGCAGGCGCGACCTGGGCCGTCACGCTCGACACGGACGAGCGACTGCTGTTCGATCGGGACTTCGACCTGGCTCGCACCCTGGCCGGAACGCAGGCGCAGGTCTGCATGGTGACCGACGACCGCGGCGGCTATTCGAAGGAACGCATCGTGCGCCTGCCGGCGAAAGTGCGGTGGGAGGGCCCGACGCACGAGTGCCTCGTGGGACGCACGACCGCCGGGACGCTGACCCTGCGAGGGGTCCGGTTCCACGAGTTGCCGAAGGACCCCGCCGGTGTCCGTCGCAAGTTCGAGCGCGACGTGGCGATCCTCAAGCGCTACACGAAACAGCATGCGAAGCAGGCGCGGTGGTTCTATTACCTCGGGGCCTCGCACCAGAGCCTCGGCGAGTTCGCCGCCGCGATCGACGCGTTTCGCACCTGCGCCGAATTGCGTGGCTGGGAAGAGGAGGGGGCGTGGGCGTGCTACGGTGCCGCGGAATGCTGTTGCAGCCTGCAGCGATGGCACGACGCGGTGCAGTTCTGCGCCGCGGGACTGGGGATTCGCCCTGCCACGGCCGAACTCGCGTGGCTCGCGGGTTTCGCGGCTTACAAGTCCCAGCGCTATGACGATGCCATTGCCTGGTCGCACATGGCCCTCGCCAACGGGCTGTTCCAGGGCCGTGGCGCGCAGTTCGAGCGCATCGGCTTCCGGCACCTGCCCGGGCTCTACGAAGGCCCGTTCGACGTGCTGCACTGGACCTACAAGGCCCTCGGCAACGAGCAGGCTGCGGCCGAAGCGCTGCGCGATTACGAACGCGCCAAGCGTGCACGCGAGGCTGCGCTGGCAACCTGATCTGGTATCGACACGGCGCAGGGGGATCAATTTGTCGATTCGAGAGACGTCCAACACGACGATCCGGCGCGGTACGGTCAGCGACGCTGCCGGGCTCGCAGCGTTTGCCGCACGAACGTTTGCCGAGGCTTTCGGTGACGAAACAGGTCCGGACGACATGCAGGCCCACCTCGCGGCAACCTATCGGCCCGACCTGCAGGCGCGTGAACTGGCGGACCCGGCGGTGATAACGTTGCTGGCGCTGCAGGACTCACGGATCGTCGCCTATGCGCAGGTCCGTCGGAACGAAACGCCGCCAGAGTGCATCACGCTGCCCGCAGCGGTCGAGCTGCAGCGCTTCTACGCGGACCGCTCGCTGCGCGGGACAGGACTCACGATGCGGCTGATGCAGCACGCGCTCGATGCGGCGCGCGAACTCGGCGGCCGGTATGCGTGGCTCGGCGTCTGGGAGCGCAACGCCCGCGCCATGGCCTTCTATCGCAAGGCCGGATTCGACGAGATCGGTTTCACTCACTACCTGGTCGGAGCGGATCGGCAAACCGACCGCGTTTTCCTGGCAGCGCTGTCGCCGCCCGATCCGGTGGATGCGGCGCACTTGCGTCAACCTGGCCACACGGAGCGACCATGAAGAAGTACAGGGTGATTCAGTGGGCCACCGGCGGCATGGGCAGGAACTGCCTGCGCGCCGTCATCGATCACCCGGCGCTGGAACTCGCGGGCGTCTACGTCTACGGCGCCGACAAGGAAGGCAAGGACGCGGGCACCATCGCGCGACGCGAGCCCACTGGAATCCACGCGACGCGCGACGTCGATGAAATCCTCGCGCTGGACGCGGACGTCGTCATTCACGCGGCGCGGCTCGCACCGCCCTACGGTTCGCACGATGCGGACATCCTGCGCCTGCTGGCTGCAGGCAAGAACGTCATCAGCATCAACGGCTACAGCCGGCCACAGTATTGGGGTGGCGAGCGAGTTGCGGCGCTGGAGGCGGCGTGCAGAAAAGGCGGATCGTCGCTGATCGGCGCGGGCCTGAACCCGGGCTATGCCGGCGAGCAACTGGCCGTGGTGGCGACGGGTGTCTGCACCGAAGTCGATCACATCGAAGTCATCGAAAGCGTCGATTGTCGCGGCGTTCGCAGCCCGGACTACGTTTTCAGGATCCTCGGGTTCGGTTCGGAGCCGGACGCCGTCGACCCGAACGATCCTGCCTGGGGACCTTCGTCCTCGCTCAACGGGATGTATGCGGAAGTGCTGTCCACCATGGCGGAGCGCCTGGGGATGCCGCTCGAGGGCGTGGATACCGAGCACCGGGTCTTTCCGGCGTCGACAGACCTGCAGATTGGAGCAGGGACCATCCCGCGGGGGCGCGTGAGCCACTTCAACTGGCGGTGGCGCGGAATCGTGCGGGGTTCGCCGCGTCTCACCATGTCCATTCACTGGTACATGGAGACGGCACACCTCGACGATCCGCACCCACCCTTGTGGCGCATCCATGTGCAGGGGCAGCCCGGTGTGCGCATCGCGCTCGACATGGAGAAGCGGGCAGGGGACACGTCACCGACATCGGCCGAACAGATTGCCGTGGCCGGCACCGTCATCAATGCGATACCCATCGTGTGTGCCGCACCACCCGGCATCGTGACGCGGCCACTGGCCACACCGTTCAACTTCGGGTTCGCTCACGCGTCCCTGCCTTGACCGGCGCCGGTCAGTACGGACTCCCATCCTTGTGGAAATACCCGCCACCGCCCGTGTAGCGCCCGGCCTTGAAGGCCATGTCGATGTCGGGGTATTCGCCGCCGTCCTCGTTGCTGCGGTTGCTGGCGACCAGGAACGTGGCGTCCTGCGTCGAACGGTTCTGCAGGCAGTGTCCGTTCCTCACCCCGGCGGGAAAGCCGGCGCTGTCGCCGGCGACCAGTACTTCCTCGCCGTCATCGGTCACCAGCACGAGTTCCCCGGACAGCACGTAGACGATCTCATCCTCGTGCGTGTGCCAGTGTCGCTGGCTCGACCATGCGCCCGGGGCAAGTCGGACGAGGTTCACGCCGAGGTGCGTCAGTCCGGCCGCGATCCCGAGGCGGTGCCAACTGCGGCCGCGACAGGGTTCGTCGAACGGCGATGGATAGCTGGATCCGGATCCGGACGGGGCTGTCAGCAAATCGATTCGCGGCATGCCTTGTCTCCTGCAAAAATCCGTCGTGTACCGTGTGCTAGCCTGACTGTCGAACAATACCAACAGGGTCCGTGCCCATGAACGCCCAATTGCAGTATCCGCTGCCGACGCGCGGCTGAACCATGCTGTTGCGCAAGGTCATCAAGCACGTCCGCGACCAGAGCTGGGCCGCCATCGCCATCGACTTTGTCATCGTCGTGCTCGGCGTCTTCGTCGGCATGCAGGTAAACAACTGGAACGAAAGCCGGCTCGCGGCGCAACGCGCGCACGGCTACCTGGCCCGGATCAAGGCCGATCTCGGGTCCGATATCCAGGCGGCCGAGCGCCGCGTGGCCTACTGGAACAAGGTCGTGGGATATGGCCATGCGGCCATCGCCTACGCCGAAGATGGGAAGCTCAGCCAGGGATCGCGCTGGCAGACGGTGCTCGCGTTCTACCAGGCGAGCCAGGTGGCACCGTACCGCTCGGAAGACACGACTTACCGTGAGTTGCTGAATGCCGGCGACCTGGGATTGATACGAAATGAAGAACTGCGTGACGCGCTGGCCAAGTACTACGTCACCGGCGTCGGGCCCAGCAACTACTACATCCTGCAACTGGTGCCGGAGTACCGGACGAACGTGCGTGGCCACACGCCCTCCCGGGTATCGCGCTACATATGGACCCACTGTTTTTCTCCGTCGGCCGGCGCCCAGCTCGAGACGCTGCTCGATTGCGAATCTCCGATCAGCGACGCTGAGGCCCAGGCCGTCCTCGACTCCTACCTCGCGCTTCCGGACCTGCTGCCCGACCTCCGCTTCTGGATCACCACGCAGGAGTCGGGCGTCGACATCCTTGCTGGCATTCGCAGTTCGGCGCAGGCCCTGGCCGAGCAGGTGATACAGGACCTCCGGCAGTGACGACCAGGCACGGTAATCATGAGCGCTCGCCACGGCGCAAGCGCAAGAAGCGTATGGATGCGATTTCTTCGCAGCCGCAGGGATGGGGACCGATGAGCCAGAGCAATGAAGGCCTGCTGTCGCTGGGTGGACTCACGATCGACCCTGGCACGCTGGTGCGCGTGCCGGAGCCCACTGAAGCCGCGTCGGCCGTGTTGTGCCAGCGACTGATGTCGGGCACCTATGACAAGCCTTTCCTGGTCGAAGACGGCAAGCGTCGCGCGTTGTGCTTC
>Ga0224500_10001030_pt1 | contig 17368 bp, 19 predicted proteins | sample SF_Oct11_sed_USG_FD_168126 | JGI IMG/M metagenome (GOLD analysis project Ga0224500, IMG submission 168126) | Sediment microbial communities from San Francisco Bay, California, United States - SF_Oct11_sed_USGS_4_1 | ecosystem: Environmental > Aquatic > Marine > Sediment | place: USA: California... | reverse complement strand
CCCGGTGGCCGCCGCGCCGAGGGCCATGTTGATCGCCCCGATCTCGCTCTCGGCCTGGACGAAGACGCGGCCCTCTTCGGGCATGCGTCGCGCCATCCATTCCAGGAGCTCGGCCTGGGGCGTGATGGGGTAGCCGAAGTACGCGTCACACCCGGCCTGGATGGCGGCTTCGGCCATGGCCTCGTTGCCCTTCATCAGCACCGGGGCCGGGCCGGCACCGCCGTGCGCCGAGGCATCCGTCCTGGAAGTCATGCGGCGTCTCCCCGGGACCGGGCGTAGACCGTGAAGATCGCGTCCGGGCAGATCCGGGCACACAGCGCGCAGCTGGTGCATGCGGTCGCATCTACCAGGTGGACCGCGTGGTAGCCGAGCGGGTTGACGACCTCCGTATCGAGGGTCAGGACGTGCTTCGGGCAGACGTCCACGCACAGTCCGCACCCCTTGCACCGGTCTGCGGCGATCTCGAGCGGGCTGAAGGACCGGCGCCGCCGGGCGATGGGCAGCGTTGACGTCCGCGCTGCGGGCGACGCCCCGATCGGGGTCGAGCGCGCGGTTGACCGTGTGCCGATGGTCATCGAGCACCTCCACGATGACGGTAGGTCGGCCTCATCGCCCGGGGGAGTGCCGAAGGTCGTGGCGGGGCAGGCCGGATGGCGAATCGGCCCGGAGCTACGGGCCATGGGGCACTGGCCGCCGTGGTCGTCCGATGCCTACCCTCCGAACGAGGAGGCGCCGGGACCATGGCCGAACCGATCATCCAGCTGTCGCGTCTCACGAAGTCGTACGGGCATGCCCGCGGCATCGTCGAGGTGGATCTCGAGATCTCGCCGGGCGAGGTGTTCGGGTACCTCGGGCCGAACGGGGCCGGCAAGTCCACCACGATCCGGACGATGCTGGACCTGCTCCGGCCCACGAGCGGCAGCGCCCGGCTGTTCGGTCTGGACAGCCATCGGGAGAGCCTCGCGATCCGCCGCCGGATCGGCTACGTCCCGGGCGAGCTCAGCCTGTACGAGAGCCTCAGCGGCTGGGATCTCGTCCACTACTTCGGTGGGCTGCGCGGGGGAGTGGACGACCGCCGTGTCCGGGAGCTCGCCGACCGTCTGGATTGCGACCTGTCGCGCGAGACCCAGGCGCTGTCGCATGGCAACCGCCAGAAGCTCGCCCTGCTGCAGGCGCTCATGAGCGATCCGGAGATCCTGGTCCTCGATGAACCGACGAATGGCCTCGACCCACTCACCCAGCAGGCCTTCCAGTCGCTGATCGCCGATTCCAGACGATCCGGAACGACCGTCTTCCTCTCCTCACACGTCATGTCCGAGGTGGAGCGGCTGTGCGACCGGGTGGCCGTCATCCGGGAGGGCAGGCTCATCGCGCTGGAGCGGGTCGATGCGCTGAAGGCCCGGGCCGTGCGGCGCCTCGAGATCCGCTTCGCCGCGCCGGTGCCCGAAGCCGCGTTCAGCCGCCTGCCGGGCGTGACGGATCTCGTCGTCGATGGGCCGGTCCTGCGGTGCGCCACGACCGGTTCGCTCGACCCGCTCATGAAGGCGGCCAATCGCTTCGAGATCCGGGACATCCTGGCCAGCGAGCCGAGTCTGGAGGAGATCGTGCTCGCGGTCTACGCCAACGGCGGCACGGAAGGGACGCTGAACCATGCTGCCTAGCGTCTTCGGCAAGGTCGTCCATGATCAGTGGCGTGCCACGCTGGCCTGGTCGGTCGGCGCCTCCGTGCTCGCGGCGTTCTACCTCGCCCTCTACCCCTCGCTCGGCGGTCTCGCCGAGATGCAGACGATGCTGGATGCGATGCCGCCCGAGCTGCGCGCCTTCTTCGCCGGCGAGGGATTCGACCTCGCCACGCCGGCGGGATACCTCAACATCGAGCTGTTCAGTTTCGTCCTCCCGCTGGTCGTGGCCGGCTACGGGGTCGCGGTGGGAAGCGCGGCGATCGCGGGCGAGGAGGAGCGCGGAACGCTGGACCTTCTGCTCGCCAACCCGGTGCCGCGCTGGCGCGTCGTCATCGAGAAGAGCATCGCGATGCTGGTCGGGATCGTGGTCCTGGTCGGCGCGATCTGGATCGGCCTGGCGCTCACCTCCGTGGCGATGGACATCGACCTGGACCTCGGCCTGGTGGCTTCCGGACTGACGAGCGGGGCGCTGCTGGGCATGGTCATCGGCGCCCTCGCGCTGGCGCTCGGTTCGATCACCGGGCGCCGCACGCTCAGCCTCGCTGTCGCGATGGTGGTCCTCGTCGTGACCTACGTCATCAATGCGATGAGCGCGCTCGTGGAGGGCCTCGAGGCATGGCGGCCGATCTCGCCCGTCTACCACTACGTGGGCTACGACCCGCTCAACAACGGGATCGACCCGGCCCACGCCTCCGTCCTCGTGGCGATGACCCTGGTCGGGATCGCCGTCGCCGTCCTGGCCTTCGAGCGGCGGGACGTTCGCGGCTGAGGCGGTGGGCGCCTCGTGGCGCCACCCTCGCGGCTGCGACCGAGGGGGGAGGGCGCACGGCCTGGATCGCACGCAGCCTTCACACGGGCTCCATGGACGGTCCACGGGGACCGTGGAAGCTGGGGTCGTCGCCGAGGAACGGCGATCCCGGGCCCTCCGATCGGCCCGGATGACGGACAAGCGCACGGAGGCGCGTCATGCAGCGGATCATCCTCGCGATGTTCGGCGCGGGACTGGTGGTCCTCGCGCTGGTGGCCACGGCCGTGGCCGCAGAGCCCACGCCCTCACCCGGCACCCAGCTTCGTGACCGGGACACCATCCCGACCATCCTTGGTCTGACCCACGATCAGGTGATGGACCTGCGACACGACGGCCTGTCATTGGCGCAGATCGCCGAGCAGCAGAAGGTGGACCCGCAGGCCCTGGTCGATGCCCTAACGGCCCGCTGGACGGAGCGGATCGAGGTCCGCGTCTCCCTCGGGGCCATCACGGCCGACGAGGCCGCAGCGCTGCGCGAGCAGCTGGAGACGAAGGCCCGTGACATGGTGTATCGCACCACGCTCGGCGGCATGCAGGGGGGAGCCGTCGGGGCAGGGCCAGGCAGCGGGATGGGCGCCGGTCGCGGCATGGGGCCGGGGAACGGCATGGGGCCGGGGAACGGCGCCGGCCAGGGCGCCATGATGCGGGCCGCCATGGGCGGTTGCGACGGCATGGGCCCGATGCGGGCGGGCCAGCAGTAACCCTCGAACGTGACGGTCGGACCTATCGACGGGTCCGGCCGTCCTCGGATGCTTGGTGCATGGCCCGCATCCTCGTCGTGGACGACGAACCGCACATCCGCGACGTCGTAGGGGCGTATCTCGAACGGGAAGGTCACGAGGTGACCGGCGCCGCTGACGGGAAGGGTGCGCTGGACCGGGCCCACGCGGACCGGCCCGATGTCATCGTCCTGGACGTGATGTTGCCCGGCCGTTCCGGGTTCGACGTCCTGCGGGACCTGCGCGCCGAGGGCTCATCGGCCGCCGTGATCATGCTGACGGCCCGGGACGACGTCATCGACCGCGTGGCCGGCCTGGAGATCGGCGCGGACGATTACGTCACCAAGCCCTTCGAGCCGCGGGAACTCGTCGCCCGGGTCGGGGCGGTGCTGCGCCGTTCGGCTGTCGGCGTGGAGCGGACCGACCAGCAGCCGCGCGACGCGACCGCCGGTCAGCGGCGGTTCGCGGACCTGACCATCGACACCGCGTCGCGCGACGTCCTCCGCGGAGCCGATCGGCTGTCGCTGACGAAGGTGGAGTTCGACCTCCTCCGTACCCTCACGGAGCGACCCGGCGTGGTCCTCAGTCGCGAGCAGCTCGGCGACCGCCTGTTCGGCGAGGCCTTCGACGCCTACGACCGGACGATCGACAGCCACGTCAAGAACCTTCGTCACAAGCTGGGTGCGCGGCCCGACGGCGGCCCCTACGTCGAGACCGTCCGTGGCGTCGGCTACCGGGCGGCCCGCCCATGAGCCTGCGGGGCCGGTTCGCCCTCGCGTTCGCCACGGTCGCGCTACTGACCGCCGGCTTGATCGCCCTGGCCGTCCCACCGATCGTGGGTCGTGGGTTCGCCCAGATGATGGAGTCCGGGGACGTGGGCATGGGGCCGGGCATGGCGCGGGGTGCCGGCAACGGTCCGGGTCCGATGGCCGGGACCCACGCCCGCCAGGTGGAGCAGGAGACGACCGTGTGGCTCATCGGCATCGCTCTCGCGGCCGCGGGTGGCGCCTCGCTGCTCGGCGTCGTGCTCGCGAACCGGATCGCTCGGCCGCTGGTCACGCTCGAGTCGGCCGCGGCCGCGGTCGCGCATGGCGATCTCGAGCGGCGGTCGGGCCTCGCCGATCGCCCGGACGAGATCGGGTCGCTGGGTCGTTCCTTCGACGCCATGGCCGTGGAGCTCTCCGCCGCCGAGGATGCGCGTCAACGGTTCTTCGCGGATGCGGCCCACGAGCTCAAGACGCCGCTGTCCGTCATCGACGCCACCACGTCCGCCCTGCTCGACGGGGTCTACGAGCACGACGACCGCCACCTCGCGACGATCCGCGAGCAGTCCCACCTCCTGGGCCGGATCGTGGATGACCTTCGCACGGTCAGCCTGGCCGAGACGTCCGCCCTCCCGCTCCGGCGCGAACCGGTCGCCCTGGCCGATCTCATCCGTTCGAGCCTCGCGGACCTCGCGATCCGCGCCGAGACCAAGGATGTCAGCCTGACGGCCGAGGGCGTGTCGGCGGTCACCGTGACTGCCGACCCCGACCGCGTTCGTCAGATCCTGGGGGCGTTGCTGGACAACGCCATTCGCCATGCTCCGAGGGGCGGCCGAGTGACGGTCTCATCGAGCGCGCCGGATCCGGCCTTCGCTCGCGTCAGCGTGAGTGACACCGGACCGGGCGTGGCACCATGGGACCTCCCGCACGTCTTCGACCGCTTCTACCAGGCCGATACCGCGCGCGACCGGGCGACCGGCACGTCCGGGTTGGGACTCGCCGTCGTCCGGGCGCTCGCCCTGACGCACGGGGGCCGGGTCGGCGTCGAGAACGTCGACGGGGGCGGTGCGCGCTTCTGGTTCGAGTTGCCCACGGCCCAGATCGGCGCGATGCGGCCCACGACGAATATCCAGCCAACCATCACACCCGAGGTGACCTCATGACGCAGCTCTCCACGTTCTCGTTCGGCACGCGCCTGACCGGCACAGTCGCCGACCTTCGACCACGCGTCGAAGCGGCGCTCAAGGCGGAAGGGTTCGGTGTGTTGACCGAGATCGACGTCCAGGCGACCCTCAAGGCCAAGTTGGGGGTCGAGCAGCCGCCGTACCTGATCCTCGGCGCCTGCAACCCACCGCTCGCCCATCGCGCCATCGAGGCCGATCCGTCCGTCGGAACCCTCCTCCCGTGCAACGTCGTGCTCCGGGAAGTGGGTCCGGATACCGTCGTGGAAGCGATGGACCCGATGGCCGCGCTGGGACTCGTGGACGATCCCGCCATCCGACCGGTCGCCATGGAGGCCCGCGACCGGCTCACCCGCGTCATCGCCAGCCTGGAGGAGCCCGCATGAGCACGAAGACCGCGTCCGTCGCCCTCGATGGGCAACACATGCGCTTCGAGGGCCGAACCGGGAGTGGTCACGCGGTCGTCCTGGACGGCTCGGAGGGCGACAGCGGCGCGCGTCCGGTGGAGCTGCTGCCCCTGGCCCTCGCCGGCTGCACGGCCATGGATGTCATCTCCATCCTGCGCAAGAAGCGCCAGGAGGTGACCCGCTACGAGGTTCGGACCAGTGGGACGCAGCGCGATGAGGCGCCGTTCGTCTTCACGCGGATCGACGTCGTCCACGATGTCGTCGGGCCGGACCTGGACGTGGAGGCGGTGCGCCGGGCGATCGAGCTCTCTGCCACCCGGTACTGCGCCGTGGGCAGCACCCTGGCCACGGGCGTGACGGAGATCCACCACTCGTACGTCGTGACCGACCCGGCCGGCGGACGCCGGTCCGGCGAGGTGGTCGTCCTCGGACCGGGTGGCGAGGTCAGGACCATAGACCCGGTCGAGGTGGGCTGACGCGTCACAATGTGGCCATGCCAGACGCATCGATCTCGGTAGGCGAGGCCGGCGGATCGGTCCCAGGGGCCGCCGGTGCGGACGTCCCGGAGGGTTTCGCCGGACTCGGCCTTGACGAGCGGCTCCTCACGACGCTTGCGGCGCTCGGATACGAGGAGCCCACGCCCGTCCAGCGCGAGGCCATCCCGCTGCTGCTGGCCGGCCGCGACCTGCTCGCCGAGGCGCCGACCGGCACGGGCAAGACGGCCGCCTTCGCCCTGCCAGTGCTGGCCCGGCTGGAGGCAGGAGGCGCCGGGCGGAACCGGGCCTCGGCGCTGGTCGTGGTCCCCACCCGCGAACTCGCGATGCAGGTCGCCGAGGCGTTCCACAGCTACGGCAAAGCCCTCGGCGTCCGGGTCGTGCCGATCTACGGCGGACAGCCGATCCATCAGCAACTGCGTGGCCTCCAACGCGGCGTGGACATCGTCGTCGCGACGCCCGGCCGCGCGGTGGATCACCTCACGCGCGGCAGCCTGGATCTCGGCAACGTCGACGTGGTCGTTCTGGACGAAGCCGACGAGATGCTGGACATGGGCTTTGCCGAGGATCTCGACGCCATCCTCGCCGCGACCCCGGCCGAGCGTCAGACGGCCCTCTTCTCGGCCACGATCTCCCCGACGATCACGAAGATCGCCAAGCGCCACCTCCGGGACCCGGCCAGGGTCCGGGTCCATGCCGAGCGGGGCACCCGCGACGGGGTCGCCCTGGTCCGCCAGACCGCCTACGTGGTGCGGCGCCCGGACAAGCTTGCCGCCCTGTGCCGGATCCTGGACGTGGAGGACCCCACGTCCGCGCTCGTGTTCGCCCGGACGCGCGGGGAGGTGGACGACCTCGCCGAGGCCCTGAGCGGCCGTGGACACGATGCCGGGGCGCTGCACGGAGGTCTCGCCCAGGAGGCCCGCGATCGCATCCTGGGCCGCTTCCGCGAGGGCGCCCTGGACGTCCTGGTCGCCACGGACGTGGCCGCGCGCGGCCTGGACATCGAGCATGTCAGTCATGTCGTGAACTACGACGTCCCGTCCGATCCGGATCAGTACGTCCATCGCATCGGCCGGACCGGCCGGGCGGGCCGTGAGGGCGTCGCGCTGACGCTCGTGGAGCCACGCGAGCATCGCCTCCTGCGCAACATCGAGGCCGCCACGCGGACGAAGCTGCAGATCGAGCGCCTCCCGACCGTGGCGGACCTGCGCGAGCGCCGGATCGAGATCCTGCGCGGCAACCTGCGGGAAGCGCTGCTGGCCGGTGGCCACGACCGCCTGCGGGGCGTCGTGGAGCCGCTGTCGGAGGAGTTCGACCTGGTGGATATCGCCCTCGCCGCCGTCTCGCTGATGGAGGGCGCCGAGCTGCGCGAGGAGGACCAGGTGGAGCTTGCCACCGCCATGCTGCACGAACCGCGACCGGGCGGCCGACCCGGCCCGGGTCCTCGTCCCGGTTCCCCCGGTCGTCCGGGCCCCGCGCCACGAGGCGCCGCACCGGGTCGCGGGCCGGTCCCCCGCGGACCGCGCCCACAGGGCGCTCCGCACCCGTCGGTGCCGGATGGCGGCTGGGCCCAGCTGTGGATCGGGGGCGGGCGGCGCGCCGGGCTGCGGCCGGGCGACCTGGTCGGTGCTATCGCGAATGAAGCCGGCGTGCCCGGATCGGTCGTCGGCGCGATCCAGATCTACGATGACTTCGCCCTGGTGGATGTCCGAGCCCCCGTCGTGGACGCGGTGGCGCACGCGCTCCGTGGCGCCAAGATCCGCGGCCAGCAGCTACCGGTCCGTCGGGAACGGGCGCGATGACGGGCATCGGGACCATGGCGCGGACGTTTGCCCTGCTCGCCCTGACCGCGGCCGGCCTGATCGGTGGCCTGGTGCTGACCGCTGCGGGACGGGATGATCTGGCGACATGGGTCTGGGCGGTCCCGACGATCGTCGTGGGCGTCCGGCTGGTCTGGTCGATCGTCCGTGATCTCCTGGCCGGTGAAGCCGGGGTGGACATCATCGCCGTGCTGGCCATCGGCGGCGCGTTGGCGCTCGGCGAGACCTTCGCCGCCGCGGTCATCGCCGTCATGCTCGCGACCGGCGAGGCCCTGGAGACGTACGCGGAGGGCCGAGCCCATCGTGAGCTGACAGCGCTGCTGGGGCGAGCCCCCCAGACCGTCAGTCGCTACCGCAACGGCGGGCTGGAGACCGTTTCGATCGGCGATGTCGTGCCCGGTGACCGGTTGCTCGTTCGTCCGGGTGAGATCGTCCCCGTCGACGGGTTGGTGCGCGACCACCCGGCCGTCCTCGATGAATCGGCACTGACCGGCGAGAGTCGGCTCGTGACCCACGAGGACGGCGAGACCGTGTCGTCCGGAGTGGTCAATGCCGGCCGCTCCTTCGACCTCATGGCGATCGCGACCGCCGATGCGAGCACGTATGCCGGGATCGTGCGGCTCGTCGAGGAAGCGGAGCGCGCGAAGGCGCCATTCGTCCGGCTGGCGGATCGCTATGCCCTGATGTTCGTGCCCGCCGCGCTCGCGATGGCCGGCCTGGCGTGGCTCATCTCGGGCGATCCGGTGCGGGCGCTGGCGGTCCTCGTCGTCGCCACGCCCTGTCCGCTGCTGCTCGCAGCGCCGATCGCGATCGTGGCCGGCATCTCTCGCGCCGCTCGACGCGGGATCATCGTGAAGGGCGGTGGACCGCTCGAGACCCTTGCCAGGTCGCGGGTGCTGCTGTTCGACAAGACCGGCACGCTGACCGCCGGACGGCCGCGTCTGGCCTCGATCGAGTCCGTGGGACGCGATCCCGACGATCTGCTCCGTCTCGGGGCCGCCCTGGAGCAGGCCTCGCCGCACGTCCTTGCGGCCGCGCTCGTCCACGCCGCCCACAAGCGTGACCTCGTGCTGTCCCTGCCGACGGACGTGATCGAAGCCCACGGTGGCGGCGTGAGCGGGACCGTCGAGGGATCCGCCGTGGCCGTGGGATCGGCGGCCTTCGTCTCGCCCGACGGCGAGCTGCCGGTCTGGGCGCGTGAACTGCGGCGGCGGGCCACCCTGGAGGGCGCGACCAACGTGTTCATCCGGATCGACGGCGAGATCGCCGGGGCGTTCGTGCTTGACGATCCGATCCGATCCGACACCCCTCGGGCCGTGCGCGGGCTGCGGCGGGCCGGGTTCACGCGGATCATCATGGTCACGGGTGATCACCACTCGGTGGCGGAGCTCGTGGGTGCCGCGATCGGCCTGGACGGCGTGCTTGCCGATCGGGCGCCGGCGGACAAGGTGGACGCCGTCCGGATGGAGCGGGATGTCGCCAACGGTCCGCTCGTGATGGTCGGCGACGGGATCAACGATGCGCCGGCCCTGGCCGTTGCGGACGTCGGCGTGGCGATGGGCGCTCGGGGAGCGACCGCCTCCTCTGAGGCGGCCGACATCGTCATCACGGTGGACCGGTTGGACCGCCTGGCCGAGGCGGTCCGGATCGCGCGACATTCGCGCTCGATCGCCGTCCAGAGTGTCGTGGCCGGGATGGGGATGTCCCTCATCGCCATGGTCGTGGCGGCCTTCGGGTTCCTGCCGGTCGTCGCCGGCGCCCTGCTTCAGGAGGTGATCGACGTCGCCGTCATCCTCAACGCGCTGCGCGCGTTGCGCGGGGGACTGGAGCGACCGATCCGGGTACCGGGCTGGGCGGATACGGGCATCCGCCTGACGGCCGAGCACAGGACCCTCGCGCCGGGGATCGCACGCCTGCGCATCGTCGCCGACCATCTCGACGCGATGGATCCGCACGAGGCGCGCGAAGCGCTGCTCGGGATCCGGACGTTCCTCGTGGAGACCCTCGTGCCGCACGAGGAAGAGGAGGATCGCGAGATCTATCCCATCCTGGCGCGGGCGATCGGCACGGACGACGCGACGTCCGCCCTGCATCGGACCCACACGGAGATCTTCCACCTCATCCGGCTGTACGGCCGTATCGTGGACGAGATCGGGACGGATGGGCCGACCGCCGACGACCGCACGGATCTCCAGCGTGCGCTCTACGGCCTGGACGCCATCCTTCGCCTCCACATGGCGCAGGAGGAAGAGCTGTACGCATCGATCGACGCCGAGGCTTCGGCAGCGCTGAAGCCGAGCGCGGCCTGAACCCGTGGCCGACCTTGACATCCACCTCGACGCGAGCGTGGACCTGGACGAGCTCGAGGGAGCCATCCTGAGGGCGCGTGCGAGCGAGCTCAGTGAGATCCGGCGGCGGGACGTGCGGCTGACGACCGGGTACGGCGACGCGACGACACGCGAGGGGATGGACGACGAGGCCCGGCGGGCCCGGCTCCGGTACGAGGCCCTTTCCCAACTGCTGACCGCCCTTCGAGCGGCCCGATCCGACACTCCTCTGGGCAGCGGGTAACGGCCGCCGGTCTCCGGTCAAGGGCGCTCGACCGGAGCCGGCGAGTCCCCCCGGGTTCGTATCGGCGTGACCGCCAGGGAGCTGTTGTAGTAGCGCAGATCGCCGGTGACCTCGCGCCCGACCCAGGGGGGAAGGCTGATGTCCGTATCGGCCGAGCCGAGCTCGATCTCGGCGATCACCAGGCCGCTGTTCGCCCCTGAGAAGACGTCCACTTCCCAGGTCAGCCCGTCGTGTTCCACGAGGTAGCGTGTCTTCTCGAGTACCGGGCCGTCGCAGATCGTCAGCATCTCATCGGCGTCGTCCGGCGGGATCTCCCACTCCCACTCGGCTCGTGTCGACCCGCTGTTGGGTCCCTTGACGGTCAGCCAGGCCTGGGTCCCGGAACGACGCACGCGGACGGTCCGCTCCGGCGCGCGTGACAGGTAGCCCTGGCGCAGGACGGAGCCGGGCAGCCCATCCACGATGGACGGGTCATCGACCAGGAACTTGCGCTCGATCTCGGTGCCCAGTTCGTGCCTCCTGCGGGGCCAGTCTTGCAGACCCTATGGTGCACGGGGGCACCGTCGGCCGCGAAGCCGGGCAGCCCGGCCATTGGGGCCCATCGGCCCTAGGCGCGGTCGAGGGGGGAGGGCACACTGCCGGCAAGCGGGAGGCGCCAAGCCGTGACATCCGTGATCCAGGCCGACGGCCTCACCAAGTCCTATGGTTCCCGACGCGGGATCGTCGACGTGGATCTCGCCGTGCTCGAAGGCGAGGTCTTCGGGTTCCTGGGCCCGAATGGGGCGGGCAAGACCACCACCATCCGGGTCCTCCTGGGGTTCCTGCGGCCCACGTCCGGCCGAGCGACGATCCTGGGGCAGGACTGCTGGCGGGAGGCCCCGCGCGCCCACGCGCTGCTCGCCTACGTCAGCGCCGAGCCCGCCTATCTGGGGCATCTGACAGCCGGCGAGCAGCTCGACTACATGGCACGCCTGCGTGGCCTGCCTCGGGGGGCATGGCGGAGCGCGGCGGAGCGACTCGAGCTTGACCCGACCGTCGCCGTGCGCAAGCTCTCCCGCGGTAATCGGCAGAAGGTCGGGGTCGTCCAGGCGTTCATGGGCGACGAACCGCTGTTGATCATGGATGAGCCCACGAGCGGACTCGATCCGCTCATGCAGCGCGAGTTCCTGGCGATGGTCGCCGAGGTCCGTGCCGCGGGACGGACCGTATTCCTCTCGTCCCACAATCTGCAGGAGGTGGAGCGAGCCTGCAGCCGGGTCGGGATCATCCGGGAGGGCCGGCTCGTCGATGTGACGACCGTCCGGGACCTGCAGGCGTCGCACTGGCGCTCCGTGAACCTCGTGCTCCAGTCGCCGGCACCGGAGACCCTATTCGACCTCCCCAACGTCCAGGTCGTCTCGGCCTCGGCTCGCGACGCCCATCTCATGGTGCAGGGCGACGTGAACCCACTCCTGCGCCGGCTTGCGACCATCGACGTCGCGGACGTCGCCATCAGCACGCTGGACGTCGAGGACATCTTCCTGCGCCTATACGAAGGCGATCGGGAGGCGGGCGATGGCAGCGGCCCGCCAGGGTCGGACGGCCACCGGCCCTCAGGAGGCAACGTCGAAGGGGAGCGGAACGGCCCCGGCGAGGAGCTGGCGGGTCGAGGCCGGGAGCGTGCCCGATGATCCCGGTCTTCTGGTTGGACCTGCGCCGTAGCCGCTCGCTCATCCTGTGGGTCGGTCTCGTCGCCGTCCTGTACGCGGGCGTCATGGTGGCCTTCTACCCGAGCGTCCTGGCCAACGCCGAGGAGTTCGATCGGATGGTCGAGATCTACCCGAAGGAACTGCTGGCGGCGTTCGGGATCACAGACGGTGGGATCAGCGATCCGGGCACGTACGTCAACTCGTACATCTTCCAGTTCCTGTGGCCGGTCGTGGCCTCCGTCGCCGCGATCGCACTGGCCACCCGCCCGGCGGCGGACGCGACGTCCGGCTTCCTGGATCTGCCGCTGTCGAGCCGCCTGCCACGCCTCGATTACCTCGCGGTCACGATCGGCGTGCAGGTCGTGAGCCTGGCCATGCTGAGCGCGCTGACGGTCGCGGCGATCGTCGCGGTGGATCTGCTCATCGAGCCGGACTTCGACACGGGGCGCATCGCCCTGGCGGGCCTTCACCTGTTCGCGATGGCCATCGCCATCGCGGGCGCGACGACCGCGCTGGCTGTCGCGCTGCTCGATCGCGGCCGAGCCGCGGGGCTGATGGCCGGGATCCTCATGATCATGTACCTGCTCAATGTGGTCGCCGGACTCGCTCCGGAGTTCGGCGACCTCGGTCGCCTGTCCGTCTTCTACTACTTCGACCTCCAGCCCGTCATCGACGATGGTGTCTTCCCGGCCGGCGAGTCCCTGCTCTACCTTGTGGTCGCCGTCGCCGGCTGGGTGTCGGCCGCCGCGATCTTCCGGCGGCGCGACCTTGCGACGTGACGAACGAGGCGCCCCGACTCCCGGAGTCCGTCAACGATGGAGGGATGCGTGATGCACGATCAGACGCGGGGTTACCTGCCTCGCCCCTACCGGGATCTCCGCTCCGACTACCCGGATCTTGCCGCGGCCTACGACGCGCTCGGCGTCGCGAGTCGAGCGGCCGGACCGCTCAGCGCCCGTGAACAGCGTCTCGTGAAGCTCGGGATCGCCGTCGGGCTGTCGTCCGAGGGCGGCGTCCGGTCGCACGTGCGCCGTGGGCTGGACGAGGGGTTCGGCGCGGACGAGCTGCTTCACGCCATCGTCATCGCGATCCCCACGGCCGGGTTCCCGGCGACAGCCGCCGCCTACCGCTGGGCCCACATGGTGATCGACGCCGAGGGGTCGTCGAGCGACGACTGACGTAGACCGGCGGCCGAGCCCGGTCAGGCGGGAGCGACGGCCGGATAGAACCGCCGGCGCGCCCACAGAGCGACGTAGACCAGGCCCACGAGGACGGGGACCTCGATGAGCGGTCCCACGACGCCGGCGAGGGCCTCCCCGGAGGTGATTCCGAACACGCCGATCGCCACCGCGATGGCGAGCTCGAAGTTGTTGCTCGCCGCCGTGAACGCCATGCTCGCGTTCTTCTCGTACGACATCCCCATGCGGAGCCCCAGCGCGAACGATCCGATCCACATGATCAGGAAGTAGGCGAGCAGCGGGAGCGCGATCCGCGCGACGTCGAGGGGCTGGTTCGTGATGACCTCGCCCTGCAGGGCGAACAGGATGACGACCGTGAACAGCAGCCCGTACAGCGCCCACGGCGCGATCCTCGGGATGAAGCGCGTCTCGTACCACTCCACGCCCCGGGTTCGCTCGCCCCAGCGGCGCGTCAGGTAGCCCGCCACCAGCGGGATCCCGAGGAAGATCAGCACGATCCTGGCGATGTCCCACATGGATACGTCCAGGGCTGCCGTCTGCAGTCCGAGCCAGGTCGGCAGCAGTTCCAGGTAGAAGTAACCGAGCACCGAATAGGCGACGATCTGGAAGACCGAGTTGACCGCCACGAGGACGGCGGCGGCCTCGCGGTCGCCACAGGCGAGGTCGTTCCAGATCAGGACCATCGCGATGCACCGAGCCAGGCCGATGATGATCAGGCCCGTGCGGAACTCGGGCTGGTCCGGTAGCAGCAGCCAGGCCAGGGCGAACATGAGCGCCGGGCCCACGATCCAGTTCAAGGCCAGGGAGGTCACCATGAGGCGGCGATCCGCCGTGATCGCGCCGATCTGCGAGTAGCGGACCTTGGCCAGGACCGGGTACATCATCACCAGCAGGCCGATGGCGATCGGCAGCGATACGGAGCCGATCCTGACCGCATCCAGCCAATCGTTGAGGTCAGGGATCAGCCGCCCCAGCCCCAGCCCCAGGACCATCGCTCCGAGGATCCAGACGGGCAGGAAGCGATCGACGACGGACAGGCGAGCCAGGGCCGCGTCGGCCGTCACCGTCGCCGGATCGAGCGTGACGTCGCGGCTCACTCCGTCGCCTCACCGATCACGGCGTCCCTCCGTCGGGCACGGCCTATGCCTCGACCGGCAGGCCGTCCTCGGCCCACGCCTCGAACCCGCCGTCCACGTCGGTGGCGCGATGGAAGCCCAGGTCGCGCAGGGTCGCCGCGGCGAGGCTGGACGAGAAGCCGTGCGCGCACAGGATGATCAGCCGCCGGTCCGGATCGGCGATCCTCGGGTCCTCGAACCCGGACGTCGGATCCGCGCGCCAGTACAGGACGGAGAGCGGGATGGCGATCGCGCCCGGGATGGTGCCCTCCCTCCGGCGCGCATCCTCGCTTCGCGTATCCACGATGATCGATCCGGCCTGCGCCTCCGCCCAAGCCGCCGCCGGCGTCAGTCGATCCAGACGGCCACGAGCGGCCTCCAGTAGTTCCCCGATCGTCCGTCGCTCGGTCACCTTGCCTCCCTCACGCAAGTATCCGCCACGAGCGCGGCGCCCGCAAAGGCATTCCCGACGCTCGCCGCGATACGCGGCGAGGCGTAGCATGGGACGGCCGTGGCGGATCAAGGCACCGCCATGCCGATGCCGAGGGGTCATGCGGATGGGGCAGCCACCGGTCCTCGCGACGGGATCCGGCGGAGCCGGCGTACCGGCCATTCGGGCCGTGGGGCTGTGCAAGTCGTTCGGCCCGATCCGGGCCGTCGACGACATCAGCGTCGACCTGGCCCACGGACGGATCTACGGGCTGTTGGGTCCCAACGGATCCGGCAAGACGACCCTGATCCGCCTGCTCGTCGGCCTTGCCGCCCCGACGGCCGGTTCGGCGGAGGTCCTGGGTGTCGCCATGCCGTCACGGGACAACCTGCGGCGGATCGGCTACATGACCCAGGCGGACGGGGTCTACCCGTCGCTCACGGCGGCCGAGAACGCGAGCTTCTTCGCGGCCGCCTACGGCATCCGCGACGCCTCGGCCGTCGCCCAGGCCCTGGATGTCGTGGAGCTGGCGGATCGGCGCGACGCGATCACCGCGACGCTGTCCGGCGGCCAGCGTCGCCGGCTGTCGCTGGCCTGCGCCCTGGTCCATCGACCACCGGTCCTCTTCCTCGACGAGCCCACCGTGGGCGTGGATCCGCTCCTGCGTATCCAGTTCTGGGAGCACTTCCGAACCCTCGCCGACGCCGGCACGACGATCATCGTGTCCAGCCACGTGATGGACGAGGCGGATCGCTGCGACGAACTGCTGTTCATGCGGTCCGGGCGTGTCAGCGCGCGCGGCACCGGCGCCGAGCTGCGGCGGGCGGCCGGCACGGATGACCTCGAACTCGCATTCATTCGCCTCAGCGAGGGACCGGAGGTGGAGCCGTGAGCCTGCGCCGGACGCAGGCGCTCTTTCGCCGGGTCGTCCGGGAGATCCGCCGGGACCGGCCGTCCATAGCCCTGCTGTTCATCGCCCCGCTCGTGGTCACGGGCCTCCTGACCTTCATCCTGCGTGAGGGCGAGACGCCGACCATCGACGCGCTGATCGTCAACCAGGCGGGGCAGCCCGGCACGCTCGTGGCGGCCGAGCTGACGCGAGCGCTCGAGGCCGAGGGCGCCACCGTCCAGGCGGCCGCCGACGAGGTGAGCGCTCGGACCGCGGTCGCCGACGAGTCGGCCACCGTCGCGGTCCTGCTGCCGGCGGATCTCGCTACCGCCCAGCCGCCGACGATCACCATCCTGACCAACGGCCTTGATCCGAGCGCAGATGGAGCCCAGGTGGCCGCCGTCCAGAGGGCGTTCCTGGCCGTGGTCGCATCCGCGGCGAACGGAGCGCCGCCGACCATCGAGCACACCACGATCTACGGCGTCCCGAGCTCCGACCCGCTGGTTGCGTTCGCGCCAGCCCTCGTGGCGTTCTTCGCCTACTTCTTCGTCTACCTGCTGACCGGCGTGAGCTTCCTTCGCGAGCGAACCGGCGGGACCCTCGAGCGGTTGATGGCGACGCCGGTCGCCCGAGGGGAGATCGTCACCGGGTACAGCCTGGGCTTCGGCCTGTTCGCGACGCTCCAGGTGGCCCTCCTGCTCGTCTGGGTGATCGGATCGGTGCAGGTCCCGTCCATCGGCCCGCTGCCGGCCTTTGCCGTCGGTCTCGGCGTGGACGTCGCCGGCAGTCCGGTGCTCGCCTTCCTGGTCGTGGTCGTCCTCGCTCTGGGGGCCGTGAGCCTGGGCATCTTCCTGTCCACCTTCGCCCGAACCGAGCTCCAGGTCATCCAGTTCATCCCGATCGTGCTGACGCCCCAGTTCCTGCTGTCCGGTGTCCTGTTCCCGATCAGCAGCCTGCCCGCGGTCCTCCAGCCGCTGACGGCGATCATGCCGCTCACCTATGCCGTGGACGGACTGCGCCAGATCTTCGTCCGAGGGGCCGACCTCGGCATCGCCGAACTGCGGTTCGACATCCTCGTCCTCGTCGCCTTCGCGATCGGCTTCGCGACGGTCGCCTCGCTGACGATCCGGCGCGAGATCGCCTGACCGACCACGCGCCTCAGGGAGCGGCGCCGCCGCCCGGCGCCGGGCGGGGCCGTACGATGAGCGTCATGCCGTCCCTTCGGACCCTTCGGGCGGCCGGGATCGCGGCCGGCGTCGCGGCGCCGTTCGTGGCCTGGTCGCTCAGCCTCGTCGTCATCGCCGGTTGGCCCGGCTACGATCCCGTTGCCCGATCGATCAGCGTACTGGCGACCGCGCCGCTCGGCTGGCTCCAGTCGACCGCGTTCGCGCTCAGCGGGGTGCTCGGCATCGCGTGGGCCCTGGCATTGCCCTCCGTGCTCGGGGCGACACCGCGCGATCGGAGCCTCGTCCGGGGGGTGCTCCTTCTCGTGGCGGTCATCACGCTCGCCTTTGCCATCCTGCCCACCGACCCGGAGGGTGTCCCGCGGACGACGACCGGGCGGCTTCACCTGCTCGACTTCGCCGCGTACGCCATCGCCA
>Ga0224500_10001028_pt1 | contig 17386 bp, 14 predicted proteins | sample SF_Oct11_sed_USG_FD_168126 | JGI IMG/M metagenome (GOLD analysis project Ga0224500, IMG submission 168126) | Sediment microbial communities from San Francisco Bay, California, United States - SF_Oct11_sed_USGS_4_1 | ecosystem: Environmental > Aquatic > Marine > Sediment | place: USA: California... | reverse complement strand
CTCGGCGATCGGGCCGAGCTTGGGCGATAGCCCGAAGAACACCAGCAGCATGTCGAGCGGGACGCGACGGGTCAGTCCGTCGAGCGACGTGACCCGCACCTCGGTCATACGGCCTGCCTGCTCTTCAAAACCGGTGACCTGTCCGACTAGGAACTGCATCTCGAGCCGGTCGCACAACTCCCTCATCCGCGCGACCGAGGCCGGCGCCGCGCGGAAAGCATCGCGCCGGTGCACCAGGACCACGCTCTCGGCCTTGCCGACCAGGTCGAGCGTCCAGTCGAGCGCCGAGTCGCCACCGCCCACGATGACGAGGTTCTTGCCGTGGAACAGGGCGGGATCCTTCACCCGATAGAACAACTGGCTGCCGGCGAAGCGCTCGATGTCCGGCACCTTCAGCGTGCGCGGCTGGAACGAGCCGACGCCGGCGGCAATGATGATGACCTTCGTCAGGAAGCAGGTGCCGGTGCTCGTCTCGACGTAGAAGCGGCCATCGTCCTCCTTGCGCACCACGCTCACCTCCTGCCCGAGGTGGAAGGTGGCGCCAAAGGGCTCGATCTGCTTGAGCAGGTTGTCCGTCAGTTCCTTGCCGGTGCAGACCGGGATGGCGGGAATGTCGTAGATCGGCTTGTCCGGATAAAGCTCGATGCACTGGCCGCCGACTTCCTTCAGCGAGTCGATGACATGCGCCTTGATCTCGAGCAGGCCGAGTTCGAAGACCTGGAACAGCCCGACGGGACCGCCGCCGACGATGACGGCGTCGGTTTCGATGGGCGCGCCCGCCGTGCGGGGCGTCGCGGGTGGGAGGAGCTCGTCTGACTGGTTCATTGCAGGTGGTTCGACAGTTGCCGCGAGTGGCGGCGCCGGCGCCCGCCGGAGCGTTGCGGCAAACGCGCGATTGTACGGAGTCCCGGTGTCCCCTGGCGCCACAGGGGTATCGGAATGCCGGCTAGCGCCCGGACTTGCCGTCGTCGGCCCCGCGCCGGCCCCCGGCCTCGCGCACCGCATCCTGCTCGCGCTTGAACTGCGCGCGCAGATCGCGCAGGCGCGCGTCGACTTCCGACATCGTGTAGAAGTCGCCGTCGTTCGCCCGTCGCGCGAGCTCGAGTTGCTGGATCGCGGGAGGCAGGGCGCCCAGCAGCGCGTACATCTCGCCGACCGCCTGGTGCTGCAACGAACGGCGGTTCATGGCCTCGTAGGCGCGGCCGAGCAGTGCGTAGTAGGACGGCTGGTCGCGCGTGATGGCCTGCTGATTGCGCAGGTAGGAGACGGCTTCCTCGTTGCGGTTCACCTTCAGCAACAGCCCGACGTAGTGATTGGCTGCCAGCCCGGACAGTGGGTACCGGGCCGCCGTTTCCTGCGCGAGCCTGATGCCTTCGTCGCGCTCGGCGTCGTTGCTGGCGGCGGCGAAGCGGGCCTCGGCGACGATCTTGTCGAGCATCACCGAACTGCCCGGCGCCAGCCGCTTGGCCGTCTGCGCGTTCTGGTACGCGACCTCGGGCAGGTTGAGCTTCAGGGCCGCGACGGCCGCGCCATAGCGCGCGGCGAACTGGGCGTGCGCGGTCCGGTTGGCGATCTGGCCGTTGAAATACTCGAGCGTGTCGCGCCAGCCCTGGGTCGTCGTTTCCTGCAGGACGCGCAGGCGGGCCCGGACGAGCTGGAAGTCGATGCTGTCCGCGCGCTGCCTGAACCGCAGCGTACGGCTGCGGTTCTGCATGTCCGAAATGCGCTCGACCGTCATCGGGTGAGTACGCAGGTAGGCCGGAGCCGTGCCTTCGTAGATGCGGGTGCCGGCCTGCATGCGCGCGAAGAACGCCTCCATGCCGCGGCCGTCGAAACCGGCGTCGATCAGCGTCTGGAACCCGACGCGGTCGGCCTCGCGCTCCGCTTCACGGGAGAAATTGAGCTGTTGCTGGATCATCGCGGCCTGGCTACCGAGGATCGCTGCCTGCGTGAGGTCGGCGCTGGACGAGCCTCCCGCGCGGGCCGCGAGGATGGCGAGCAGCAGCGCGCCGATCGCCATGGCCGAGCTTTCCTTCTGGCGCGCGATCATGCGCGCGATGTGTCGCTGCGTGACGTGGCCGATTTCGTGCCCGACCACGCTGGCGAGTTCCGACTCGCTCTGGGTAGTGACGATGAGTCCCGAATGCACCCCGATGAAGCCGCCGGGCAGCGCGAACGCGTTGAGCATCGGGTCGCGCACTACGAAGAAGACGAAGTCGAGCGAACGTGACGGGCTGACCGAGACCAGGCTGTAGCCCAGGTTGTTCAGGTACTCGGTCGCTTCCGGGTCGGCCAGGTAGCTCGGATCACGCCTGACTTCCTGCATGATCTGCTCGCCCAGGCGCCGCTCGACCGCCGGCGGCAGATCCTCGCCGCCCGCGTCCCCGAGCGACGGCAGCGCCGCTGACTGCGCAAGCGCTTGCGGCGCATTCAGCGCGAACGAAACGAGCGCGACAACGAACAGGCGGAATACCGTCACGGGCGGTTCACAATAGCAGGCGAGATCGTCAAGGGGCGACGCGGGAATCGACGCCCGCACGCGGCGCGGATCGGGCCGGGTGCAGCTTTCGTATGATAGCCAGACGCGCCTTTTGTTCCGTCGTTCGTCGGTGCGTGCCGGAGGGCGGTGTCCACCGCCGGGAAGACAATGAACACACTGACCCACTTTGACAGCCGCGGCCAGGCCCACATGGTCGATGTCGGCAGCAAGCCGACCACGCATCGGGTGGCGGTCGCCGCCGGGCGCATCACGATGCTGCCGGCGACCTTCGATGTCGTGGCCGGCGGCACCGCCAGCAAGGGCGACGTGCTGGGCGTGGCCCGAATCGCGGCCATCCAGGCGGCCAAGCGAACGTCCGAGCTCATCCCGCTGTGCCATCCGCTGGCCATCACCCGGATCGCCGTCGACTTCACCCTGGACGAGGCGGCGCACGCGGTCGAGTGCCGCGCGCAGGTCGAGACAAGCGGGCAGACCGGGGTCGAGATGGAGGCGCTGACCGCGGTGCAGATCGGGCTGCTGACGATCTACGACATGTGCAAGGCGGTCGACCGCGGCATGGAGATCGGCCGCGTGCGCCTGCTCGAGAAGCACGGCGGCAAGTCCGGCAGCTACGTCGCCGCGCCCTGAACCAGGCAGCCCCTTGGTTTCACGGACGCGGTGATGCGGTTCTTCTCGGCAGAGCAGGTTCACCGCGCGCTGCGCTTCGACACGCTCGCCGACGCCATCGCCGAGATGTTGCTGGCCAATGCGGTCGCTCCGCTGCGCCATGCGCACGCGCTGTCCGCGACCGACACCTTGCTGCTGATGCCGGCCTGGAGCGATGGCCGGGCCGGCGCGCTGGGCGTGAAGCTGGTCACGGTGATGCCCGGCAACCGGGAGCGTGACCGCGCCACCGTCAACGCCATCTACGTGCTCCTGGATCGGGTCGGCGGGGAGCCGCTGGCCGTGATCGACGGCGAGGCGCTGACGCTGTGCCGCACCGCGGCCGCCTCGTTGCTCGCCGCCAGATATCTCGCCCGGGCTGACGCGCGCAACGTCCTCGTCATCGGCACCGGACGGCTTGCACCCTACATGGCGCGTGCCCACTGCCAGGGCCGGGCGGTGACGCGGCTGCGTGTCTGGGGACGAAACGGCGTGGGAGCACAGACGCTAGCGCAGATGCTGCGCGACGAGGGCCTGCCCGCGCAGGCGGTGGACGATCTGGAAACAGCCGTGCGCGAAGCGGACATCGTCACGTGCGCCACCACGGCGACCGCGCCCGTGGTTCACGGCGCCTGGCTGAACCCCGGTTGTCACCTGGACCTGGTCGGTGGCTTCCGCCGCAGCATGCGTGAGGCCGACGATGCCGCCATCGCCCGCGCGCGGGTGTATGTCGACACCTATGCGGGGGCGCTGTCGGAAGCGGCCGACATCGTCGAGCCCATCGAGCGCGGGGTGATCGCGCGCTCCGACGTACTGGGCGAACTGGTGCAACTCGTCGGTGGACAGGTGGCAGGGCGCGTCGGGGCGGACGACATCACTCTCTTCAAGTCCGTCGGCACGGCGATCGAAGACCTCGCCGCCGCCCGGCTGCTGGTCACCAACGCCACCTAGGACGCGAGCAACTCGCGTGCGTGCTTGCGGGTCGTCTCGGTGATTTCCTGCCCGCCGAGCATGCGCGCGAGTTCCTCGACGCGGGTCTTGCGGTCGAGCTGCTGCAGGCGCGACACCGGGCGGCCTGTTTCGTCGGTTTCCTTCAGCACCACGAAGTGCTGGTCGCCGTGCGCGGCGACCTGTGGCAGGTGCGTCACGGCCAGGACCTGACGGCTCTGGCCGAGCCGCTTCAGCAATCGACCGACCGTGTCGGCCACGGCGCCGCCGATTCCTGCATCGACTTCGTCGAAGATCAGCGTGGCGACCGGAGTCGCGTTGGCGGCGATGACGGAAATCGCGAGGCTGATCCGCGCCAGCTCGCCGCCCGAAGCCACCTTCGCCAGCGGCTTGGGCTGCACGCCGGCATGGCCCGCCACCAGGAACTCGACCCTTTCGAGGCCGGCAGCGGTCGGATCGCCGGGGGCGAGCGCGACCTCGAAGCGGCCGCCTTCCATGTTCAGGTCCTGCATCGCGCGCGTGACTTCCTGCGCCATGCGCGTGGCGGCGGTCGCGCGCCGTTTCGACAGTGCACCGGCCTGCCGCTCGTAGACGCCGCGCAGCGCCGACTCGCGCGCGCGGATCGCCTCGAGGTCGCCAGCGGAGGCCAGGGCCGCGAGGCGATCGCGCGAGGTCGCGAGCAGGTCGGCGATCTCCTCCGGGGACGTCCTGAACTTGCGCGCCGCGCCGTGCAGCGCCGACAGCCGGGCGTCCACTTCGGCGAGTCGCGAGGCGTCGAGATCCGTCTTGTCCAGGTACCGCCGCAGCGTGGTGACCGCCTCGTCGAGCTGGATCTGCGCCGCCGTGAGCAGTTCGAGCGCGGGCTGCAGGCGCTCGTCGTAGGGCACCAGTTGGGCGAGCCGCGCGCTGACGTTGCCTACCTGCGCGAGCGCGGAACCGTCCGCTTCGGAGAGCGCGTCGACCGCCGCCCGGGCGCCGTCCAGCAGTCCGGCGGCGTGCGACAGCCGCTTGTGCTCGGCCTGGATGGCGGCCCATTCGCCGGCCTGCGGTGCGATCGCGTCGAGTTCTTCCACGATGAAACGCAGCCGGTCCTGCTCGGCCAGCGCGCTGGCCGCCATCGCCTCGGCGTCCTCGCGGGCGCGCTGCTCGCGCTTCCATGCGGCCCAGGCCTGCGCCAGGTCGCGGCGCTCGGCACCCAGGCCGCCGTGCTCGTCGAGCAGGGCAAGCTGCTCCGATGGCTTCAGCAGCGATTGGTGGGCGTGCTGGCCGTGCACGTCGAGCAGCCGTTCGCCGAGTTCGCGCAGTTGCGCGAGCGTGACCGGCGAACCGTTGATGAAGGCCTTGCTGCGCCCGCCGGCGTCGATCGAGCGTCGCACCAGCATGCCGGCGTCGTCGGCTCCGGCCAGGTCCTGTGCCTGCGCCCACGCCAGGATGTCGGGCCCGGCCCGGAACTCGGCGCTGATCTCCGCGCGCGCCGCGCCTTCGCGCACCACGTCGGCGCCGGCGCGCTCACCGAGGGCGAGCAGCAGGGCGTCGATCAGGATCGACTTGCCGGCGCCGGTCTCGCCCGTCAGAACGGTGAAGCCTGGCGCGAAATCGAGCTCGAGCGACTCGACGATGACGAAGTTGCGGATCGCGAGGGACAGCAGCATGGGGAAAACGGGCTAGCTGCGCGATCCGCTCGGCATCACGCTCCAATGCAGTTTCTGCCGCAGCGTCGCGAAGAAGTTGTAGCCGACCGGATGTAGCAGCGTCACCCCATCCGCGCCCCGCTTCACGCGCACGACGTCGCCGGGCGACAGGTGCGAGTAGGTCTGCATGTCGAAGTGCGCGCTGGCATCGCGCACGTCGGTGATCTCGATCTCGACGACGACGTCGTCGGTGAGCACGATGGGCCGGTTGGACAGGGTCTGCGGCGCGACCGGGACCAGCAACAGGCCCGCCAGCGTCGGATAGAGGATCGGGCCGTTGGCGGACAGCGCGTAGGCCGTCGAGCCGGTCGGCGTGGCCACGATCACGCCGTCGGCGCGCTGGTTGTACATGGTCACGCCGTCGACGCGGACGGTGTACTCGACCATGCCACCGGCCACGCCGCGCGATACCACGACGTCGTTCAGCGCGACGGCGTGGTGGGCGACGCGCCCCTGCCGCCGCACTTCGGCGTCGAGCAGTACACGGCGATCGGTTTCGTAGGCGCCGCGCAGCATGGGCACCAGCACCTCGGCCATCTGGTCGAGCGCGATGTCGGTCATGAAGCCCAGCCGGCCGTGGTTGATGCCGATCAGCGGCACCCGGAACGGCGCCAGTTCGCGCGCGATGCCCAGCATCGTCCCGTCGCCGCCGAGCACGATCGCGACGTCGGCCTGCTTGCCGATGGCGTGCACCGTGTGCCCGGGGTACTCCTTGCGGCCGACGCTTTCCGCCGTGGCCAGTTCGAACATCACCTGGCCGCCGGCGCTCGCCACGAGGCCGGCCAGTTCGAGCAGCGGCTCGCGGATGCCTTCCGCGCGCGGCTTGCCGAAGATCGCGACGTGGGTGAATGCCCTGGACATCGGACGATTATGCAGGAACGGCCCTGCCGGGCCCGTGTCGAATCCGAGACATCACGACAAGGTGCCGCTTCAGGCCATAATGTTTCCCATGCTCGACGATCGTTCCAGACAGTTGCTCAAGACGCTGATCGAGCGTTACATCGCCGACGGCCAGCCGGTCGGCTCGCGCGCCCTGGCCCGCATCTCCGGCCTGGAACTGTCGCCCGCCACCATCCGCAACGTCATGGCCGACCTCGAGGACATGGGCTTCGTCTCCAGCCCCCACACCTCGGCCGGCCGCGTGCCGACGCCGCGCGGCTATCGCCTGTTCGTGGACAGCCTGCTGACGGTCCGGCCGCTTGAACAGTTGCAGGCGGATCAGATACAGGGGCAGCTGCAGGTCGCGGATCCGGCGCGCGCCATGCAGAACGCCGCGCAACTGCTGTCGCGCCTGTCGCAGTTCGCCGGCGTCGTGCTGACGCCGCGGCGCTCTTCCGCGTTCCGGCACGTCGAGTTCGTCCGGCTTTCCGACAAGCGCGTGCTGCTGATCATCGTGACGCCGGAAGGCGACGTGCAGAACCGGGTGCTGGTGCTGGAAACGGCCTACGCCCCGTCGCAACTGGTCGAGGCCGCCAACATCCTGAACGAGCAGTTCGCCGGCCGCTCGTTCGGCGAGGTGCGCCAGCGCCTGCACGGCGAGCTGCAGCGGCTGAGCGAGGACATCTCGCGGCTGATGGAAGCGGCGCTCGCCGCCGGCAGCCAGGCCGCCGAGGAGTCCGAGCCGGTGGTGATTTCCGGCGAGCGCAACCTGTTCGGGGTGTCGGGTCTTGCCACCGACATGGACAAGCTGCGCCGCCTGTTCGACCTGTTCGACCACCGCACGCGCCTGATGCAGCTGCTCGATACGGCCATCAACGCGCACGGGGTGCAGATCTACATCGGCGGCGAGTCCCAGCTCGTGCCGGTCGACGACATGAGCATGGTCGTCGCCCCCTATTCGGTGGACGGCAAGGTGATCGGGACCCTGGGGGTCATCGGTCCCACCCGGATGGCGTACGAACGCGTGATTCCGATCGTCGACATCACGGCCAGGCTGCTGTCGAACGTGCTTTCGCAGTCCCAGTAGAGAAACGGCCGGTCGGGACCGGCCGTCGTTCTGCGCGCGGCGGGCGCGCCTACTTGAACCGGATCCGCGTCGCGTTCAGGACGCCATCGGCCACGGCGCCCTCGACCTCGAGATCGGAGCCGTTCACGGCATCCGCCAGCGACCTGCTCGCCGGAACGACGCGCGGATTGCCCGCGACGCTCACGCGCTGCGAACCCACCAGGAACACGACCGCGTCCGGCGGCGCGCGGCCGCTGACCAGGCCGCGCACGCTGCCAGTGCTGTTGTCCTCCGGCTTGATGTCGACGGCCTGGGCGGTCAGCGCGCCCGCGACGCGGCTGGCGAGGATCTCCACCTTGGCGCCGTTCTTCAGGCTCGCGCTGCTCGCCGCGGCGCCGTTCAGCGTGTACACGGTCGATCCCGCGAGTTGCAGACCCCGGCCGTTGATGGTCGCCGAGCTCGTCTGCACGTTGCTCACGATGCCCGCGATCTCCAGCGTCGGCGGGCTGGCCGGATTGTCCATGAACTGGATCTCGTCGGCGAGGAACTGCCCGCCATGCAGACTGCCCTTCACCTTCAGTTGCCGTCCCGGCGCAATGTCGGTCGCGCTGCCGTTCTTGTAGGACGTCGCGGTCGTGGCCCGCACCTCGACCGCGATGCCATCCAGCTGCACCGTGAAGCTGCCGTCGCCGGCGACCGTGCCCGGTGGTGCGCTGACCGAGCCAAAGGCGACGCGCTGCGCGCCCGCCGTCAGTGGCAGGAACTCCACGGTAGCCGCGTTGACCACACCGTCGACGATGCCGCCGGTCACCCGCGCCAGCACCCCGCTGCCGAGGTTCGCGGCGGTGCCTCCGGCGTACGTGGTCTGCGGCGTCACCCGCGCCAGCGCGTTGCGGATGCGGAACGCGGTATTGAGATCGACGAAGTCGTTGATGGGCCCGGTCAGCTGGACCTGCGTGGCGCCGAGGAATTCGACCGAAGTCGCCCGCAGCGTGCTGCTGCCGAACGTTCCGCGCACCCGCACGGCGCGCCCGTTCGCGAGTTCCGCCGCCGGGCCGCCAACGAACGCGGCGCCGCCGGCGTCCACGGGCACTCCGCTCACGCGGAAGCTCGCCGCCGACTGGAAGTTCCCGACCGGCCCGTCGAGTACGACCGCGGCATTGTTCACGATCGTCGGGGCGCCGACGCGCACGACCTTGGCAACGAGCGCTCCCCCGGCGTACGGGGCATCGGTCCAGGCCACCACCCGCTGGCCGCTCGCCACGACGGCGCCGCCGGGCACGAACGAAGCAGCCGAGCCGTCGATGGCCAGGGTACCGATGGAGAAGCTGCGCCCGTTGACGTTGCTGGCGGTTCCCGCGACACGCGTGAGGTTCAGGCCGGACGGCTTCAGCTCGACCCGGGTCGCCAGGATGTCGCCCGCATCGTTGCGGTCGCCGTGTACTTCGACGATGGCGCCGCCGGCGAGCTCGGCCAGGGCGTTGAAGCCATCGAACACGGTCTGTCGCGCCGGGTCCGAGTTCACCTGGACCGTCTGTCCGAGCGCGATGAAGCTCGAGCCCAACACTGACGACACGGGACCGACGAGTTCCGCGCCCGCGATGGCGGTCGAGACCACCAGGTTGCGGTGCTGCAACTCGACGCGCATTCCAAGCCGGATCGCGGCGACCGTGGCAGGGGTTCCGCGGTCCGGCCGCTCATCGACCAGGACCTGCGCGCTGGTCTCGTCGTAACGCTCGCCGTTGACGATGATGCTGCCGAAGCCGGTCACGGTCCCGAGCCCTACCGACAGCGGGGCTCCGCTGCCGCCACTGCCCACGCCTGCCTGCATGCCGCCGCCGCAGCCGGCCAGGGCGAGTAGCAGAGCGAGGGCGAAAGAGCGCGCGAGGACGTTCATGGCGTTTCCTTGCCGTCCGCGACAGGCAGGTCGTTGCTGCTGGTCAAGGGTGAGTCCGGCTCCGAGAAGAAGTACACGCCGAACCGCATCCGCATCGCCTGGTCGTCGCCCTTGCGCTGATCGTTCTGCAGACGATCGGTCGCCAATGCGTACATGCGGCGCAGCGCAGACTCCCAGATACGGCGGGACAGTTCCTGCAATTCGCGCACCGACTCCTCGCTCAGGCCGTCGGCAAACACGCTCTGCTCCAGGAACGGCGAACGTGCGCCGGCGTTGATCGCCTTCATGTTGCCTTCCACGGCGCCGAGGTGGTCGTACACGTTGCGGCTGACATAGGACAGGGTCTCGGCGAACCCGGCGTCCGGCACGAACCGCTCGGCGCGCAGTCGCACGAACTCGCCGGCGGCCTCGGCGACGCCAAGGCGGGTCATCTCGTCGAGGATCGCCCGGCTGTGGAAGTCGCGCGACACCGACTGCGCCAGCGAATCGAACGAGACCTCGTCTTCCGTCCGGCTGCGCAGCGGCAACATCTTCGGCAGGCCATCTGCCGCGAGGTAGTTGGGGTCGCTGACCCAGCGCGTGAACACTTCGTCGGCCACGGACAGCGCGCGGTCGACGGGGTGCGATCCCAGTTGTCCGTCGGCCGTCAGTGCCCGCACGTCCTTGCGGTGCACGCCGGACAGCAGGCTGATGGCGGAGTCGCTGACGCGCTTGCCGGACGCCGTGAGCTCCGTATGGGCGGCGCGCAGGAACGACAGTTTCAGCGCCGTCGTGAACTGGGGATAGGTAACCCCCTGCGACACGAGCAGGCGGATCAACGGCGCCAGCATCGACAGGCTCTCCTCGAGGAGAACGTCGGCGCGTGTAACCCCGGCCTGGGTGTCGTCGCTCACGTCGCGGTCTGTAGGTTGTTTGCCTGCCAATCGAGCCACCGGTACTCTGCGGCGTGGGATTATTTCCCGCGCCCGGTACCGATATTAGGGGGCGACTACGTGAGCGGACACTGTTGCGCCGATCGTCCATCCGGATGATGAGACAGTCTGACGCAGCCCCCTACATACAATGTGGCGGCGCAATCCGACCCGAATCCCCAGAGAAGCTCCCGAAAACATGCCCTTTTCCACAGAGCCGCCGTTCGTCCACGGTACGGTGCCGAAGACCGCGGTGCTGCTGGTCAACCTCGGTACCCCCGACGCTCCCGAGCCGTCCGCCGTCCGTCGTTACCTGAAGGAGTTCCTGTCGGACCCGCGTGTCGTGGAAATCCCGCGTGCGGTCTGGTGGCTGATCCTGAACGGCGTGATCCTCACCGTCCGTCCCCGAAAGTCGGCGGCCAAGTACGCATCGATCTGGACCGAGCGCGGTTCGCCGCTGATGGTCCACTCCGTTGAGCAGGCGACATTGCTGCGCGGCTACATTGGCGAGCAAGGACTGGATGCGACCGTGGCGCTGGCGATGCGCTACGGGCGGCCTTCGATCGCCGAGGTGCTGGCGGAACTGCAACGGCAGCACACGGAGCGGCTGCTGATCATCCCGATGTATCCGCAGTATTCCGCGACGACCACGGCCTCCGTTCTCGATGCCGTATTCGACATCCTGAGGCGGACCCGCAATGTGCCGGAAGTGCGCTGGGTGAAGCACTTCCACGACGACTCCGGGTATATCGAGGCCCTGAAGCAGTCGGTCCTCGCCCACTGGAAGGCGTTCGGCCGGGCGCAGGATGCGGGCGGCAAGCTGGTGATGAGCTTCCATGGCGTGCCGAAGCGGACCCTGCTCCTGGGCGACCCGTATCACTGCGAATGCCAGAAGACCGGGCGGCTGCTGGCCGAATCGCTGGGCCTGGGCAAGGACGACTACGTCGTGACCTTCCAGTCGCGTTTCGGGAAGGCCGAGTGGCTGCAGCCGTACACGGCGCCGACGCTGCATGCGCTCGCGCGGCAGGGAGTGGCCCGCGTCGACGTGATGTGTCCGGGATTCCCGGCGGACTGCCTCGAGACGCTCGAGGAAATCGCGATCGAGGGCAAGCAGGAATTCATGTCGGCCGGGGGCAGGGAGTACCGGTACATCCCGTGCCTGAACGGGTCGCCGGCGTTCATCCATGCGCTGACGGCGCTCGCCGAGCGTCACCTGCGGGGTTGGGACATCGCGCGGGGCCACGCCGAGCAGCGCGCGGCCGAGGCGGCGCGCAGCCGGGCACAGGCGCTGCTGGGCGGTGCGTCCGACTAGAACACGTCGCGCTGGGTCAGTGCCGCGCCGTTGACTTCGACCACGTCGCCGACGCTGTAGCCGGCATCCTGCTCGCGCAGGGTCTTCACCGAGCCGTCGGGCATCCGGACGTCGACGAAGTAGACGGGCACCGAATGGGAGGAGCGGCGCACGGCGACGATGGTCCCGCAGTGCCGGCAGGCCGGCGCGCTCTGCAGGCGCGAGTCGACCGCGGACGAATGCGGCCGCGCCATGAAGTTGATCGCGAGGATCACCCCGATGGCCAGCAGCCCGATCAGGGCGATCGGGGCCTGCCCGTCCATGATGCCCGCCTCCGGGCGGTCGTCGGCCGGATTCGGCGGCGTTGCTGTCGTCACATCGTGCTCCACGTTCCGGTTCGTTTTGTACGGGGAACGGCCGGGTCCGGATAGGCCATCCGATCACGCGTTCCGGTGAATTCGATCGGGCGAGCAGCGAAGCGGGACCGATTCCGCCCATTCCGCGGCTGGATTCCCTTGAAAAACCTCATGGCCGGCCCAACATCCCCCTAAACCCTTGAAGCACAAGCAAAAAGCGGGAGGAAACCGATGCAGGAACAAGAGGGAGCGGCGCTCCAGCCGGCCACCCCCAGCGAGGCTTTCGAGGCGGAACAGCCACGGGCCCTCGAATCTGCCTCAGTCGTCGATGTCGAGAAGGAACTGCAGGAAGCCCTCGGCAAGGCCAGCGAGCACTATGACCTGTACCTGCGGGCCAAGGCCGAGGCGGACAACGCCCGCCGGCGCGCGCAGGAGGACGTCGCCAAGGCCCACAAGTTCGCGGTCGAGTCCTTCGCCGAGAGCCTGGTGCCCGTCATCGATTCGCTCGAAAAGGCTCTCGAAACGACGAATGCCACGCCTGACGCAATGCGGGCCGGGGTCGACCTGACCCTGAAGCAGCTGAAGGCCGCGTTCGACAAGGGCAACCTGAAGGAAATCAATCCGGTGGGGGAGAAGTTCGATCCGCACCGCCACCAGGCGATTTCGATGGTGCCGGCGCCGGAAGGCGTTGCGCCGAATCACGTCGTGGCGGTGCTGCAGAAGGGCTGGACGATCGCCGATCGGGTGCTGCGTCCGGCGCTGGTCACCGTCGCGCAGTCTTGAAGTCGATCACGGGCACCGCACATAAGCGGCAGGCAGTTCTGGCACAGACAGGCAGAAAACACAGGGACTAGAAATGGCAAAGATCATCGGCATCGACCTCGGCACGACCAACTCGTGCGTCGCCGTCATGGAAGGCGGGCAGATCAAGGTCATCGAGAACAGCGAGGGCGGTCGCACCACGCCGTCGATCGTCGCGTACCAGGAAGACGGCGAGATCCTCGTCGGCGCGTCGGCGAAACGGCAGGCGGTCACCAACCCGAAGAACACGCTGTACGCGGTCAAGCGGCTGATCGGCCGGCGCTTCGAAGAGAAGGAAGTGCAGAAGGACATCAACCTGATGCCCTACAAGATCGTCAAGGCGCCGAACGGCGACGCCTGGGTCGAGGTGCGCGGCAAGCAGATCGCCCCGCCGCAGGTCAGCGCCGAGGTCCTGCGCAAGATGAAGAAGACCGCCGAGGACTATCTCGGCGAGACGGTGACCGAGGCGGTGATCACGGTGCCCGCGTATTTCAACGACTCGCAGCGGCAGGCCACGAAGGATGCCGGCCGCGTGGCCGGACTCGACGTCAAGCGGATCATCAACGAGCCGACCGCGGCGGCGCTGGCCTTCGGTCTCGACAAGACCCACAAGGGCGACCGCAAGATCGCGGTGTACGACCTCGGCGGCGGCACGTTCGACATCTCGATCATCGAGATCGCGGACGTCGAAGGCGAGAAGCAGTTCGAGGTGCTGTCGACCAACGGCGACACGTTTCTCGGCGGCGAGGACTTCGACCAGAGGATCATCGATTACATCATCGGCGAGTTCAAGAAGGAGCAGGGCGTCGACCTGTCGAAGGACGTGCTCGCGCTGCAGCGCCTCAAGGAAGCCGCCGAGAAGGCGAAGATCGAGCTGTCGTCGAGCCAGCAGACCGACATCAACCTGCCGTACATCACGGCCGACGCGTCGGGTCCGAAGCACCTGAACATGAAGCTCACGCGGTCGAAGCTCGAATCGCTGGTCGAGGAACTGATCGAGCGCACGATCGAGCCGTGCCGGATCGCGATCAAGGACGCGGGCGTCAAGGCGAGCGACATCAACGACGTGATCCTGGTCGGCGGCATGACGCGCATGCCCAAGGTGCAGGACAAGGTGAAGGAGTTCTTCGGTCGCGAGCCGCGCAAGGACGTCAACCCGGACGAGGCGGTCGCCGTGGGCGCGGCCATCCAGGGCTCGGTGCTGACCGGCGAACGCAAGGACGTGCTGCTGCTCGACGTTACCCCGCTGTCGCTCGGCATCGAGACGCTCGGCGGCGTGATGACGAAGATGATCCAGAAGAACACGACCATCCCGACCAAGTTCTCGCAGACCTTCTCGACCGCCGACGACAATCAGCCGGCGGTGACGATCAAGGCCTACCAGGGTGAACGCGAGATGGCTAGCGGCAACAAGCTGCTCGGCGAGTTCAATCTCGAGGGCATTCCGCCGGCGCCGCGCGGCATGCCGCAGATCGAGGTCACGTTCGACATCGACGCCAACGGCATCCTGCACGTGAGCGCGAAGGACAAGGCCACGGGCAAGGAAAACAAGATCACGATCAAGGCGAACTCGGGCCTCACCGAGGAAGAGATCCAGCGCATGGTCAAGGACGCCGAGGCCAACAAGGCGGAGGACCACAAGCGCTTCGAGCTTGCGCAGGCGCGCAACACTGCCGACGCCTCGGTGCACCAGATCCGCAAGGCGCTGGCAGAGCACGGCGACAAGGTCGACGCCGGCGAGAAGGAGAAGATCGAGGCCGCGGTGAAGGACGTCGAGGAAGCGCTGAAGGGCGACGACAAGGACGCGATCGAAGCGCGCACGACGACGCTGATGACCGTGTCGCAGAAGCTCGGCGAGAAGATGTACGCCCAGCAGGGCGGCGCCGCGGAAGGCGCGGCGCAGGCGGGGGCGGGTCCCTCCGCCGCCGGCGGCGGCGGCGAAGCGAAGAACGACGACGTGGTCGACGCCGACTACAAAGAGGTCAAACGCGGATAAGCTCGCTGGCTGGCTCGCAGCCAGCAGGCTGACACGCCGAGTCCGGGACGACGTTTCGTGCGTCGCCCGCCTCGGCGTTTCCGCGCCAGGGGGAATGGAAGGAACATGGCGAAACGGGATTACTACGAGGTGCTCGGCGTCGCAAAGAACGCGTCCGAGGACGACATCAAGAAGGCGTACCGCAAGCTCGCCATGAAGCATCACCCGGATCGCAACCAGGGTGAAAAGTCCAAGGAATCCGAGGACAAGTTCAAGGAGGCGAAGGAGGCCTACGAGATCCTGTCGGACGCGAGCAAGCGGGCGGCGTACGACCGCTTCGGGCACGCCGGGGTCGATCCTTCGGCGGGCGGCTTTGGTCGTGGCGCCGGCCCGGAGGGGTTCGGCGGCTTCGCCGACGCCTTCGGCGACATCTTCGGGGACATCTTCGGCGGCGCGCGCGGCGGGCGCAGCGGCGTGTACCGCGGCGCGGACCTGCGCTACAGCATGGAGATCACGCTCGAGCAGGCGGCCAACGGCTTCTCGACCGAGATCCGCGTGCCGAGCTGGGACACGTGTGAAACGTGCAGCGGCTCAGGCGCGAAGGCCGGCACCAGTGCGAGCCGTTGCGGCACCTGCGGTGGCTCCGGCAACGTGCGGATGACGCAGGGCTTCTTCTCGATCCAGCAGACGTGCCCGACCTGCCATGGCTCGGGCTCGGTGATCGCCGATCCGTGCAACACCTGCCACGGCGCCGGTCGGGTGAAGAAGAACAAGGTGCTGGAGGTCAACATCCCGGCCGGCATCGACGAAGGGCAGCGCATCCGCCTGTCGGGCAAGGGCGAGCCGGGCATGAACGGCGGGCCGCAGGGGGATCTGTACGTCGAGATCCATCTGACGGGCCACGACGTGTTCCAGCGCGAGGGCGACGATCTGCATTGCGAAGTGCCGATCGGCTTCGCCACGGCGGCGCTCGGCGGCGACATCGATGTGCCGACCCTCGGCGGCAAGGCAAGCATCACGATTCCGGAAGGCACGCAGGCCGGCAAGACCTTCCGGCTGCGCGGAAAGGGCATCAAGGGGGTGCGCTCGTCGTACCCGGGCGACCTGTACTGCCACATCGTGGTGGAAACGCCGGTCCGCCTCAGCGAAAAGCAGAAGAAACTGCTGCGCGAGTTCGAGGCCAGCGTGAAGGAAGGCGGCAACAAGCACTCGCCGCAGACCAAGGGCTTCGTCGACCGGATGAAGGGGTTCTTCACCGCCGAGTAGCGGGCGGCGCGTGGGCGCGACGTGTCGCTTGCCGTTGCGCCTCCAGGCGGGGCGTCATCCTATATTCCGGGAGATATAGGATAAACTGCCCCGCGTTCCACGCGCGGAGGCGGTGGCATGCTGAGATCGGCCGTACTGGCGATGGCCCTGCTGGTGCCCGCCTTCGCCGCGAGTCAGGCGAGCGCGCAGGGCAGCCCGCCGCTTGTCGCGGCTGCGAGCGACCTGAAGTTCGCGCTGAGCGAAATCGCGTCGCGCTTCGAGAAGGACACTGGGCGCAGGGTCGCCCTGAACTTCGGCTCGTCCGGCAACTTCGCGCGCCAGATCCAGCAGGGCGCGCCATTCGAACTGTTCATGTCGGCCGACGAGGAGTTCGTCTTCAGGCTGGCCGACGCCGGCTTCACGCGGGGCCGTGGCGACCTCTACGCGATGGGCAGGATCGTCCTGTATGTGCCGAAGGGATCGCCCATCGGGCTCGATCCGGGCCTGGCGGGCGTGCGCGCCGGGTGGGAGCGCGTGCGCCGGTTCGCGATCGCCAATCCGGAACACGCCCCGTATGGGCGGGCGGCCAGGGAGGCGCTGCAGTCGCTTGGCATGTGGGACCTGGTGCGGCCGAAGCTCGTGCTCGGAGAGAACATTGCGCAGACAGCGCAGTTCGTCGCGACGGGCAATGCCGAGGCGGGCATCGTCGCGCTGTCGCTGGCGCTGGCTCCTGAACTGGCGGGGGACGGCCAGTACGTCGAGCTCCCCGAGTCGCTGCATCGGCCGCTGCGCCAGCGCATGGTCCTGACCGCACGCGCCGGCGACACGGCCGCGACGTTCTACCGATACCTGCAGCAGCCCGCGGCGCGCGCCGTTCTGAAAAAATACGGCTTCGGACTGCCGGGAGCGTGAATGGACTGGGAAGCGACACGAATTTCGCTTGCGCTCGCCGCAGCCACCTGCGCTCTGCTGTTGCCGTTCGGGATATGGCTGGGCCGTCGCCTGGCGGCGGGTAAGGGAGGCGTGCGGCCACTGGTCGAGGCTGCCCTGATGCTGCCGCTGCTGCTTCCGCCAACGGTCGTAGGCTTCTACCTGCTGGTGGCGTTCGGCGGCACCTCCCCGCTCGGGCAGTGGCTGGCCCGGTTTGCCGGCCTGCGCCTTGTCTTCACGTTCGAGGGCCTGCT
>Ga0224500_10001026_pt1 | contig 17396 bp, 19 predicted proteins | sample SF_Oct11_sed_USG_FD_168126 | JGI IMG/M metagenome (GOLD analysis project Ga0224500, IMG submission 168126) | Sediment microbial communities from San Francisco Bay, California, United States - SF_Oct11_sed_USGS_4_1 | ecosystem: Environmental > Aquatic > Marine > Sediment | place: USA: California... | reverse complement strand
ACTTGTATGGTGTTTTGGTGCGCATTCTTGAGAAGCTACCAGGAGCTGAGGTGGAGGGACATCGATTGACATCTGCCGCCTGGCGGACAGACGGCCTGAGAGCTCTCCCACCCACACCCCAAACGTCGATGAGGAATCTCGCGGCAGAATCCCTGACCGTCGATTTATCCGCAAGCTCACGTCGGTGTGTGCCACCTCAGCCTCATTTCTGTCGTCTTTCAAGGAGGCCCCGATGATGCACCCCATTCTAAACGTCGGCGTCGATGTGGCCAAAGACGCCGTGGTGGTCGCGTGTGCGGCCCAGAGTTTTGCGATCCAGAGTATCCCCAATCGGCGGGCCTCGCTGCGGGCGTGGCTGCAGTCACTCCCCACTGGAAGCCGTATTGGCGTGGAATCCACCGGGGCCTATCACGACTTGCTGGCTAAGCTGGCACAGGCCCACGGGCATACGGTCTTCCTGCTGAACCCGTTGGATACGCGGCATTATGCCAAGGCGATCGGCACTTGAGCCAAAACCGATCGAGTGGACGCGACCGTCATTGCGCGGTTCATCGCGCAAGAGCACCCGCGCTTACGGGCCTATGCTCCTCCGACGACCAACCAGCGCAAGCTGGATCGGTTGATTCGACGGCGTGCCACACTCGTCCGCATCAAAAGCACGCTCAAGCTGACGATGCGTCATGTGGGCGGCCTCGCCGCTGACCTGGCGGCGGTGTTGGAGAAGCTGGAGGCGTTGCTGGCCAAGATTGATGCGACTATGGTGACACTAGCTGCTCGTTCGCCTCACCACCAGGCGGCGCAACAGCGAGTCGAGACCATTGTAGGAGTGGGGCCCTTGGTGGGCCTCAGCCTGACGAATACGCTGGAGCGCGTCCCGTTCCAGAAGGCCGATGCCTTCGTGGCCTTTCTTGGCCTGGATCCGCGGGCGAATGACTCAGGACGGAAAGCCGGGCGGCGACGGTTGTCGAAGCGTGGCCCTGCAGAGTTGCGCCGCTTGCTGTTTAACGCCGCCATGGCGGCCATCAAAACGACCGTCTGGAAACCGATCTACGAGTCGTACCGTGCTCGCGGCTGGAGCACGACCGCCTCGCTCATGATCATCGCGCGTAAAATCGCCCGCGCCGCGTGGTCCATTCATCATTGCCGCACCACCTTTAATCCACACCGGATCACCACATGCTTGACATGAACCATAGAATCTCAGGACAGACCTGTCGAAGCACACAATTCGAGTTGTTCCGCAGCCTGCGAGGCAAGACAGCATGGCCTGCACGACCGTTTCCGCTCAACGCCGTCTTGCTCGAGGCCTTGGTCGCTCCACTACTGTTGCGGCTTTCTGGACAGGTGGGAGGATCAGGTTGATCAGCACCAGCATGATCTCCTGGATGCAGCGCACCAGATATCGAGACATCATCTTCTCCCTCCATCATCAGGAATGATTGACTCTCCGCGAACCTCTTCTCTCTATCGGACAACTCTGTCATGTTCTGAAGGGTGGCGGTTCACGACCGGAGGCACGGGGGGCATCGTCGTCACAATCCGGCTCCCGCATTCGCGGAATCCATGCGATAGTCCTACGCCAGGCCACTCGTGTCGAACCGAATGGAGGCGGGTGGTCTGTGAGGAAAGGCTCCTGAACCTGCGCAAGGAGGGTGACCGGCGAAGCCACACCCCGTTCGGTGACGATGCCGGGAATCAGCTCGACCGGGGTGAGTGCGTACGCCCGATGGACAATCACCACGCCGGCCGGTGTGCGGTCAGGGTGCAACCTTATCCTGCAGACTATGTCTCGTACTTGGGCTGCACGATGGGATGCGGATTGCCGGCACGGCATCAGCGGACCCCGAACCTCTCACTTCATATTCGTCAGGGCCTGTGCACGTATCCGCAGACCAACCGAACCATGGCTCTACCCGTCCAGGACGGCCGGCATATGCAGAAGCACCGCTCGGCGGCGAGCACGCGCTCCGTTCCTCAATGCCCGCCACCAATCGCAAACCCATGAAGAGAGCCAACACTTGTCTGCGCTCAAGCGCTGAATCCGTTGTGCCACATCGAAGAATTCTGGATTCCTTTTGCAGAGGCTGCCATAGACCTCCAGGCTCTCCGCATCACGGCCAAGGGATTCCAGCGTCTGTCCTAGCTGGTAAAGAACATGGCAACGTTCGACGGATGAAACCAGAGGGAATGTGACGGCCTGTCGAAATGCCACGATCGCCTCTTCGTCGTGGCCGATGGCTCGTAAACACATGGCCATCTGCATGTAGGCTTTCCCTGCATAGTGCGGGTCGCCGGCAGCGATTTGAAAGTCCTCAATCGCCGGATGAAACATGCGCACCTGCTTGAGCACCACACCACGTTCGTAGCACTCCGAAGGTGACAGTTGTTGATCCATGCCGCCACCTCTGCTTAAGAATTTGGACACCCGCCGTGCAATGAATGCTTATGTAAGGAATGCTTAAGCAAGAATGGAGCCTTACTAGACATCAGATCCCCCCTTATGATTTCAATGGCTTACCACGATGAATCGGATGGCTGTGTAGGGAGTTTCCAACAGGGTGAGCGGTTTTTACTACACTGATGCCTGATCAATTAGGTACCCAACTGAAGGACACCCCGGAGGCAGCCTCTCGCATGAACATGAACCGGCGGCGAGAATCTGGGTGGACAGACCGCAGCCCACTCCACCGGCATTGCGCCGACCCACCCGAACAAGGTGTGGACAAACTATATGACGATCAGGAGTTGGAGCTTCGGTTGCGATCACAGGCGGAACCGGAATGCCCCGCAGGCTGCTTCGCAAGGCCACAGCGAGCGAAGAGGCGACGGGTAAACGGCGTTCACCCGCTCGCCCATCGCCTGTATGAATAGGTGTTTACCCAGGCCGTACGTTGGGTCTCTGAGCCCGCCAGCACGCCGCTGGCGGACGGTGTCAACAGTCGGCTAAGCAGAGCGTTGATCTTCGAACGCTCGGAGCAGATCGGAGAGGGAAAGGACGCCGATCATGGTGGCATCGGCGGTCACGGGAAGATGGCGAATCCCCTGTTTCTTCATGAGAGCCATGGCTTCGGACAAGGGCTCGTCCTCTTCAATGGTGATAAGAGATCGACTCATGCAGGCCGCCACCGTGGTCTTGTTGGGGTCCAGCCCTTTGGCCACCGCCTTCCGCGTCAGATCTGATTCCGTCACGATCCCGATATACCGGGACCCGTCGTCCACGATCAGCGACCCGACCTTGTACTTCTGCAACAGCTGCCCGGCTTGTTTGATCATGGCGTCCTTGTGGATACTTCGGACATCATGCGACATATAGTCTTCCACGAGCATCTGGTCGAGACTCTTGCCCTTCCGCGTCGTCTGCAGGCGGCGGCGCAATTCAAGATCCGCCAGACAGCTCTCCAGCACTTGCCGACGCTGATGGAGGCTCTCGCGTTCGATATTGTGGGTGCCGCTTTCCTGCGCTTCTTCCGGCAGGAGAGCCGACTCCCCGGTCTTTGCATAAAAGTAGGATTCCGCTTCGTCTGAGGCTGCTCCAAACACTTGACTGATCAGTTCTTCCGCTGCTTCGTCGAAATCTTCAAGGGACGCGGCCCCCCGCTTACGTGAAAGAAAGGGCTGGAATTTGACCAGCTGTTGTTTGAACCGCTCGACATACCGGTCGAGAATGTCGCCCCTCGTCAACCCCGTGCGAACTCGTTTCGGCATCGTGTCCCTCCTCGGTTGTGATCGCGAGCATACCTCATGAGCCAATTCCGCTCAAGCGATCCGTGAGGCCATCATGTTCTCACTGCCCGCTTCCACATGTTCCCGCTTGATTTTTCCGCCCAGGACCCCGTATGTCCATCTCGTCTCCCATTCACTCAACAGGGTGTTTCATGCCAAACCGGGTAGGTCCCCGTTCATACTGCTTTCTGACTGTTGTACTGATTGTCTTGGCGAACCCGGTTTTCGCCGGATGGGTCGCGATAGAGAAACCGTACCAACCAGCTGGGCTGGAGACCCTCTACTTCGATCCCGAACAGATTCAGCGAGTCGGCACCCGTGCGACCCTGTGGCAACTCACGGATCTGAAGTGGAACAACACCACGCGCTTCTTGTCGCTGAAAACACACAAGGAATTCGACTGTACGAACTCACGAGTGCGAACACTCCAAGTGATTGAGTTTTCACGCCAGATGGGAATAGGACGGTCGCGGTCCGGCTACATTGAAAACGGCAACTGGCAGCCGGTTGTCGCACCCACTGCCAATCATGCGCTGTGGAAGGCGGCTTGCGGAAAGCCCTAACACGTCACCCTTCAGGGCCTCCCGCCTCTGCCGATACTTGATGTGTCTTGTTAGACGTCGTAATACAGGAAAAACTCGTACGGATGCGGCCGCAAGCGCATCTGATCGATCTCCTTATTGCGCTTATAGCCGATCCAGGCCTCAATCAGGTCTTCGGTAAACACTTCACCCTTGAGGAGAAACTGATAGTCTTTCTCCAAACTGCTGATCGCCTCATCCAAACTCCCAGGCATGGTGGGGATACTGGCCGCTTCCTTCGGATCGAGATCGTACAGATCCTTTTCCGCCGGTTCGCCCGGATTGATCTTGTTCTGGATCCCGTCAAGCCCCGCCATGAGCATCGCCGAAAATGCCAAATACGGGTTGCAGGATGGGTCCGGAAATCGCACTTCGATCCGCTTCGCCTTGGGACTCGGCGAATACATCGGAATCCGGACACCGGCCGATCGATTCCGACTGGAGTAGGCCAACAGCACCGGCGCTTCAAATCCCGGCGTAATACGCTTGTAGGAATTCGTTGTCGGATTGGTAAACGCGGCCAGGGCCGGCGCATGCTTGAGAATGCCACCGATGTAATACAGGCAGAGCTGTGAAATCCCCGCGTAGTCTTTCCCGGCAAAGAGCGGCTTCCCCTCCTTCCAAATGCTCTGGTGCGTGTGCATCCCGGATCCCGCATCACCGAAGAGCGGTTTGGGCATAAAGGTCACCGTCTTGCCGTGACGACGCGCCACGTTCTTGACGATGTATTTGTACGTCATCATCTTATCTGCCGTGCGCAGGAGCGTATCAAAGCGAATATCGATCTCGGCTTGGCCGGCGGAGGCGGTCTCATGGTGGTGCTTTTCCACCTCGATGCCGACCTTTTCCATTTCAAGGACCATCTCACTCCGGATATCTTGCTGGGTATCGGTCGGAGGGACAGGGAAATAGCCTTGCTTATGGCGAATCTTTCCTCCGAGGTTGATCCCCTCTTGTCCCATGTTCCATGCGCCTTCTTCCGAATCCAGATAATAGAAGCCGCTGTGGCTGGTCTGATCGTAGCGCGCGTGATCGAAAATAAAGAACTCTGCTTCCGGTCCCCAGAATGAATTGTCGCCGATCTTGGTGCTTTGGAGATAGCGCTCTGCCTTTTGGGCGATAAACCGGGGATCTCGTTCATAATTCTCACGAGAAATCGGATCGACCACATTGCCTGTCAAGCTGAGCGTGGGCACCGCCGTAAAGGGATCCAAGAAGGCCGTTGCCGGATCGGGGACCACGAGCAAATCGCTATTATTGATCGCCTTCCACCCACGAATCGACGATCCGTCAAGGCCGGATCCATCCTTGAACAAGGTTTCCGTCAGTTCGCTCACAGGGATGGTCATGTGCTGCCAGACACCCGGCAGATCGACGAATTTTAGATCGACCATCTGCACTCTGTGCTTCTTCGCGAACTCCAAGACCTCACGCACGTTCATTGCCGTCCTCCTTTGGAGACCCTCCACCGATGACTATTCACCGTTCGGATCTCGTTCCCCTCTACAGGGCCATTTCTCCTGTTTCCCCAGTCCGAATCCGTACCACGTCACTCAGGTCTCGCACGAAAATCTTGCCGTCCCCGATGCTGCCGGTTCTGGCCGTCGTCATGATCGCCTCAATGACTTGAGGAACTTGGCCATCCTTGACCGCGACCTCGATCTTCACCTTTGGGACAAACTCAATCGTGTATTCTTGTCCGCGATAGGTTTCCTTGTGGCCCTTCTGACGCCCAAACCCTTTGACTTCCGACACGGTCATGCCCTGAATCCCGATCTCCAACAGCGCATCCTTGATCTCTTCCAACTTGAACGGCTTGACGATCGCCTCAACCAGCTTCATGTCAGCCCCTCCATCACCCGGCTACCTCATCCCCCATCACGACGCTGAAGGAATCATCTTATTAGGAACCCCCGTCGCGACCTGAATCGCCTGGGCCCTTGACAGACCACACCCTCGACCACGGTCTCATACCGCCCCTAGTTTGGGGCGGTTATCATAGCCTATCCATTGCTGTCGCTCAATGTCGAAATCACAGCAGGCCTCACCGTCACCGGAACTCTCAGCGCCTCGATTCAAAGACCTTCGCATGATCGCGCCATCATGTCTCAAGTAGACACACCCACCCATCAGGGAAGGATTCCTCAACCGATCCATCCCCACACGAGCGATGCTCGTACACAGGGCTGTCAAAACAGAAAGGGACCTCTACGGCCTCTCGTATCCGTTGGTAATGGGCATCCGTCGATCCTTGCCGAGCGCGCGAGGCGTAATTTTCACACCAATCGGCGCCTGATGGCGCTTGAACTCACTGCGATCAACCAGCTGGACCACGCGAGTCACCGTGGCCCGATCGAATCCGGCTTTGATGATCTCATTCGGAGACCGATCTTCTTCGATATACGCCTGAAGAATAGGATCGAGGATAGAATAGGGAGGTAGCGAATCTTCATCTTTTTGATCCGGCCGCAACTCGGCGCTCGGAGGTCGCTCGATCGTTCGCATGGGAATGACGGGGGAGGAGCCACGGCTATTCCGAAACGTTGCCAGCGCATAGACCATCGTCTTGGGCACATCCTTGATGACGGCAAATCCACCGGCCATGTCCCCATAGAGCGTGGCGTACCCGACACTTAGCTCGCTCTTGTTCCCAGTCGTCAGCACCAGATCGCCAAACTTGTTCGAGACAGCCATGAGCATCGTCCCACGAATACGCGCCTGGAGGTTTTCCTCTGTGGCATCGACCTGCCGGTCGCCGAACATCGAGGCGAGCGCGCGACGGTAGGATTCAAACGTCGGGGTAATCGAGATCACGCTCACGTCGATCCCCAGACATCGTACGAGCTCCATCACATCCGCCTCACTTTCCTGTGACGTGTAGGGAGACGGCAGAAAGACCCCCCGCACTCGATCAGCTCCGAGCGCATCCACCGCCACCACCGCCGTCAATGCCGAATCAATCCCACCGCTCAACCCAAGCGCCACCCGCGCGAAGCCATTCTTCCTCACATAGTCCTTGACCGCCACAACCAAGGCCAGATAGATCTCTTCAATGTCTTCCAGCGGTTCGGTCACGGTCGATTCCAGCGGGGGCCGCGTCTTCTGTCTTGTCGACATCCTCACCGAAATACGATCAACCTCGGCCCCGATGCGCGTAGCAGTCTGAGCCGTCCGCCTCCGAGCCAGACGTCCAGGCGAACCGGCCTCCATGTTCACATCGGCCACCACCAACTCTTCTCGAAACGCAGCGCCGCGGGCCAGAACCCCACCGGCTCTGTCGAGGAGCACGCTGCTCCCATCGAACACCAACTCATCCTGACCGCCGACCATGTTCGTATAGGTGACGATCACCCCATTTTCTCGCGCACGAGCCGCCAGCAACTGCTCTCTCGAACGGCTTATCCCGCGATGAAAAGGCGCGGCATTGATGTTGACGATGACCTCAGCCCCAGCCGCGGCTTGCCTCCGAATGAGTCCTTTCGAACTCGCAAGATCTTCACAGAGCGTCACTCCGATCAGCACCCCATGGACATGGAGCAACGGAAGTCGTTGCCCTGGCTGAAAATACCGGCTTTCATCGAAAACCCCATGGTTCACCAGAGACTGCTTGCGATAGCTCCCGAGGAGCTTGCGATCTGCAATCAATGCCGCTGCATTGTAGAGCACGCTGCGATCCGCGAGGCGGATGGCGGACTTCGACGAATTCGAGTCGCGTGTCTCCTCCTGCCCGACATAGCCCACAATGGCCACGAGCCCGCGACAGGCCGAAACGATCTCTTGTAGCGCCCGTCTATTCTCCTTCACAAACCAAGGTTTCAACAGAAGGTCTTCAGGATGATATCCCGTAACCGCCAGCTCAGGAAACGCCACCAGATCAACCTTCGCTCTTTTTGCCTCGCGGAGCCAATTCAGGATCCGACGAACGTTCCCGTCCACATCCCCGACCGTCGGATTCATTTGCGCCATCGCGATTCGTAAGGTCTTCATCACACTCCACGTCAACCCACAATGGTGAGAGGGAATGTTGCTGATGGGTACAGGGAGAGATCCCCCCAGCGGTCAGGGGTCTCTGGATCAGGCCATCACGATACAACAGATGCGTTGACGGAGGCCGCTCGCGACTCGGCGTACCACCGATCAAATACGTCTTTCCCCAGCGGAGCCATACGCACCTCTCCGATGCGTGTCGGCCACACCCCAATCACTTGCCCCGACGACACCTTTTTATCGTGAAGCATGGCCTTCCACATTTTCGTCGGGGTCGCGCGTGGCAAACGATCGCTGAGCCCTGCCTCAGTGACCATACGCCGGATAGCGGCGACAACCTTGTCGGTACAGAAACCCTGGAAACAGGCCAGATCAGCCTCCTGCACCAACCCAATGCCGACGGCTTCCCCATGCACCAGCGATTGGTATCCCCCCAACGCCTCAAGCGCATGTCCGATGGTATGGCCGTAGTTGAGAATTCTTCTCCGATCGGACTCCCGCTCATCCGCCGCAACGACCTCGGCTTTGATCTCGCAGGACCGCTTTACCACGCTGGCTACGACCTGGGGAATCTGCTTTTGCAAAGCGGGCATTTTCCGTTCCAAATACGTAAAAAACGACTCATCGGCAATGATCCCGTACTTAATCACCTCGGCCAACCCAGCAACCCACTCGCGTGTCGGCAACGTATGCAGGGTCAACGGATCAATCCATACGGCTCGCGGCTGATAGAACGTCCCGATCAGGTTCTTCCCTAGCCGATGATCGACTCCGGTCTTTCCTCCGACGCTGGAATCGACTTGTGCCACAAGCGTCGTCGGCACTTGGATATAGGGAATCCCACGTTGGTAGATCGAGGCCGCAAACCCGGTCAGATCCCCGACCACCCCACCACCCAAGGCCAAAAGATGTGACGACCGTTCAAATCGGTGCCGGGCCAATACATCCAGAATGTGTTCCACCGTGTGTAACGACTTGGCCCGTTCCCCAGGGGCAAGAATGATCGGAACTGGCTCAAGCCCGGATTGCTTGGCCGTCTCGATGATCTTCTTCAGATAGTGCGGCGCAACATGTCGATCCGTGACAACCCCGACCTTTCCCTTCAATCCATAGCGCTTCATTTCTCTTCCGAGTTTCTCCAAGAGCCCAGCTCGGATGGCGATCTCGTAACTCCGATCAGCCAGAGAAACCGTAACCGTTGGCACAGAATTCATATGGTAACCCCGCTGGCCTCAATACTGAAAAAGGTCGTCAAGACTCTCGCCACACAACGTTCGTCGGCATGGTAACACAGCACCGGTGAACTAAAAAGACAGACACCCTCGGCCGGATGCCCGCACGTGGATGGGATGCCACGATCCCCTGGCTCAAAAAGCAAAGGCCTGCTGATGCGAGAATGCATCAACAGGCCTTTCCAGGTCACGGATATGGGATCAGAATTAGGTCTTGATAATGCTCGGCGTCAAAAAGATGAGCAACTCTTGTTTGGACACCGTCTCAGACTTATTCTTAAATAACCAGCCCAACACCGGCATACGGGAGAGATACGGAACCCCCTGCACATTGTTCCCCTGCGTATCGACGAAGACACCACCGATCACCATGGTCTCCCCATCCCTGACAATTACCTGCGTCGTCGCTTCTCGTCGGTCGATGCTTGGACCGGCCGGGTTACTCCTCGCGCCGACGGCATTGCGAGTCGCTCGTACGCGCATGAGAATTCGCTTCGATTCTTCCTTCGGATCTCGTGAAGTGATTTGAGGGGTGACATTCAGCTCCAAGTTCGCATCGACAAACGTTGTCTGAGTCCCCTGTAATGACGTCGTCTGGAAGGGAATTGATTCGCCCTGGGAAATCTTGGCTTCCCGCTTATCCAACGTGGTGATTTTGGGAGCCGCGATCACCTTGCTTAATCCCAACAATTCCCCGGCCGAGAGCCGCATGTCCAACGCAAAGTCTCCCCCAAGCTTTCCGAAGGTCCACCCAACCGACGGAACAGCCGGCAATCCTCCCACTTGAGCCGGCAAGTTGACCAAGAAGCTTCGATCGATCGTGCTGCTCCCCGTTCCGGCAACTTGTCCAAATGGACCATTAAGATTTGAGAGGGCGAAAAAATCCGTGGGTGTGCGATTCCCGGCCTGAAATCCCCACTGAATCCCCAGCCCACGAGCATAGACCGTATCAGCCTGAACGATACGCGCTTCAATCTGCACTTGCGGAACTTCCAGATCAAGCCCTTCGACAAGCTGTCGGATGATGCCAAGCTTAGTTTCCGTATCTCGCACAATCAACGCGTTGCTTCCGGCATTAAACTGCATGAGACCACGCGGACTCAAGTTCTGACGCAGGGAGGTCATCAACTCTTGGGCTTGAAGGTTTCTGATATAGAAGACCCGATCAACTAATTCCTCTGCCTTGGTCTTCGAGTCCTTCGCTCGTGCCTCTTCATCTTGTTGCCGTGAAATGCTCGCCAACGAATCGACCCACACGATACTCCCTTGCCGAATCATGCCGAGTCCATTCATCTTTAAGAGCATTTCCAGCGCTTGGTCCCAGGGTACACTCACCAACTTCATGGTGACCTTCGACTTGACCCCTTCCCCTACCACGATATTGAAGCCGCTAACCTCTGCAATCAATCGGAGGATATTGGTGATATCCGCTTGTTGAAAATCGAGGGAAATGCGACGCCCCACATACCGTGGCTGCCCGACCACAAGATCATCGGTCCGCTCGTCCTTTTCAGAGGACACGGCCTCTCCCCCCATCTGCACCCGTTGTATCTTAAATGGAGTCTGCATAGGACTTACGAGACGCGCGGTCCGCTTCACTAAGCGATCCGCTGGCTCGTACGGACCCTTGCGGCTTTTCAGAACAACGGCCGACGGTCCCTTCTTCTCAACCTGTCCTGCAACCATGGCAGGGGCTCGCCGCTCGCTCGGCTTCAGAGTAATAACCACCTTGTTCTCATCACGAGTCAGCGAATAGATAGGACGTTCCGGCACATCGAATACCAATCGCACCTTGTCGGCATGATGTCCCACCCTGATTTTCTTGAGCAAGTAATGGTCGGCCTGCACCACGGATCGTCGAAGGGTGGAGGACACGGCTGGGATATCAATAATAAGCCTGGACTCGTTCAGAAAGTTGGTCTCCGGAAACAATTGACCATCCCCAGCAATGACAACTGTAACCAGATCCGACTCGGGGCGAACCTCAATCGAGGTCAGTTTCTGTGCCAGATACCGCAGCGAAGGACGGTCAGCCAGCGTCATATCATTTGGATTAGCCCCGTGAATCTCCTCTGCAAGAACAGGCATCTCCCCGGCCGCAATCCAGCCAGCAAACGCCAGCCCACAGGGTGCGAGAAAATAGTTCGCTGTCAGGATGCTATTGATGCCAGAGCATAATGGTTTCATTCTGAGCCCTCTTTGGGATGTAGGAGCTTCACATGCTCCCGTTCCTGCTTCTTGCCATACACATCCGTAAATCGCTCCTGGACGATGATGCCGCGTTCGGTCACCGCGCTGACCACCCCATTGTTCTGACCGATCCGCGTACCCCGCCGAACGGTATACCCATATCCTTCAGGGGTCTGGACCATTGCTGTGTATCCGTAGGCCCCCCAAACAATCGCGATCAGATTCAGTTCTGTCAGCGTCACCCGTTGTAACGGCGGCAGCGTGCTATCCGTTTTCCCGACTTGAAGCTCCTGGATCACGGGAGCAAACGGATCACGGCGACCAGAAGGATCGTACCCCGCCCCAGCCATTCCCTCGGCTAGCGGCAATTCGGATGGGACCTGAACGACTCCAGTCGGTACTGCCGTTTCCATCGCGGGAACGGCTGGAGGCGGAACCTCAGAGACGGAGGGCACCTTGATAGAGTCATGTCTCATCGGCGCTATTTGCCCGGGAATGGGAGAGGGTTCGGCTTGGGTAGAGTCACTCCCCAGCAGTACACCCCACCAACAGACAGCACAGGCGGTCAACTGTGCATATCGCCACGCTCTCCTCTGACCTCGCTCAACCCCTAAGCAATACATCAGTTCAGCATCCTCTATTTGCCAGCGTGCGCCACCTTTGAAACCTGTACCGATTTTGCTGTTCCTGGACCTGGTTTCTCCTGTGGAGCGGCGTAGGCAATGAGGTCGAATGTTGTTTGAGAAACAATTCGTCCCTGCTCCATTTTTGGAGACCCCATCTTGAGCCCCGACACCGTGATAATCCTGGGCAGTCGATTAATGCGATCAAAGAACAACCCAGCGGTGTGATACACCCCCGACACTTCCACACTGACGGGCATTTTGACAAATAACTTCGACGGATCTTCAACTTGCGCCCCAGGACGCCATAACTTGATGTCTAGTCCAAGTCGCACCCCGAGATCAGAAACCTGCTTAAGCAACATAATGGCTTCTTCTTCAGGGGGAAGGCGTTCTTTCTTCTTGGCTAATTCAATCTCCAACTGCTTGCTTGCCGCGACTAACTCATCGAGATGTTTCACCTTGATCGTCAAGGTTTGGATCTCGCTCTCCAGTTTCGTATTCTCCGCCTCGAGGGCCGCGATACTTTCCGACTTGGGTTCCGCGATGTAGAAATAGAACCCGGCAATCATGCCGCCGACCACGAGGAGCAAGAGGGCCACCTTTTGAGAGGCAGGAACACTGCGGAGTGCGTCAAGGTTAAGTTGAGGTAACGCCATACTTACCCCTTTAAGCGAAACGCCAACCGAAATTGATAGAGGTTGATCTTATTCTCCACCGCGGCCTTACTTTCCTGCAGGTTGATGCTGGTAAAATAATCCGTTCGGCGCAAGTTGTTCACAAATTCGACGACGTCGTCGTTGGTTAAGGCCTTCCCCTCCAATTCGACCGTTTCTGACGCGACACCCAACTTGGTCAACCATACCTTGAGCGGCTCGAGGCTTTGGCTGACATGGTCGAGCACCTTCACGGGTCCCATTCTTGACTGTTCAAGTTGATCAATGATCCGATTCTTGTCCTCAAGAAGCTTCTTCTTCTGTTCAAAGTCCTGAACTTGCTTGACCTGTTCTTTCAGCTGGGCAACCTGTTTCTCCTTTGTCTGCTTCTCCTCTTGTTTCGCCTCCAGCTCACCGTCCAACGCGGCGGAATACCACCAACAACCGGCCAACGTCACCACCACTATCCCTACGCCAAGAAGCGCTTGGGCTCGAACATCATACTGGGGCTTTGCTTGTCGCCCTTTCGGTCCGCCTGGAAGAAGGTTAATCCGTATCATCGATCACCCACCGCGCGTAACGCCAACCCAACACTAACGGCTGCGGATGGCGCAATCTCCGCAAGGAGATCGGGATCTATTTCACACCCCGTAGTATCAATCTCCGCGAAGGGATCAGCCATTTCTACAGGCACTTGCATCCGATCGCTCAGCTGCTGGATCAGTCCTTTTGCTTTTGCGACACCACCACAGACCAGCACACGATTCAGATCGGCATTGGCGCCAGAAGTTTTGAAGTAATCCACGGTTCTGGCTATCTCGGACGCCACTTCCGCATTCACACTATCCAGGACATTACCGACCGACATCCCAGTGGATTCGCCCCCGCCATCTTTTTTCTTGCTTTCCTCCGCCTCTTCGAACGATAGCCCCATCTCGCGCTGAATCGCTTCGGTATATCGATTCCCACCCAGCGGAATATCTCGAGTAAATAAAGAAAACCCCGCTCGTACAATATTCACATTCATCACACTGGCGCCAAGATTGACCAAGGCGGTCGTTTCTTCCTGGGCCAGGGGATAGTTGATTCCATGCATATTCTCGATCGCAAACGCATCGACATCCATGACCATCGGGATAAGCCCGGCGGTCTTCACAAGCTCGGTCAACTCAATGATTTTGTCCTTTTTTGCCGCGACAAGGATGACCGCCATGTCTCCCTGGCCATCGCTGGATGGGTCCGGAGGCAAGACATGAAAATCGATATTGACCTCGTTGATATCGAAGGGGATATACTGCTCCGCAGCCAATTTTACTTGCCCCTCAAGCTCTTCATCGGGCATTGGCGGGAGGGTGATTTTTTTCACGATGACAGCATGACCTGAAATAGAAATGGCCACGTACTTGTTCTTGACGTTCGTTTCTTCGAATAATTCCTGAATAGCCGAGACGACACGTCCCTCATCCATCACCGTTCCATCAACGATCACTTCCGGCTCAAGTGGCTTCACGCCGAACTTCTGAAGAAAATATCGTCCCTTACTTTCCTTAAGTTGCGCGATCTTGATCGCGCTTGACCCAATATCCAGCCCGACCAGCTGCCGACGGGGAGTCAGCATCGAGATAATGTCTGTTTCAACGAGCTTTTTGAGTGAACTCAACATGCGTCACCTGAACTCTACACGACACGTTTCCTCGCACAAATGACTTTCTCGATTTCATCCACATTCTTTCGTGTATAGAGCCGCCAATTTCTCCAGTCGCGTGTCGGTCGTGCAATAACCCCTTCTCGTTCCCACCGGAAAAGCGTGGCTTTAGAAATGTCGAACAGCTTGCACACCTGAATGGCCTTGATTCCTTGATCTTCCTTATTATCAGTATGCCTTTTCACTTCCGTATTTACACCCATACAACTTCCCTTACTACTCACAAGGGCAAGTATAGTCAATATGCTCGCCCTGTCAAGAAAACAGCTGGAAGTCACGTACGAGGCAGGAGGCGGACCGGTATAAGCCTGCAAAGAATCTAGGATTTATCGAGATCTCTATGCTTGAGACCCACTTGGAGGCCCAGCGCAGCTAGTCGCTCACAGAGATGTCCGGCAATCACCACCGAGCGGTGCCGCCCACCGGTACATCCGATCGCGATGGTGAGATAGCTACGCCGCTCACGCTGGTACAGTGGTAGGAGAAACTTGAGAAGTCCTTCGATATGATCAATCAATGCGCGCGCTTCGGAGTCCGCCAGCACGAATTTACGAACCGGCTCATCTTTACCAGACAGTGGCTTGAGATCTGGCACAAAGAAGGGGTTTTTCAGAAAGCGCACATCGAACAACAGGTCAATATCGTGCGGGACCCCGAATTTATACCCGAATGTCAGAAGTGAGATAGTCAGGCGCCGATCTGAGGAGTCCTGAAGAAACTCCTTTCCAAGCAGGTCGCCGAGCTCATGCACTGTGAGATCCGATGTGTCGATGATCCGATCCGCCTGTCGCCGCAACTCATCGATGCGCTCCTTCTCAAATCGAATCCCCTCCCCAACGGGTCGATCTGGCAAGAGGGGATGAGGCCGCCGAGATTCAGAAAAGCGCCTGATGAGCACCTCCTCCCTGGCCTCAAGGAAGAGCACTTTCACCGCATGACCAAGAGCTTTGACTCGCTCAAGGATTCCCACAAAATCTGCAAAAAACCCTCGCTCTCGCACATCCACACCAAGAGCAACGTTCGCAATCTCACTATGTTGCTGGTGACACAGATCGACAAAGGTCGGGAGGAGGGCAGGAGGAAGGTTATCAATGCAGAAATACCCGGCATCCTCGAACGCTTTCAATGCATAGGACTTCCCGGATCCCGACAGCCCACTGATGATGACTAGATTGAGTCGCGCCATGAGGCTCCGCTCGTCTTGATGGGTCCCCTGATTATCGGATCGCAATCCACGAACGACGACAGCTCAGATCGTAGTGTTTGTAGAAAGGCCGCGCCCAACTAGTCCGTCTCTACAAATCGATTGAACCAACCTGTCGATCCGATATGTGACAGAATCCGATCTCCCTACCGAACCCCTCACATGGAGCCCACCTCAACTAACAACGGTTCGCCGCTTTGGTTTTTCAGGCTTATGATTCACGAGACGTTCCTTCAATTTACGAAACTGAGCGTCCACACGATCCACGAGGGCATCAATCGTGGCGTACATCTCTGTCGTTGCGATCTTCGCCTGCACTTGCTTACCGTTTACAACACCGGTTACTTCCGCCTTGTGCTGAAGCTTTTCAACTCCCAATATGACCTGTAATGACCCGACCTTTAACTCATAGCGATCGAGCCGAGCAAATCGAGTTTCCACATAACTTCTCAGCGCTGGCGTCACGTCCATGTGGCGGCCTGTGATTTTTAATGTCATGCCTACCTCCAATTTTTATTCCAGCCTGATGCCATGCCCCTCTTATCAAAAAAACTGTTTCCGCTGGCTTGCTGAGGCGATATTCAACTCCGCCCGATATTTGGCAACCGTCCTCCTCGCAATGCGCACACCTTGCCCAAAGAGCCTGGCCGCAATTTCCTCATCTTTCAATGGCCGCTTGGCATCCTCCTCAGCCACCATGGTCTTGATCATATCTCGAACCGACACCGAAGAATGCATACCAGAGGGTTCGTCCGCCCGCTGGAGTCCGGCATTGAAGAAAAACTTCAGCTCCAACATACCTTGTGGACAGTACATGTATTTATTGGCGGTCACTCGACTGATCGTAGACTCATGCATCCCGATATCTTCAGCCACCTGTTTCAAGACTAACGGCTTGAGGTACTGCACTCCATGCTCAAAAAACTCCTCTTGAAACTTGACGATGCTTGAGACGACCTTAACAATGGTTCTATTGCGTTGTTCGATGCTTCGAATCACCCATTGAGCGGCCCTCATTTTTTCGTCCATGTACGCCTTCGTCTCAGGCGTACCGCTCTGTCCAGACGAAATGAGCTGCTTGTAATACGGGCTGATTCTCATGCGTGGCAGTCCGTCATCATTTAACAGCACAACCCACTCCCCTTCATTCTTGACGACAAACACATCCGGCACGATGACGTAGTTCTGCGTATTGATGAATGGTCGCCCAGGTTTTGGCTCAAGCTCTCCAATTATCTTGGTGGCATGAAAGACATCCTCGACCGTGACGTTCAGCGCCCTGGCGATTTTGGCATATTGCCTTTTTTCCAAATCCTTCAAGTGATGAAGCACAATGCCTTCAATCACTGAGGTCTTGAGCGCCCCGGGAGGTGCGCCAAGTGATCCGAAGGGGTTACGACCCAAATGTCGCAATTGCAAGAGAAGACACTCTGGAAGATCTCTGGCAGCAACCCCTGTAGGGTCGAAGGTTTGAATGTCCTTTAGGACAGACTCC
>Ga0224500_10001024_pt1 | contig 17428 bp, 23 predicted proteins | sample SF_Oct11_sed_USG_FD_168126 | JGI IMG/M metagenome (GOLD analysis project Ga0224500, IMG submission 168126) | Sediment microbial communities from San Francisco Bay, California, United States - SF_Oct11_sed_USGS_4_1 | ecosystem: Environmental > Aquatic > Marine > Sediment | place: USA: California... | reverse complement strand
GCAGCATGCCGCGCTGAACCCCACGCTGAGTGAACTGTACAATGGCACGTCCCATGACTTCCTGAACTCTCGTCGCATGATCCGGTTCTGCCCGTATTGTGGAAGCTCGAATTGAATCAAGGTAACTAAAAGGTGTGTTCTGTAACTGCATATACTCTTCGCTCACGGCGGCTAACCGCATGGTCGCCAGTAATAGACCCGTCGCATATCGATGTTCGAGAAGATACTGATCGACTATCGCCTGGCCAAGAATCGGCTGTAGCCATCGCGCGTCATCTAGTCCCATGACTCCCTGTTCATCTTCATGGACAAGAATCGCTGTATGCGAAATCGATATCGTCCCATTTGAGGCCATAAACAATACACCAGCAGCTGCAATCGTGGCGCAGAACCCGACAACTACAACCATGTCAAACAACTCATATCGTCGTTGCATACTCGCCTCCCTCCCGGTCACTCTCACGCGGCGCTTAGCCGAGGAGTCTGTTTCTCTTGGCCACCAGCCGACCTCCCGTAACAAGCCGCGTTATAGCGTTCTTACTTCAGCTGGTTTCTTCCCAGACACCTTCTCTTCCGTCAGCATCATCACGCCTGAAACAGCGTCGATACAGACCGTCATGATCGCTTCTTCAGTGGTCAGGATGTCGATATTCCACACGGTCTTGTCCCCTCGTTTCTCTAATTTGGCCTCAACGACCTGACCAGCCATGGTTCCCAGCGCAGTCTCCACAGCTCCGTCAACCGTGATCTTGGTCGAAGTCGCCAAGGCGATCACTTCCGCCCCTTGGAGTTTTCCATTGTCACCGCTCCAAACCATTTCGCCGACAATCCCAGCCAAGCCGATCACCGTCCCCGCAATCAAGATTGTTCGCCATATCGTAAAACTTTTGTTTGTCATGGCTGCCTCCTTCCTACTTAGCTTGCACTGTAGGAATCTAATCGCAAATCCCCATGCGATTGCGATGACTCCATCCATCCACCATCGCTCGACATGAGATCAACAATTTCTATCCTCTACCCCACTCCACCCACATCTACTCCGCTCATGCCCACTCCTCTTCACTCACAATGTAGGAACGCCAGTGGAATCCAGGGACAGCACTCTGCCTGTATTCCCTTACTACTTCCTTGTCGGCATCCGGCTGGGTTCCTTCGCCGGCAACTCACTCTTGTTGGTCGTCCCATCAACCATCGGCAATCGGCCGATATCGGGATACTCCAGCCACCGAGCATTATTGGGATCAATGAGTGCTGGAGCGATATTCGCATCCCCAGATTTCGAGGCCTCCAGAATGGATTGCTTATAGGTCAAGTTCTGCTGACCCGTATCGTTTGCATATTCTCCGCTTGACGGATACCCAGGATGCTTCGGCAGCATCGCCGGATTCGCCAGGGCAATCGCGGTCATCCCGATACAGACACATCCCGTCATCGTCACTGTAAAAAATCTCATGATGAGCACCCCCTTGATTGAACACCCCACCATCCCTTCGGCAGAAGAGACTCCCGATCTATGACCGGGCAATTACTTCTAGATGAGAGACGGAAGTCCGCAAGATCGATCTATGAGGGCACCCTCACCAGACCATCGGACTTCGTCGGCACTCTGGCGTTGAAGCGGCGGAGACTGAGGAATCGATCGCGCCAGGAAGGACATGGGAGGCGCAACGGATGGGACAGTCAGCGAAACTGGAACGTCAGTGTTTGAATAAACACACGAACATCACGTTCCTACCTTTGATAGCGTCCAAGAGCCAGGGGACACTTCCGGCGGAGAGTCCTGGCCCCTCATTGGTCACTCTACACGAGTTTACTATACCTAGTCAAGTTATATACCACTTACCATTATAACATTCTATAATTAACCATTTTTGGTTAATCCAACTAGCTGCACATCCTTTTCCCCGCTCCTGACCAACCAAGCTACATATATCGTGAACGGAGCGTTCCAATCGATGAGAGGCATCACAAGCAGACATCGGTTTGCCCATAGCAATACACCTGATGCCGCCTCTATTTCTTCTTCCTGCAAACCTCCACCGTGGCTTCCACTTGACCATCTTGCGGGCTGATCATCAGGAGCATCCCCTTGTGCTCCGGGGACCTCCTAAAGAAGGTGGCATAGTCCTCATCGTATCGGCGTTCCTTGATCGTGGTCTCACCACTTTTTCGGTCATACTGTGTTTCGAGAACCACGGTGGCAACGGTCTGCGTACCATTTGCCCGCACCTTACTGGTGACTCGCCAATAGACATTCTCTGGCTCACGCAGCCCTTTCGCTTTTTCCAGGATAGCGTTAGGACAAAGCTTCGTACCTTTAGCCACCTCGACATACTCGCCCCTATCAGCGAATTGAGCGAAGGCTGAGAGTGGAAATCCAATGACGATTGCAAGGACCGATAGATACACCAACATATGCTGTTCCTTCCTGAAGAGGATGAACAAACATTCGACCCAATCCCAATAGAGCTGACGAGAACAGACTAGGCCCCCGTTTAGATGCATGCTCGCTCCACCGCGAATTGCTCCGCAGTTCAACACTGAGGCCCTCTTGCCACCTTGAGGCATAACATGCGTACCCCCCGAGATGAAACGCCCTCAGACGGTGCCTTCGAGCCGGTCAAGAATCCTCAACAGGACTTTCTCCCTTGGAAATCTTGCTGCATGGCCTGACGCTGAACGTACGAACATCGGGCATCTGCCGCACGACCACTGACATGACACCCCCTCACTCCTTATAGGCCTTGGCGATCCGTCGTAATGCATAGAGCCCCTATAAATAAGCATGCTGGAGCAGCTGGCTGTCCTCTGCTCATAAGTGCTCAGGAGAGATCGAGTACACCCTGGCGGCGAGGTCTGGCGCCGCCTGTTCTGACTCGCCAGAATCAATGCCGCGGAAGCAGATTGGAGACCCTCGCCGTGAGCACGACAGTGAGGAGCGAACTATGCACTCACCTGCTTGATACAAGCATCCCAAGGTAGGACAACAATAGCATACGAGGACTGTGATTCAGGCCGGTGCGAAGACTCGCGGTCGTTGACGCGGAACGAGGGACTCATGAAGGCGGCAGAACTGCTAGTTCGATGTTTAGAAAATGAAGGCGTCCAGTTTATCTCTGGCCTACCCGGCGAGGAAACGCTGGAACTGATGGATGCCTTGCTCGATTCCCGCATTCGCTTTGTCCAGGTGCGGCACGAGCAGGGAGCGGCCTTCATGGCCGACGTCTATGGACGATTGAGTGGGAAGGCGGGCGTTTGCTTATCGACGCTTGGCCCCGGCGCGACCAATCTGCTGACCGGCGTGGCTGATGCCAACCTGGATCGGGCTCCTCTGGTTGCCCTCACAGGACAGGCGGCATTGAATCGCCGCCACAAGGAATCGCACCAGTGCATCGACGTGATCTCGATGTTCAAGCCTGCCACCAAATGGAATGCATCGATTCCAAAAGCGGAGGTCATTCCCGAAGCGATTCGGAAGGCGTTCAAGATCGCGCAGGCGGAAAAGCCCGGTGCGACTCATGTGGAGATTCCGGAAGATGTGGCGGATGAACAGCTCGGCGATGCCGGCGGGATGGAGCCTCTCTTTGTACAAGCGCCGGCCATGCCTGAGCCGGCGCCCAGCCAGGTCTCCCGCGCGCTTCGAGCGATCGGCGCCGCACAGCGTCCTGTCATCCTTGCCGGGAACGGCGTGATTCGCGGTCATGCGCACGAGGCGGTTCGACGGTTTGCACGGCGCCTGAAGATTCCTGTGCTCCATACCTTCATGTCCAAAGGGGTCCTGCCGGACAGCGATCGGCTGTCTCTGTACGCGATCGGGCTTCAAGCGCGAGATTACGCCTCGGTCGTCATGGAGCAGGCGGACGTGGTGATGGCGCTGGGATATGATTTCGTGGAATACGCCCCGTGTCTCTGGAACCCGCGCTGTGACAAGCGCATCGTGCACCTTGATGTGTCACCGGCAGAGGTTGATGCCCACTACATCGTTGAGGTTGGGGTGCTGGGGGATCTCCGTCTTTCGTTGGATCTTCTCGCGGAGAGGATGACGCCGTTCGATTCCCCATGGGCCGAGGAGGCCCGGAGGACCGTCATGGATGGATTCGACGCCGAGTTGGCCGGTGCGGCTTCCTGGCCGATGCGGCCGCAGCATATTGTGCAGGACCTGCGCGAAGCGCTTGAGCCTGACGGCCTGCTGGTCTGTGATGTCGGTGCGCATAAACTCTGGATGGCCAGAATGTTTCCGTGCGAGGTTGCTAATACCTGCATTATCTCAAATGGCTTTGCCGCAATGGGGATCGCTGTGCCGGGTGCGATTGCTGCAAAGGTACTGTATCCCAAACGGCGCGTGGTGGCGGTGACCGGCGACGGAGGTTTTCTCATGAACTCGCAGGAACTGGAGACGGCGGTGCGTCTGGGATTGCCGCTGGTCATCCTGGTCTGGCGGGACGATGGGTACGGTGTGATCCGTTGGAAGCAGCAGGTGCGCTTCAGACGGACCTCATCGGTGGATTTCGGCAATCTCGATCTTGTGCGCTATGCCCAGAGTTTCGGCGCTGTCGGGTATCGCGTGATGGACCAATCCGAACTCCGGCCCATGCTCGCCGAAGCACTGAAGAGTACCGTGCCCGTGGTGATTGATTGCCCGGTTGATTATGCCGAGAATCTCCGTCTGACGGAACGGCTACAGGCCCTTCCGCACTGAGCGGGTTTCTCTCTGTTGTCACACGATTCTGGTTGTGTCGTCATCGAGCCGAATTGCATGATAAAAAACATGGACCGAGCCGATCTCCTCTCGCTCTATCGTCAGATGTTGCTGATTCGTCGTTTCGAAGAGAAATCTGCGGAGATGTAAGCCCTTGCGAAGATCGCAGGTTTTCTTCACTTGTACATCGGTGAGGAGGCGATCGCGGTCGGCGCCATCGCCTCCCTTCGACCGGACGATTACGTCATCAGCGCCTACCGAGACCACGGACATTGCCTCGCGCGCGGGTCCGATCCTGACCGTGTCATGGCCGAATTGTTCGGCAAGGCTACTGGCCTCTGCAAAGGCACGGATGAATCGATGCATCTAGTCGATCTGCCACACCGGTTCATGGGCTGGTATGCCATCGTCGGAGGCCACATTCCGCTCGCAACGGGTCTGACATTCGCAAGTAAGTATCAATCGCTCGACCTGGTCACGGTCTGTTTCTTCGGCGAAGGGGCGCTGCCAAGCGGACAGGCACACGAGGCGTTCAATCTGGCCGCCTTGTGGAAACTCCCTGTCATCTTTATCTGCGAGAACAATCGCTATGGCATGGGTACTCCAGCCGAACGGGCCATCTCGCTGTATGCGAAAGTGGCCGAAACCGCCAGATCCTACGGCATCACGGCTGAATCAGTGGACGGCATGGATGTGCTCGCGGTCCGCTCGGCGATGCAGCGGGTGGTGGCGCAAGTCCGTGCAGGGCATGGGCCGTGGTTCATCGAAGCGACGACCTACCGGTTCATGGGACACTCGATGGCGGACCCGGCACATGGTCATTACCGGACCAAAGAGGAAGTGGAGGAGTACCGTAAACGCGACCCGCTTTTCTTATTGAAAAACACCATGATGGCACAGAGACTGGCGAGCGAAGCGGATTTCAAACAACTGGAACGTGAAATTGCTGAGGTTGTGAGAGCTGCCGTGAAGTTTGCGGAGGAGAGTCCGTTCCTGGTCCGTTCGGATCTGCACGCCGACGTCTTGCAGGAGTAAGTGAGTCATGGAGTTGTCCTATCGTGAAGCGCTGAATCAGGCCATGCGCGAGGAGATGCGCCGGGAGCGACGCATCTTTCTGATCGGCGAAGACGTCGCCTACTATCAAGGCGCCTTTAAGGTCAGCAAAGGCTTCCTCGAGGAATTCGGCCCACAGCGCGTGATTGATACACCCATCACCGAAGCCGGCTTTACCGGTCTGGCCATCGGGGCAGCCATGGCGGGTCTGCATCGGATCGTGGAGCTCATGACGATGAATTTCGGCATCGTGGCTCTCGATCAGATCGTCAATAACGCAGCCAAAGTTCGCTACATGTCCGGCGGACAACTATCCGTGCCGCTCGTTATCCGTGGCCCAGGGAGTGCCGCCCACCAGTTGGGGGCCCAGCATTCGCAAAGTCTGGCGGCCTGGTTCTGCCATGTTCCGGGACTGAAAGTCATCGCGCCCGCCACGCCGCACGATGCGAAGGGTCTGCTCAAGAGCGCGATCCGAGATCCCGACCCGGTCATCTTCATCGAAGCGCAGCTGTTGTACGGCACGAAGGGCAAGGTGCAAGAAGGTGAGTTTACTCTTCCCATCGGCGTCGCAGAGGTGAAACGGACAGGCCGGGATGTCACGATCGTCGCCTATTCCAAAATGCTGTTACTCGCGCTGGAGGCCGCCGACGCGTTGAGTCGCGAAGGTGTTGAGGCTGAAGTAGTCGATCCACGCACGCTCAAACCGCTGGATCTCCAGACGATCGTGACATCGGTCAAAAACACCGGGCGTCTGGTGATCCTGGAAGAAGGTTGGTATTTCTGTGGGCTGGAGGCGCAGATTGCCGAGAGCGTGTATTCGACCGCGTTCGACCATTTGGATGGTCCGATCCGGCGAGTCACGGGGGAAGATGTCCCCATGCCCTATTGCCGTCCGTTGGAAGATGCGGCAATTCCGGACCTACCGCGTGTGATCGAGGCGGTCAAGTCACTGCTGTGAGGGGAGGAGAGCCATGGCAAGCCGTGTTGTAATGCCCAAGCTCACGGATACGATGGAAGAGGGCGTACTCCTCGAATGGAAGAAGCGTGAGGGAGATCCGGTGCAGGCCGGAGAGGGGCTCGCTGAAATCGAAACCGACAAAGCGGTCATGGATCTCGAGGCGTTCGCCTCCGGTATTCTAAGGAAAATCCTCGTGCAGAATGGGGAAACGGTGGAGTCCGGAAAGCTGTTGGGCGTTATCGGCGAGGCGGATGAAGACATCACGGAGGCCTTGTCCGACAGGGTCATGTCCGCGGCTGCGACCAGCGCTAAGCCCGTTAGCGCACCGGCATCCTCGCCCGTTGCGTCACCCATGCGTACAGAAGAGAGTCGTATCATCGCCTCCCCACGGGCTAAGGCCCTGGCTGCTAAACGCGGGATCGATCTCTCTGCAGTGACCGGCACCGGTCCTGGCGGTCGAATCGTCGAAGAGGATGTGGTCAACGCGCAAGGGCCTGCCGCGTCAGCCATGCCGGTTGGAACCGATCAGCCCCTGACCCAAATGCGGAAAGCCATCGCTAGGGCTACGGTGCAGAGCAAAGCACCGGTGCCGCACTTCTATCTGACGAGAGAGATCGATATGGAGGCGGCGGAGCAATTTCGCCGTCAGCTCAAGAAAGACCGGCAATCCCATCCTTCGATTACCGACCTGCTGATCAAAGCCGTTGCGCTTGCCCTCCGCAAGCATCCTGACCTGAACATGTCCTATGTCGGCGAAGCGATCAGGCGGTATGAGCACGTCGATATCGGCGTGGCGGTCGGGCTGGAGGACGGCCTGATCACGCCTGTTATTCGCGATTGCGGTGTCAAAACGTTGGAAACAATCTCAGTTGAATCTCGGGCGCTCATCGAGCGGGCCAAACAGAAGCGGTTGCAACCACACGAATACAGCGGTGCCCCTTCTCAATCTCCAATCTCGGCATGTTCGTGGTGGATAACTTTCTCGCCGTGCTTCTCCCGCCCCAAGCCGCCTCACTTGCCGTCGGTGCGGTTCGGGACGTGCCGGTCATCGTGGCGGGCGCCGTGAAAGCAGGCCGTAGAATGCAGGTGACGCTGTCGTGCGATCACCGAGCCATCGATGGGGTAATGGGTGCGAGGTTTCTGACGGAACTGAAGCGCCTCCTTGAAGCCCCGCACGAGCTTGGTAGTTCGACAGCAACCGGGTGATGGGGCTCTGCTCAAACGGCAACGTTGATTGTCTTCATAGAGATCACCCTCCTTGAGGGTTCGCCATAAGTTATTGTGGCACCTCGCTGAGCACAGTGATTCCGGGCAACTCTTCACCCCCGATGAACTTCAACGAAGCCCCTCCACCGGTTGACACATGGCTGATCTCCGTCTCCAACACTTCTGCCTTGCGCACCGCAGCGACGGTGTCGCCGCCGCCTACGACGGTGAAGGCACCGCGCCAGTGCGCCAGCGCCATGGCGCGAGCGATGTCGATCGTACCATTTGCGAACTCGTCGATCTCATAGGCACCCAACGGGCCGTTCCAGAACACAGTGCCCGTGCCCCTGATCAACTCATGCGCGAAAGCCAGTGACGTATTGCGTCCGATATCCAATCCTTTGAAGCCTGCAGGAATCGTCCTGTGGACGATCTGGATGCCATCAGGTCGCTCCATACTCGTGGCGATCACATGGTCCTGCGGCAGAAGAATGTGTTCCCGATACTTCGTCAGCATTTCTTGAGCCCAGGGGATGAAGTCCTGCTCGACCGGCGAATCGCCGGTCGCTACGCCTTGCGCCGCCAGGAACGTATAGGCAATCCCTCCGCCGAGAAGGACGGTATCGGCCTTGGGAAGGAGCGTCTTCAGTGCCGCCAGCTTGTCTTGAATCTTGAGACCACCAACCACCACCCGGAAGGGACGGGTAGGATGATCTCGAACATGGCCCAAGACGTCGATCTCCCTGCCCACTAACAAGCCAGCCAGCCGGTCAGCACACAGTTGAGCCGCCCCATAGGTCGATGCGTGTGAACGGTGGCTGGTGCCGAAGGCATCATTCACATAGAGGTCCGCCAGTGAGGCAAGCTGCTTCGCGAGGACAGGATCATTCGCTTCCTCTCCTCGTTCAAACCGCAGATTCTCAAGCAGCAGAACCTCTCCAGGTTTCATGGCAGCGATGGCGTGCTTCACCGGCTCACCAACGACCGCGTTGACGAATTTCACCGCGGGAACCTTCAGCATCTCCCTGAGTCGATCGGCGACGGGCTTCAATGACAGCGTCGGCACCACAGTCCCTTTGGGCTTTCCCAGGTGAGAAGCTAGGATCACTATCGCGCCCCGCTGAGAGAGGTATTCGATCGTCGGGATAGCGCATCGGAGGCGGTGATCCTCCCGAATCTGCCCGTTGCTGATGGGAACGTTGAAGTCCACCCGAACGAAGACACGTCGCCCCGCATAGCGATCATCGGGCAGATCTGAAATGACTTGTTTCATGAGTCCAGCAGCCTTTTATCGAATGCAATGCGCCAGCTCGTCATGAATTTCACCGCTGTAACACGTTTTCCATTTCCAGGACGGTCACGGTCGTCTTGAGGACCGTATCAGGATTGAGCGAGATGCTATCAATGCCCTGCTCGACCAAAAACTTCGCGAAGTCCGGATAGTCACTGGGGGCCTGACCACAGATTCCAATCAGGCTAGAAGAATCTCTTCGATCGTCTGATCCAGCTTCGTCCCCCAAAGAAACTCTCGATAGGCGTCTGCGGAAAGGGCAAAGCCGTTCGGCACCTTCACTCCCTGGGACGCAAGTTCGCGATACATCTCCCCCAGCGAGGCGTTCTTCCCTCCGACGAGCAGAATCTCCCAATGCAGATTTCTTCGAACCAGCGGATCGAGGACACGGTGTGTGTGACCACTGCCATAGAGCACCTCACAATGTGGGACGTTGTTTTCTGTTTGCACTTGAAGTGTGTCATCCAGTCTCTGAGGATGACATCGCCAGGCATACCTGGTGTTGACGCAATCTTGCTCGCTACGACCGTGCGTGACGATGTCGGTTTGAAGGCTGCAGGGTGGATAGAGGGAATATCTCATGTTCTCCATATCCTGAGAATTGGCCCCTCGCTCTTTCCCGATGCAACACTGTGGAGCAGTGGTTAGAGGGCAGTAGGGACTCGGCACCACGCCAGAGAGTATCAGGGCACCCACATGACAGCCCGTACCTAATCCACATTCAGACCTGCCTGCTTCAGGCGAGCGTGTAACTGATCGATCTGTTTCAGCAGATCGATCATCACTGCAGCCGCCTCCAGGCTCGCTCCAAAATCTCTCTGCAGCCGGGCGACTCGTCGAGCACATGTGAGATCCACCGCGCGAAATCGCCAATCCGTGGTCTCTCTTCCTTCCGGTGCCAGTACGCCTACCGCTACCAATTCGACGATCCACTCGACCTCCGCCCCGCAGGCCCTGGCCAACTCTTCAAGCGCTAGCACACCCTCATCACCAACCACACTCCCGATCAGAATCTCGTTCTCCATATCCATTCCCTCAGACTCCGAGTGAGTGGCGCGGATTGAATGCCAGTTCCCGCGCCATGGTGCGATAGATCTGTTGTGCCTCCTCCGTCTCCGCTGCCGGGAGGACCACCGCCAGGACAAGATAGAGATCGCCAGCCGGTTCACCGGGAATACCTCGTCCCTTGAGCCGTAGTTTTCGCCCACTCTGTGAGCCTGGGGGGACCTTGACTTCAACCACGCCGGTCGGCGTCGGCGCTTTGACCGTGGCTCCGAGGGCCGCTTCCCATGGTGCAAGCGGCAATGAGAGAGACAGGTCACGGCCTTGTACCTGATATAGGGAGTGGGGGTGAAAACAGATTTCGAGATAGAGGTCCCCTGCAGGCATTCCATTGACTCCCGGCGCACCCTGCCCTGCCAATCGGATATGCTGACCTTCATGGATGCCTTTGGGGATTTGCACATGCAGCGACCGCTCCCGCAGCACCACCTGGCCTTGTGCATTCACCTGCGGGGTGCGCAGGGTAACGGTGTGGGTACCGCCGTGAAACGCATCATCGAGAGCAATAAAAATTTTCGCATGATGGTCCTCGCCATGAGCACGAGGGGGAGCGGTGTGACGGGCGAAGTTGCCAAACAAGGTGGAGAAGAAATCGCTATAGCCGGCACCTTCCGCTGCAGACGCGCCGCCAGGAGTGAACTCGAAGCCTGCAGCCCACTCCGGCGGAGGGGTAAATTCCTGTCCTGCCCGCCAGCGATTGCCCAGTTGGTCGTAGGCGGCACGCTTCTCCGGGTCGTGAAGCACTTCGTAGGCTTCACCGATTTCCTTAAATCGCGTTTCCGCTTGCGGCTCTTTACTCACGTCCGGATGATATTTTCGCGCTAGCTTCCGGTAGGCACTTTTGATGTCATCGGCGGTCGCCGTGCGGTCAACCTCGAGAAGTTTGTAGTAGTCCTTAAATTCCATATCGATTCGTTTCCGGCTGTTTCGTCAACCACATCGGGAGCTCCCTGGGTGTTCGTTGTGCTGGGTACGCATGGACCTCACAGTATCGTCATGGGTAAAGCCCAAGAGCCAGGACAAACCAGGCAGACACATCATCGACCTTCATTATCATCCTCTTCTGCCAGACTGGAGCGTGCGATGAAATCTGATGCCGCTGTGCCTGCCCATTTCCGATGCTGGACTTTCGGGGTGTAGTTGCTGTGGCCCTTTGGATTTCAGGATCCCTTCAGCATCGTTGTGCAAACGATCCACAGTCCCCTTTATTATCAGTGCCCCGGATATCTACGGGCACGAAGTGCTTGTCATTGAGGCCAGTTGCGCGAATGAGTTTCTCGAAGAGCTTGTCCAGGGCCCTCGGGACACAGGCACCCACGAGGAGGTAGCTGTCCGGCTTGACCGTCTTCACCGCACCTTTGAAAATGGCGTTGCCCTCCCTGGCCACACGATTGCAGGTCCAGGAATGTGAGATTCACATCAATCAACGACTGCCCAAGGATAGAGGGAGATGTGCCCACTCCTCTGCCTCCTTTGGCCATAAAAATGGACGGCTCGCATCAGTCATTTCCTCAGCGTCGCCTGGCTCTCCTCCGCCTGTTCGCATGTCAGACAGAAGACTGCCGCAGGGACTGCCTCGAGCCTGGACTGGGGAATGGCCTTTCCGCATCGCTCACATGAGCCGTACCGCTCTGTTCCTAGTTTGAAGAGTGCCCGGTCGATCGCCTCGATCTCGGCCTTTGCTCGCCCATCCAGGCGATCAAGCAGCTGCACCATGGTCTCCTCCTGCCCCCGCTCCTCCACTTCGCTTTCGATATCGCGTTGGAACCAGCCTAGTTCCTCTTCAGTCTGAGCAACCTGACGAAACAAGTCACGCCGTTGCGTTAACAGCTTTTTTCGAATACCCTCAACCAGTAGCATGACAACGCTCCTCTCTGACAACGGCCATATCAACTACATCAGTACCCACTGTTTCCTTCATAGTCTCTCGTCCGGCCTTGATTGCAGCCTCGTCATCCGCCGCTTTCTCGGCGAGAACAGGCTTCCCGCGCTCGATCATCTCATCGTGGCGTCGTCGTGGTGTCATTGGCCTGCATCGATAGCTTTAGTTCTTCAATAGCCTTGGCAACATCTGTCTCCGTAGAACCAAATCGGTCCCCCATCACCTTGATAGCTTGATTGATCGCTTTCTTCATCTTCGCAATTTGTTCTTCGGATGTCATGGTTCAGCTCCGATCGTGTGAGGTTGACATACCAATTCCTTCCATCGATTGCTCGACCTCATTCACCCAGATTCACGACTTTATGAAGCAGCGGATTGCAACCTACGCCACATCCCGTCTGATCGAGATGGGCTTTTGCGTGTTCCGCAGCATCTTTCGTGGTCCAGAGAGAGAAGGAAAACTCTCGACAGGGGGCGATTACGGCAAAGGGTCCCTCCCCACTGAGCCATTGGGCATGACTTCCCCACTTCTGCGTGGCTTTCATACGCCAAGATGACGTGGCCATATTCTTATCCACCTCCTAGCAGGCCGCGGAAAAACTCGTTTTGCTGTTTCTTGCCACTGCGGAGAGCATGGGGAGAGACACTCCTGAATATCCCTGCAGGATGTGTAAAAAGACCGTCCAGCAAGGCCGCAGCAAGTAAAGAGGCGAATCGTACTCTCTGCCGTACGGTGAGCCTCTGAGCGCTGCGAGAACGCCGCTGGCGGACTTTTTCCGCATCCTGCTAGACCATTGCCTGAAGGGTGACGGGACAGGGTCGTCAGGTAAGCCGCCTCGGCCCCTGGGATTCCGGTCCCCTCGCGTCCAGAGACGAGATGCTCTCACCCAGTGACGTTGAGCCGGTCAAGAATTGCCAACAGGACTTTCTTTCGCTTTTGCAAGCCTTGCCGCATGGCCTGGTTGTCGGTATGACCAACCTCGGTACCGACGTCCGAGATGGCACTTTTGACCGCCCCCGACAATACCTCCTGCTCCTCAGGTGTCAGTGTCAGCTGCATAGGATCCTCCTTCATAAACTCCACATCGTATGCTCACAGAGACTGAAACGGAGACCGGGCAGAGTCTCCTCTCCCTCAGTCGATCGAGGCAGAGATCTCTGGTGCTTGTCCACCCACTTAGCTCTCCCAGTTCGCCCGGAGCAGATCTTCGTGCTCTTCATACCGACAGGTGAATGTGCCACGATAAGCATGATGGAGTGCCTCGCCGATGCGCCGCGCGAGATGAGGATCGGTCGTGGTGATGACCACCCCTGTGGGTGCGTCGGTTTGGTCCTCGATTGTGATGATTCGAGCCAGAGGATGTTCGGCTTTGAGACGAGCCTCTTCATTACGAGCGAGGCCGAGCACCTGATCCCGATGTTTAACGACAATCTCACCGGTCAACAGCAATACCCCGCTCGGCACACGGTCCCGTATCCGTTCGCAGGCAGGACACATCACTTCGTGGCCATCCGACGGAACAGGGCCCCACACCCACCGACCCTTGTGGTACACCGCTCGGCACTCACGACAGACCGACGGCTCCCGAAGTTTGCCTTTGGCTTTGTACTGATCATGCTTTCTTGCTCGCACCGATCGATCTTTCTTGTCTCGGGGAAGATGAGACGTCGACATAACAGCTCCTTTGCTCTCTCCTATGAGAAGATCTTTGGGAATTCCGGTTGGAGGTCTCTCAAGAACCATGCCCGTCCTGTAAGCCCTCGTCCTCCTACGCATCGTGAATCTGCAAGTGGAAGGCCACTCTCAATAGACTCAAATCCGTGGGAATTCTGAGCGGAAGGGAACAGTCAGCCCCAGTTACATGGCATGCTCTATCGAAACCGTAGCATTTTGGGGCCGGGAGAGGTGAATGTCTTGTCCCCTAATGCCACAACCTAGGGGCGTGGCATGACCTCACTTGCGGCTGGGATCTGGCCGTCGGTTTTGAACAGTGACCGACCCCATCTCATGACCCCGTGTAACTCTTCGCCTTCTTCCTGGCACAATGATTCCGGACCTTGGTGATGCGGGGCGAACGACCTTTGCTCGTTCCAATTTCATGCCAGGCTGAAACACCCTGAGGAGAGGGTTCACCCGATCAGTCGGGCAATACCAAAGGCAGCGGCCGCCGCCAATCCTCCGACGAGCACGGTTTGAAGCCCTCCACGCAACGGCGAAATGCCCGTGAATCTACTTTTCACATATCCAAAGATGAACAAGGCCACGAGGGTCACGGCAATCGAGCCCCAGAGCGCCGTGAAGATATTGTTCAGAAACATGTAGGGGAGGAGCGGGATGAGACCACCGACAATGTAGGACCCGGCAATAGTACGCGCACTCGCGCCGGCGCGCTATTGACCCGCCCCTATTTATCCAGCGTTCCGGATCTCGATCACATCGCCTGCTTCGTTGAGTTCAATGGTGATCGACGTTCCCTCTTTCATCCCAGAGAGTTTGGTTTCTCCGTGTTGTACCGAAAATGTCCGTTCCCCTTCCGGCGTCATGAGCTTGAGTTCTTTCTTGTCCCCCGAGGCATACGTCAGTCTTCCGGTGATGAGGCGATGCACCCCCTCTTTCCCTTTCGCATGGTGGTCGACCACAACAGTATCGGGGCTCACCCGGAGCGTCAGCTTGTCGCCGACCGTGACGTCATGAGGAGCCGTCTTGGTCGTCACACTGTAGCGGCCACCGGGGGTCTGCACGAAGACGAGCCCGGATCTAATGTCGGCCACGACGCCCTCCAGTTTGATCCGGAAACCAGGATCGATATGAGGCAGCGGGGCAATGGCCAGTTCCAGTTCTAACCGGCGGTGGACATCGATAATTTCGCCCTTGTCATTCAACTGCACCGTAATCGGGCTGCCTTCCGCAAAGCTCCCGAACTTCGAACGATTCCGTTTCACGATGAAGTCCTTCGTACCCTCCGGAGTCGAGAGGGTAATCGCTTCCTGGTTCCCGGAGGTATAGGCCAGATTGCCTCTCACCCAGCGGTGAATTGGTCGTGCCGCGCCTTTGGGATAGGCATCAATCACAACATTGTTTTCATTGACCCAGACGGTAATCTCATCGCCGGTCTTGGCCTCGGTCAATGCATCGGACTGGATCGTCATCGTGCCCCAGGACGTGGTGACCATGATGAGACCGGACCGCATCTGGGCGATGACTCCACTTACCTTCGTCGTCCACACCTGGTCATCGGCATGCACCTGAGTCGACGCGACGGCCATAAGATACGCCGCGGCCAAGACACACTGGGCGGTAGCTGCTCGTAAGAATGTGGTCATAGGAGACTCCTTGTTTCGAATGATGAACTGTCTTCCTGTCATCGCTCACAGGCACTGTTGAATATCAGCCGCGAAGATTAGCCGAACTGATCAGCACCACCTCCTGGCGTTCCGACGGTGAGGGACCGAAAAGGACGTACACGTTGGATATGGATTGAGTCTATGCTCAGCGCGATTCTCGGCCTGATCAGAATTGCTCAATTCGGAAGAATTACCAAGATCCATCTGTCATTACCGTTCACTGCCTGACAGACGTGGCAGCTATGAGCGATCATGGTTGATAGAGTGAGCGCCCTTCCTCTTCAGAGAGCACACCTTTCTGAATGAGCATTTGAATCAACCTATCGCTGGGGGTCTGCGCGGGAGGCCTTGGCAACACACGGTCCTTCGCTTTCGGTAGCGTGGGCGTCCGTTTCATCCCATAGACCCGGAAGAATGGCGTAAACACGATGAGATAGTCCTTATTGCGAATGCGCACGGAGGCAGGACTACTCTCGGTATAGGGGAGCAGATCCGGCCCCGGCCCGCGGGGGATGCGAAAGTAGGGTTTGCCTTCATCTGTTTCGCCGTCTTGCCCCAGGATCTCCACGCGGCTCAAGTTCGATTCGCTCGTGCCCGACGCCCATTCGTTGCCGCCGATATTGGTGATCTTGTCAAGCACGACAACGAGCGACTCCCCCACCAAGAGATCGGACGACAAGTTCTTCACGCTCACATCGTACAGATACTCGCTGTTGAAGTTGTCGCGGCTCTTGAGCGTGATCACGGCCTGGGCCGCTTTGTCGGTCAAATCAGAGAGTTGGTCCAATGGTCCAGCCAGGATAGGTGAGGGAAACACCCCACTCGCCGCTAGGCACAGGAGCGCACACCGTAATCCGACACTCTGATCGCGATCAGGTCGAGATTGGTGTCGAGTCGGATCCTTTCCCTGCACCGACGCACGATCATTCGAATCATCGGCCCGCATACGGCCACGTTCTGCCATGCCCTACTCTAAGACCTAGCGCCCTAACGGACACAGCGCACTCCCGTTTCGAGTGACACCTGCCCCCTAGCGACAATGATGGTTCTCAATCTTCTCCCGAAGTGCCGATGCCGATCCAGGCTCGCAGAAGATCGTGCCTCGTCACGGAGTAGGCTACCCTTCCATCCTTCTTCACGGGAAGATTATGCAGGTGTCTCTCCTCCATTGTCTTGACAGCTTCTTCAATCGTGGTTTCAGCCGTAACGCTGATTCGCTCACGAACCATGATATCTTCCGCCGTCAGTTGAGAAAGATCCTTGCCGGCTTCCAACGCACGGAGGACATCAAATTCGCTGATGAATCCGATGAACTCATTCCGATCATCGACCACCGGCGCGCCAGGAGTATGAGTGGACAATAATTCCAGCGCCACGAGCATCCCATTTTGGCCGGCTTGTAGGATGAGAGTGTTGGTCCCTCTGATCTGCCCCACCGTTCGCACTCCTCCGGCCGGAACCCCCGGCAACTCCCACTTCGTCATCTTTCCTTGATTCAGCATCTGACGCTCCTTTCAATTTCACCCGGCATCATGGTGATCCAATACCTACTCGTTGCAAAAGCGAAAACCATGCCAATTCCACTCATCGAGAATTCAGGTAGTTGAGAGAACCTTGTATATTTCGACCAATGAAACTTGGGGTGAAACACCCCATAAGAAAGAACGTTGATGGAGGAATATCGCCACAACAACGAGTCACCATCCCTTCCTCTGGATCATCCGAGCACAATGCGAACATGGTGATGGCCGTCCACAACGAGCGGGATGTTTGTATTAGCAGGCAACGCAGTGCCATCCAGCTCTGTCAGCGTCACCCCGCGACTCACATGGCCTGGATTGTCCACCTTTATGTCGTAGATGGCCGCATGGTATCGGAAACGCATAGAGTACCCCGGCCAATGGCGCGGAATACAAGGATCAATAGAGAGCG
>Ga0224500_10001023_pt1 | contig 17438 bp, 14 predicted proteins | sample SF_Oct11_sed_USG_FD_168126 | JGI IMG/M metagenome (GOLD analysis project Ga0224500, IMG submission 168126) | Sediment microbial communities from San Francisco Bay, California, United States - SF_Oct11_sed_USGS_4_1 | ecosystem: Environmental > Aquatic > Marine > Sediment | place: USA: California... | reverse complement strand
GGAAATCGCCTGCCTCATTTCAGTATCAGCTTGTACGTTTTGCATCCTATAGTAATCCATAATGCCAAGGTTTCCACTCATGAATGCTGCAGCGATAGCCTTTGGAATTTCAGCTTCAGCTTCAATAACCTTTGCGCGGGCTTCCTGTGCTTTCGCTTTCATTTCCTGATCGAGGGCAACTGCCATAGCCCTTCGTTCTTCTGCGCGTGCTTCTGCAACTTTGAGGTCAGCGGATGCCTGGTCAATCTGAAGTTTTGCGCCGATGTTTGCACCAACGTCTACATCGGCAATATCGATGGACAGAATTTCAAATGCTGTGCCGGCATCCAGGCCTCTGGATAGGACAAGTTTTGAAATATTATCAGGACTTTCAAGCACTTCTTTGTGTGATTTGGCTGAACCGATGGAAGATACTATACCCTCTCCTACACGTGCAAGGATCGTGTCTTCGCCAGCACCACCTACTAATTGTGCGATACTTGCCCGGACTGTTACCCGTGCAACCGCAATGAGTTGAATACCGTCAGAAGCAACAGCTGCAACTTTTGGCGTAGTAATTACCTTGGGATTAACAGAAATTTGAACAGCCTGAAACACATCACGGCCCGCCAAGTCGATTGCCGTGGCCTGCTTGAAGGTCAAGCTGATGTTTGCCTTGTCGGCCGAAATCAGCGCCCTGATTACATTGGGTACATTCCCCCCTGCGAGGAAATGAGTTTCCAATTCATTGGAAGACAACTTCAATCCTGCCTTGGTCGCGGTGATCAGGGAATCTACGATAATGCGGGGTGGAACTTTCCGGATTCTCATGAATACAAGTTCAAACAGCCCCACCTTCACGCCGGAGAAAAGTGCAGTGATCCAAAGGTTAACCGGAACGAAGTAGAGAAATACAAAGAACAAGACGATCCCGCCTAAGACCAATACGAGTAAAGAGACAGCTTCCATGGGCATTGCTTTATGGGTTTATAGGTTCAACTACAATTTGATGCGATTCAATCTGGGTGATCTTCACTTTTTCACCACGCTCGACATAGTTGCCGGCGGTTTTTACTTCAAAGGTTTTGTTATTAAACTCAGCCTTTCCAATAGGCCTTAAGGTAGAAACCGTGATTCCTTCATCACCAATATGCACAGCGGTCATGATTCCTTCATTCACCTTGCTGTCCATAGACGATTTAAGAGAAAATCTTGACCAGGCACCGGATCGAAAACTATAGAATAGTGCACCAAGCGTAGCGGCAAGCATCGCCAGCAAAAGGTAAAATCCAACCTCATTACCAAATTGGTTGTAACTGATCACAATGCCAACAATGGCGAAGATCAGTCCCAATAGTCCGACAACCGTTGTTCCCGGCACAAATACCAACTCCACTATAATCAGCGTGAGCCCGATAAAAAGAAGCGACAAGATGATTATCCACATTAGCATAAGATAAGTATTGTCAAAAGTACGAATAATTAATGCACTTCTGGTTTGTCTCCCAAACGGTTGAATACGAATTCAAAAGATTAATAGGCTCTGGCAAACAATACCCGCTGGGCGGATGGCTTTCCAGTGTATACGCACTCCCCCGATTCCCCATCTGCAGTAAGCGGAATGCATCGAATAGTGGCTTTCGTCTCCTCTTTGATGGCTGCTTCAGTCTCTGGCGTGCCATCCCAATGGGCAAGTACAAATCCCGTCTTTTCATCCAAAATACGCTTGAAGTCATCGTACGAATCAACCTTAGTAATCATTTCCGTTCTGAACTTCAGCGCTTTTTGGAATATATTCTCCTGTATTTGATCCAGGAGTTTTGGTATACCTGTGCCCACGTCAGCAAGGTTCATCACTTGCTTTTCTTTTGTGTCGCGGCGTGCCACTTCTACAGTTCCGTTCGCTAAATCACGTGGTCCAATGGCAATTCTGACAGGGACTCCTTTAAGTTCCCACTCTGCAAATTTATATCCCGGTTTCTGCGTATCACGGTTGTCAAATTTTACGGTCCAGCCCTGCTGGCGCAGGGTTTTTAAAATTTTATTGACTTCATCTGTTACCATGTTTAATTCATCTTCACTTCTGAAAATGGGGACGATAACAACATGTATGGGTGCGAGCTTTGGCGGTAATACCAGCCCCTCATCATCTGAATGGGCCATAATGAGTGCTCCCATTAGGCGCGTACTTACACCCCAGGACGTTCCCCAGACATAATCGAGTTTACCTTCCTTGTTGGCGAATTTAACGTCAAATGCTTTTGCGAAATTCTGTCCGAGAAAATGCGAAGTGCCTGCCTGCAGTGCTTTCCCATCCTGCATCATGGCTTCAATACAATAGGTATCAATTGCCCCTGGAAACCGCTCCCCCTCCGATTTCTTGCCTTTGATCACAGGCATGGCCATAAACTGCTCCGCAAAATCTGCATATACATCCAACATTTGCAAAGTTTCTTGAACGGCTTCTGCAGAAGAGGCATGGGCGGTATGGCCTTCCTGCCACAAGAATTCTGCCGTACGCAGGAACAATCTTGTGCGCATCTCCCAACGTACTACATTGGCCCATTGGTTTATCAAAAGGGGCAGATCCCGGTAAGACTGAATCCACTTTTTATAGGTATTCCAGATAATGGCCTCACTTGTTGGTCGCACCACCAGCTCTTCTTCCAATTTTGCTTCGGGGTCTACAATAAGCTTACCCGGGTTCTCCGGGTCTGTCTTCAAGCGATAATGGGTAACAATAGCACATTCTTTGGCAAAGCCTTCCGCATTTTTTTCCTCCGCCTCAAACATGCTTTTGGGCACAAAAAGGGGGAAATAGGCATTGAGATGACCTGTATCTTTGAACATTTTATCCAGTGCTGCCTGCATTTTTTCCCAAATGCTGTATCCATACGGCTTGATGACCATGCACCCGCGCACATCGGAATGTTCGGCGAGGTCCGCTTTTTTTACTAATTCGTTGTACCACAACGAGTAATCTTCACTGCGGCTTGGTATTTCTTTACCCATGGTTGGTATAATTATTGTAGCTAAAATATAAGAAAGGCAAATATAATTTTACAGCTCCAAATACAACTTAAATTCTGTACCTTTATAGACACTTTTCCAACGATTTGACGTTTTACAGTTGACGGGATGGTTAAAAACCTAATAGATATGAAAAACAAGGTCTTAATGCTTAATCTGGCTGCATTGCTATTTGCATCTGCAACCTTGGCGCAAAACGTAGAGAATGATGATATGTATTTCAATGCATCAGATCGGGCAAAGCTCAAAGCGCAAAAAGTCAGTGAGCAACCAACGTATTCTGCCAGTGTAAAATCGAAGAAAAGTGAGGTCTTTGAGGATGTGGTGTATACAAATCCTACTGATACTTATTCGGCCCGGAATGTCAACCCTGAATTTGCTGCACGCGCTAATTCTCAGACCGCGCAAGCCGATGATCAGGATTATTTTGTTAACAACTATCAATACAAGGCTTCCTCAAACCTGAATAACTGGAACAACGCTTTCAACAGTATGTACAATAACCCCATGTACAACTCAAATTATTATGGATCTTCAATAAATTCATGGAACAGCCCCTATTACGGTAGTGCCTATGATAGTTGGGGAAATCCCTGGTGTAACCCCTATTACAGATCTGGCTGGTCAAGTTCATTCAGCTATTACATGGGGAGCAACTGGAACTATGGATGGGGAGGAATGGGTATGGGCATAGGTTATGGCTATGGAAATTATGGTTATGGCTATCCGTACATGAATTCATGGGGATCTTCATATGGCTATGGCGGTGGCTTCTACTACCCGAGTACCATAGTAATTGTAAATAGCAATAATTATGGAGAACCAGGCCACGGTGTTGCTTATGGAAAGCGCGCTACCAGAGGGAGCATGGCAACTTCGACCCAAGAAGTTAGTAACAATCGCTCCAGACCAAGTTATGTAGCTACTCCTACGGATGGCAGGATTGCAGATGGTGGTCGTGTCTCGTCCACTAGCAGGCCCCAAGGTCAGGTGGATTATTACAATCGCAGCTGGAGGAATTCACAACAAAGCGGTACATATCCGTCGAGAAGTTCTTCCAATAACAGTAGTTGGAATAACACCAACAGCGGCAACACCTACAACCGCTCGAGTTCTTTTGGCGAATCGAACTCGTCTTACAGTAGACCCAGTGGCGGCAGCTCAATTAGTTCTGGAGGAGGAACACGAATGAGTGCACCGGCAAGTTCAGGTTCTGGCGGCAGATCAAGAGGTAGGGATTAATTAAACTATTTATTCTGACGAATGATTTTTGAGCGTAAATTCTTTGCCCTCCTGGGAATGCTATGGTTTATTGCTTCGGCATCCATAGCTCAAAGTTATGTTGAGTCTGCCCTGCTTTTCGGCAGAAACGTACCGGGGGGTAGCGCCCGTATTCAGGGCATGGCAGGAAGTCAGATCGCTTTAGGTGGTGACTACAGTTCTTTGCAATCGAATCCTGCGGGGCTGGGTATGTACAACAGATCTGAAGTTACCCTGACGCCTGGATTCTCTTCCTACAGTACAGAAGCGCAGTACCTAGGCAATACCGATAATGCCTCAAAGTCTTCAGTGAATATTCCGGGTTTGAGTTTTGTGTTTCACATGCCGCTGGACAAAAATGGATTTGTAGGAGGTTCTTTTGGAATCAGCATGAGCCGAACAAACGATTTTAACAGATCCATGACCTACCATGGCACAAACGACGAAACCTCGATAATCGATTATTTCATTGATGATGCCTATGGCGCGACCACCATTCAATTCGAAGGCTCAAAATATAATACACCGACAGGGTTAGGGTATTACAATTATCTTATTGGCCCTTGGGACTTGCTTGATCCCACATTCCCAGACGATGAGTACTTCTCTGACGTAACAACTATACCTGATCAACGGGAGGACATACAAACAGAAGGAATTACGAATCAATGGAATTTCTCCTATGGTGCAAATTTTAAAGATATAGTTTTCCTGGGTGCAGGGATCGGCGTTTCTTCGCTCCATTACAAATCACATAAGGTTTACACGGAAACATTTGATGATCCTTATCTCAACGACCTTCGTCTTGACGAGCTGCTTGATTCAAAGGGAACCGGCGTAAACGTAACGTTAGGACTAATAGTGAGGCCTGTAAATTTTGTTCAAGTAGGCGCATCTTTTACAAGCCCCACCTATTACAATTTTGTCGAAACCTATAGTGCGGATATGAATACCAGCTGGAAGAGCTTCGACTACTATGGCGATGGGTCCAAAATCCTGAATAATGAGTCGGCCTCGACTGATCTCGTTACTTCTGATTATGGATTAACCACACCGATGAAATTTAGTACGGGTATCGCATTTATTTCCAAGTACGGCCTCATCACGGGAGATGTTGAATTTACAAACCCGGCGAAAGCGAAATACTCCTCCAACACTGCTGGTGTCTCCTTTACACAGGAGAATGATGATATTCGGGCGGTTTACAAATCAGTAGTGAATTATCGAATCGGGGGAGAATTTCGATATCAGGTCTTCCGCGTAAGAGCGGGATATGGCATTCAGGCCAGTACCTATGAGGCAAGTTTCGACCTTGACAACAGCATCAAGACAATCAGTGGCGGATTGGGTGTAAGGCTGAAAAGATTCTTTGTCGATTTTGCGCTGGTGCAAAGGAGTGGCAAGAATCTCTATCAGCCGTATGCTTTCTATAACTATGATCTTCCCAACCCCACTGTATCGTTAAAAAATAAAACGACAAGCGGCATGCTAACCTTAGGGTTTACTTTCTAAGGCGGATTGCTTCTATCAACTTTGTCAGGTTAGCATTTTCCACGGTGATGTTTGCCTGTTGATAACACTTGAGCCGCTGATCTTGCAGCATATTCAACCTGGCTTCTTTTTCTTTATCATCCTGAACATGCAGCAATGGTCTTACTATTCCTTTTTCAAGTCTGGAAATCAGTTTGCTCACAGGCACATGCAAAAAGATGCTTATACCTGTCTGGTTAATCAAGTCAATTCCGCCGTAGTAACATGGCGCACCTCCGCCGGTTGCCATGACAAAACTCTTTTCCGATCCTGCCCATTCCCGCAGCACCTTAGCTTCAACCTCACGAAAATAATCCTCTCCATTTTCGGAAAACAGTGCTGGCACGGATTTACCCTCCCTGTTTTCAATCTGCTCATCCAGGTCAACAAACTCCACCAATAGTTTTTGGGCCAGTTGTTTTCCCAGTGTGCTTTTACCAGATCCCGGCATCCCGATAAGATAAATCTTCATCCTCGATATCAATTGATCAACGTCAACACATCATTGGCCGCCGGGGTATCATTATGATGCCACATTCCGCGCACCGTACCATTTACCCACAGCGTGATACCGGGATTAGCGCGAACAATTGTCTTCAATACGGTGGCATCGGAAAAATAATATGGAACAGCTAACTGATTGGCATGGCGGAACGCTTCAAATTGTTCAGCACCGGAAGATGTGAGCACCATCATCTCCACCCTCCCATCCATATCCTTAATGAGCTGACGAATTTTGTCCATGTTTGTTGTTGATGCCTTTGTCACATCATAAATAATAAAAAATAGCTTTGGCCCCTCAAAAGTGTACTGCGTCAAATCTTCGCCGTCAACTCCGTAGACGGCATAGTCTGTTATCTTGGCTTTGGTTTTGTTTTCATTCAACTGTTCAACGCCTACATATTTATAAACTAAGGTATCCATCAGATACTTGTCCGATTTAACTATTCCACCACCCTTTTTCTGAAAGGCGTACTCAAAGATCGGTTGCTCTTGCGGTTGCATTTCCTGCGGAATGTTGTTGCCTATTCTATAAGCTCTGAAATCAATGAAAGGTAAGTGACGTATAGCGTAGATCCCCAGTAAGAGACTGATTGTGGCAACGCCGCTGACCGCGAAATGTCCTGATTTGGCAGGCAGAACAGGCTGATAGTTTCCTCTGTACCAGAACAAATGCACCACAAATACCATCAGTATTATATCCTTGTAAAAAGATTCCCAGGGAGTAAGTTTGATGGCATCTCCGAAACATCCGCAATCCGTTACTTTGTCAAAATAGGCAGAGTAAAAGGTAAGGAATGTAAAAAAGATCATCAGGACCAACATTACGCTGGTCGTTATGCGCATGTTGTATCGAACTAAAACCGCAACACCCAATACAACCTCTAATACGATCAAAACCATTCCAATCTCCAGGGCATAGTCCTTGAAAAACAAAAAGAAGGAGCCGAAATCTTCCGCGAATACTTCGAAATATTCTTCAAGCTTTATTTCCGTCCCGATAGGGTCGTTCAATTTGATGAGGCCTGAGAAAATAAAAAGACCACCCACAAAAAATCTTGAAAACTGATCAATTATGTTCCGGATCATAACTTTTTCTCTTTTGATAAAATCATTGCAAACACAGCATAGTTGATCATGTCCTGGTAGTTGGCTGTTACGCCTTCGCTTACCAATGTCTTACCCTGATTGTCTTCAATTTGCTTTACACGAAGTAGTTTCATCAGAATGATATCCGTAATGGAAGTGACACGCATGTCCCGCCAGGCTTCACCATAGTCATGATTCTTGTTTTGAAGCAAATTGAATGTTTCATCAACCACCTTGTCATACATTGGTTCAAGCGCTTCAAATGTCATTTCCAGGGGTGCGGTGTCATCCAGTTTAGCTTGTAGCAAGGCGATAATGCAATAATTTACGATACCGATAAATTCATCCATTATGGAATCGTCCACTTTTTGCAAACCTTTTTCCTGAATGCTTCGGATACGCTGCGCTTTAATAAAAATTTGGTCTGTTATAGACGGCAAACGCAGTATCCTCCATGCTGTGCCATAATCGCGTGTCTTCTTTTCGAAGAGCTTTTTGCAGTCGGCAATCACTACTTTATATGCTGTAGCTGTTTTTTCAATCAATGTGATATACTTTAGCTGGCAAACTTCTTAATTTGGATGATAATTCCATCATAACCCTGCATGAAATCTGCGCCCGAAAGTAAATTATTTTCAACAAACAAAACACTAAAGATTCGTGGCCGGTTGCTGGACCTGAGTACACCTGCAGTAATGGGAGTGCTTAATGTTACACCCGACAGCTTTTATGACGGAGGCCGGTATGATAATGACGATGCGCTTTTAATGCAAGTTGAGAAGATGTTGGAAGAGGGCGCCACTTTTATCGATGTTGGCGCCTATTCATCACGGCCGGGCGCTAAAGATATTCCACCACAGGAAGAATTAAAGCGCGCTGTTCGTGCCATTAATCTGGCCCTTAAAAGATTTCCGGAAGCTATCATCTCCATTGATACGTTCAGAAGCGACGTCGCGCGTGCAGCCATTCAAGAGGGGGCCAGCTTAATAAACGATATTTCTGCCGGCGAACTGGATGCCAGGATGTTCCGGACCGTTGCTGACCTTGATGTTCCCTATGTTGCCATGCATATGCGGGGAAACCCGGGGACAATGAATACACTTACATCCTATCAAAATCTGCTTAAAGAAATTACAGATTACTTCCATCAAAAAATACATACACTCCACCTGGAGGGAATAAAAGATATCATCATCGATCCGGGATTTGGATTTGCCAAAACCATTCAGCAAAACTTCGCGCTCTTAAACGACCTGGATTATCTCAAAATTCTTGGCAAACCAATCATGGTTGGATTATCACGCAAGGCCACCATCTGGAAGACTCTGGGTGTAAGTCCTGAAACAGCATTAAATGGTACAACGGTCCTGAACACGATAGCTTTATTAAAAGGCATAAGCATCGTTCGGGTACACGATGTGAAAGAAGCTGTGGAAACAATCAAACTGATCCTGGCAATGAAGGTCAAGCATGGTCAATAAAAGTATTAATATCGATTCCCACTTCATAAATCGTAGCGCATGGATTACCTTTGCAGTGGATGATTTTTCTTTTCAATATAGGTTTTCTGGAAGTAGGCTGGGTTGATTTAGTAGACATCACATTGGTGAGCGTCCTGCTGTACCAGGTGTATAAACTGATCAGGGGAAGTATTGCAGTCAACATCTTTCTGGGAATCCTTGCACTCTACCTTGTCTACTTGATTGTTCGTGCTGCCCAAATGGAATTGTTAACCACAATACTGGGTCAATTCATGGGCGTTGGTGTTCTGGCCATGATCATTTTATTCCAACCGGAAATCAGAAAGTTTCTGCTTGTCATTGGGCGTGGTACTGAATTCAGGGAGAATATTTTCAAGACTATTGCGAACTGGCGGCAGGAAGTTCCCAATGACTTTGATGTCGGAGAAGTAATGGAGGCGGCAAAATCGTTAAAAACTACAAAGACAGGAGCGCTGATTGTCTTCTCGCGCGATACGGAACTAAAGTTTTACGCGCAAACCGGAGATGCCATAGACGCAGAAGTAAACAAAAGACTGCTCCTCTCTATATTTAATAAAAACAGTCCGCTTCATGACGGCGCGGTAATTATTCATAAGGGCCGCATCAAGGCCGCACGGTGTGTGTTACCGGTAAGTGAGAATGACCATATACCGGCGAATTACGGATTGCGGCACAGGGCTGCTGTTGGCATGTCAGAAAACACGGATACGCTGATTCTGGCGATTTCTGAAGAAACCGGACGCACATTGCTTGCCCGCAATGGGCAATACATACGCTCCATAAAACTAAAACAGGTGGAGCAAAAAATTCTGGAGTATCTGCGTGACGAGGAGCCGGCCCGCTGGGAAGACGGTAGCGTAGATGGAACAGAAGTCACGCAATCAGTTCCTGCAAAAGGTTAAATCTTTATTTTAACTTCATGCCAAAATACTATGGCATGAGATTAGCATTCACGCTCCTTTTCTTTCCCCTGCTCTCTTTTTCTCAGGCACTTGAAACTATTCTTCAAAAAGGACACGAGTTGGCAGTAGTTTGCGTTGCGGTAAGTACGGATAGTAATTATGTAGCCACCGGAAGCAGAGACAAATCCGCTAAACTTTGGGAAATGCGTACGGGCCGTGAAGTCCGCAGCTTCATGGGCCATGAAGCAACGGTTACCAGTATAGAATTCACGCAAGATGGAAAATACCTCGTCAGCGGAAGCAATGATAAAACTATTCGCATTTGGGATGTACTAAGTGGCAAAGAAGTCTATAACATTACCACACCCGACATCGTAACGGACATCGCAATTGACCCGAAGGGTAATTTTTTTGTTGTCGCGGGGTATGGGAATTCCGGATATGGTGACTCTGCTACGGTCTATGATTTCAAAGCAAAAAAAGCAATAATAAAAATACGCACTTCCGCCGACAAAGGCCTAGGCAGCGGTGTAGATGTGGCGGTCAGCCCGGACGGAAAATGGATCGCCTTTGGAGAAGACAATCGCATCGTTAATTTGTACAGAACCAGCGATTGGCAAAAAATGAAAACATTTACTTTTGAAGTGGGCTTTTGTGGTGGCTGCGGTGCGCGCGTAGTATTCAGTCCTGATAGTAAGAGCCTGTACCTGGTCTCCCACAATGGGCCGCTGAGAAAATATGACCTTGCGTCATTTGACCTCATCAGAACATATGAAAAAAATGCAGATGACTTAACAGGCCTTGCGATAAGCAATGATGGAAAAAAAATTGCCAGATCAACTGAAAAAGAAGTTACCGTATGGAAGGAATCTGGTGACTCGCTGATGACCATTCAAGCCGATATTCAAGGCGAATTCCATGAAATAGCATTCACCCTGGATAGTAAAACGCTGATCCTTACTTCGGATAATAATACCGCGATACTTTGGAATATCGCGAAAAACAAATACGAAAGTTCACTGACGGGATTTCTGAACCAACGCGACAGGGGGGGATTAGATTACGATCCGAATTTTTATTGGCAGTCCGCTATTGCCAAATATGTTCGCTTCAAGAATGACCTTTTAATAACAAAAGATGGAAAGACCCTGATTAAAGGAAAGTTCGGCTCCAAGGTAAAGCGTTGGGATATTGCCACGGGCAAATCCGTGATGGATTATGTTGGCCATAAAAAAGCGGTATTGTGCTACGCCCTGTCAAACGATGGCATGCGGCTCCTGACCGGCGGCGGAGATGGAAAAATTATGCTCTGGAACCTGGAAACAGGAGACTCCCTGCGCGAGATTCAGACATATCGTGAGCCTATCTTTGATATTCATTTCAGCAGCGATGAAAAGCGTGTAGCCTCCTCCAGTTGGGATGGCACCATGAAAATCCACGATCTGGAGACGGGAAAACTACTGACGTATTTTGAATTTGAAAATGGTTCAGCCTACAACATCATCTTTCATCCAAATGACCTTTATCTCTTTACAGCGCGTTTGGATAATTCCCTGCAATTGTGGGAGATCGATACTAAAAAGGAGGTGCGGAATTTTATCGGCCATACGGATATTGTTTCTTCCATCCAACTGAGCGCAGATCAGACTACCCTGCTCAGTGCGGGTTGGGATGGATCAATCCGATTGTGGGATGTTGGCACTGGATTGATGACCAAAAAATTTAATGGCCACCACGGAGCTGTCCACACGGCTATCTTTAGCCCGGATGGCAAATTGGTTTATTCCGCAGGAGCCGATCGCACGATCCGTGCCTGGGAAATCAACAGCACAACAGTTGTCAGAACTTTTGAAGGCCACAATGCCGAAGTCTCTTCCTTGCTGTTTAGCCCTGACAACAGCATGCTCATTAGCCACAGCGTGGATGGTGTCACCAAGTTCTGGGATATTAGCACCGGAAATGAATTCTTCGAACACATTCACATTGGCGAAAAGGACTGGATGGTCAAAAACCCGGAAGGATACTTCAACGGTACGGATGAAGCCCGAAAACACATTCACTTCGTGAGTGGCCTAAAGACTTATTCCGTTGATCAATTCTTCAATGAATTTTACAGGCCTGATTTGCTTCCAAAAATCTTCAAAAATCGTGGCGGAATCAATGAATCGAAAGGCATTCAGGGTAAGCTGAAAAATTCGCCGCCACCATCCATTAAGATTGCTGTCATTCCTACGTCTCCTGGTAAGGCAGAAGTCTATGTCCGCTTGATTGATAACGGAAACGGCGCTGAGAACTTAAAACTATTTCACAATGGAAAAAGCATTCCTTTACACCATGAGTCGTTACAATTTCCCGCATCGAGAGGTCAGGCAACCACCTACAAACACGAACTGGATCTGATTGGCGGCACAAATACTTTTTCGGCTACGGCAAGTAACAATGACAACATTGAGTCCGATCCTCAAAGCGTGGAACTATTTTCAGAACACGTCACAAAAAGCAGCACGTGTTATGTCCTTTCAGTGGGAATCAATCAATATAAAAATAACAAGCTCAACCTGAATTATGCGAGACCGGATGCCGAGTCCTTTACCAAACTGATGAATGGCAAAAGCGCATTGCTCTACAAGGATATCAAACTTAGTACCCTGTATGATCAGGATGCAACACGGCAGAAAATACTGGATAAACTGGATGAATTGGCAACCAAGATAAATCAGGAAGATGTCTTCATTTTTTATTACGCCGGCCATGGAAGTATGGTGGATAACCGTTTTTATTTTATCCCCACAGAAAGCCTGCGATTGTACGATGCAGGTTCGCTTAACAAAGAAGCCATTGATGCCGGACTGCTTCAGGATAAATTCAAGAAAATCAAAGCGCTCAAGCAACTCATCATCATGGACGCATGCCAATCGGGCGGTTCAGTAGAATTATTGGCAACACGCGGTGCCAATGAAGAAAAGGCAATTGCACAACTATCGCGCAGTGCGGGCATCCATGTCCTTGCTTCCGCTGGCAGTGAACAATTTGCCACCGAATTCGCTGAGCTTGGTCATGGCCTGTTCACCTTCGTATTGATGAAGGCATTGCAGGGAGAAGCCGATGGCTCGCCAAAAGATGGAAAGGTTACCATTTACGAACTGAAATCATACATTGACGATCAAGTCCCGGAGATGACGCGTAAGCTCAAAGGAAATCCTCAGTATCCTTACACTTTTTCACGTGGTCAGGATTTTCCTATAGTAATTCAAGAATAAATACAATATTCAAGAATTATAGAAGTTTAGTAGAAGGAACCCTGGTATGGGATTTTATCGTACTTTAGTCATACTTTTTGTTATGCTGTATCGAAATGGTAGAAGCTAACCCCGTAAAATATTACTTTGCCAAGTATTTTTTTCTTGGTTTCAGTGTCCTACAATGGCTCGTAGCCGGAATAGTCCTGTTCCGCTATCCATTCAGCGCCAAGACCTTTTTTGCTGCGCTCATATTTGTAACTGCCGGATCCATCCTTTTCCTTTTCTTCTTGATCGTCATGGACAAAATGAGACGCGTTGCCGTGGGGAAAAACAAAATCGTCGTTATTGAAGGTGATCGAAATGTGCGCTTCGGATGGCCTGAAGTAAAATCATTGAAAATTGTCCCCATCTTTAACCTATACAAACTTAAGCTTAAAGGAAAGAAGGGGTTTATCTACTTTTTTCCATCTGAAAACATTGATCCCGCCTTCGGCCTTCTTTCAAAAGACACTTCTAAAATGGGGGATATTGTTCAAAAACGAAAGAAACAGCTTGGGCTGGAATAGGACTAATCAAAGGTACCTGGGAGCACCCGGCATACACTATCATTTCAGCACGCCTAACATCTTTCCTGTCTCCGTAAAAGCTTTTATTGCTTTGTCCAGATGCTGTTGCTCATGCGCAGCGGAAAGCTGCACACGTATTCTCGCCTGGCCTTTGGGTACTACAGGAAAGAAAAAACCAATAACGTAAATACCCTTTTCAAGCAAATGATCAGCAAATTTTTGAGCCAGCATTGCATCGTATAGCATGATGGGAACAATTGGGTGGACACCCGGCTTTAAATCAAAACCGGCATTTGTCATTGCCTCACGAAAATACTTAGTGTTGCTTTCCAGTTTATCGCGAAGCGCAGTGGTTTCTGATAACATGTCCAGGACCTCAATGGATGCCCCCGTAATGGAAGGCGCCAACGTATTTGAAAAAAGGTAAGGTCGGGAGCGCTGCCGCAATAGTTCGATGATCTCCTTTCTCCCCGATGTAAACCCACCGGACGCCCCGCCCAGGGCTTTGCCTAACGTACCCGTGATGATATCAACTTTATCCATCACACCCCGATATTCCGGGACACCGCGTCCAGTCTTACCAATGAAACCGGTGGCATGACATTCATCGGTCATCACCAGTGCTTCATACTGATCGGCCAGTGTACAAATCTTATCGAGTTGTGCGATGGTGCCATCCATAGAAAACGCTCCATCCGTAACAACAATGATTTGATTCGCGCCTGTTTTCCTTGCCTCTTCAAGTTGGCTATGGAGATCAGCCATATCGTTATGCTTGAAACGATACCGCCTGGCTTTGCACAAGCGCACGCCATCAATAATAGAGGCGTGGTTAAGTTCATCAGAGATAATGACATCATCAGCACCAAACAAAGGCTCAAACACACCACCGTTTGCATCAAAAGCTGCGGCATACAGGATCGTATCTTCCATGCCCAGAAAGTCTGCTATCTTTTTCTCAAGTGCTTTGTGAATATCCTGGGTACCACAAATAAACCGTACCGATGACATCCCATAACCATGTGTGTCTACAGCACGTTTGGCCGCCTCGACAACACGTGGGTGCGACGAAAGGCCGAGATAGTTATTGGCACAAAAGTTAACCACTTCCTTCCCATCGCTCGTCCGAATTACGGCGCCTTGCGGTGTAGTTATAATCCGTTCGCTTTTGTATAACCCGGCTTTACGAATACTGTCAATTTCTTTTTGCAATACTGGCTGGAGCTTTGAATACATTATTCAATCTGTTTTTGGTTTGGGTTTGAATACCGGTTTTGGCATTACAGGCTTTGGTTTTGGTACCACCGGATTAGGTGAAGTTACCGCAGGAGACATTCCCGGGATCGGTGATTGCGATTTCATAGCTATCTTTTCCGGTTCTTGTTTCAGCAGATACTTTCTTCGAATCGGATTTATCAAGTAGAGTTTTTGTGCGGTAAAACTCTTCGGGTGAATCTGATCAAATTCACGCTTCCAGGCACTCCACACATCAGGCTCCGCTTTTAAGAATGCCGCCGAGTCAATCTTCTTTGAAAGTAAATAGGCTTCGAAATCCACAGCTGCTAAGTTAATTAAAATGCAAGGCCTAATGCAGGGTAGGTGATTGGTAAATTTTGGTAATTTGGATACGGATTGGGTGTGGGGGTATAAAGGCATAGGGTGTAGGGTATGAGGTATAGGGTATAGGGATATAGGGGTATAATTGATGGCAAAAGAAAAAATTCTTGTTATCGGGGCTGGGGGGCAATTGGGCTCAGAGCTTACGCTTGGACTTCGGAAGCTGCATGGCAAGGAGAATGTAATGGCAACCGACATAAAAGGGCCGGAAGGAGTTCTGGCGGATGGCAACTTTGAAATTCTGGATGTATTGATGCCGGAAAAGCTTATGGAATTCCTCCAAAAAAATAAATTCACCCAAATCTATCATTTGGCCGCCGTCCTCTCTGCTACGGGTGAGAAAAATCCCTGGCTTGCCTGGAAACTTAATATGGATGGATTAATCTATGTTTTGGATGCTGCGGTTGAGCATGGTGTGGAAAAAGTATATTGGCCAAGCTCCATTGCTGCCTTTGGCCCAACGACCCAAAAAATAAAGACGCCCCAGGATACCATTATGGATCCAACCACGATCTACGGCATCAGCAAACTGGCAGGCGAACGCTGGTGTGAATGGTACTTCAGGAAAAAAGGGCTTGACGTCCGGAGCCTTCGTTACCCTGGACTAATAGGGTACAAAACGAAACCGGGCGGTGGGACTACGGACTATGCTGTAGATATTTATTTCAAAGCACTGACGGAAAAAAAATATGAATGCTTTTTGAAACACGACACATATCTGCCAATGATGTACATGGATGATGCCATTAAGGCGACGCTTGATTTGATGGAAGCCCCGGCAGATAAAATAAGTGTGCGATCAAGTTACAATGTAACGGGGATGAGTTTCTGTCCTTCGGAAATTGCGGCAGAAATTAAGAAGCAAATACCCGAATTCAAGATTACCTATAAACCTGATTTCCGGCAGGCTATTGCGGACTCCTGGCCAAAATCGATTAACGACTCCGTTGCGCGGATCGACTGGGGATGGGAACCTGCCTTTGACCTTGAGGAAATGACAACCGATATCTTAAACAACTTATCCCGCCTGCTTGCACTCAATGCGTGACCATCACCCGGGTGTTCGATTCAAAATCCCGCGACAAGTACTTCAAAATGTAGACCCCAGGGCTTAAATCATTGTCAAAGACAAGTTGATTTTTAAAATCTTTAACAGGTTGCCGCAAAAGCTCAATCCCTAAATTGTTGATCAGTGAAATCCGGGCTTCATCTGAAGGGTTGAAGTTAATATCAAATGAAATTGACTTGCCGTCGGAAGGATTGGGATAAACTGACAGCTGTTTTGTTCCGGATAGCTTCACCACGCGTACATCAAAGTATTCAATGTTACCATCCAGATCAAGCGCCATCAGCCTGTAATAGTTAAAGCCAAGCAAGGGCGCGGAATCCACAAAAGCATATGGTGTTTCCATATTAAAAATATCCTGACCGGCGCCATCGACTTCGCCAATAGATTCAAAATCAACACCCGTCTGAGAGCGCTCGATTATAAATTTCTGGAAATTTTCTTCCATCGTTGTTGCCCACTTCAGCAATACCGTTTCATCTTCCAAAGTGGCAGTAAAATAAAGCAACTTTACTGGTAAAGTTCCATCGTAGCCGGATTCGGAGTATCCCAATGGACCTTGAAACCCATTGGTGGGTTCACAATAGGGACGAGTGAAGGGAGGGGGCTCTAAAGGGCAAGCACCAGAATTGGTACCTGAGCAATCATTACACGCGGGAGGGGAAATTCCTCCTTTCATTAATTCCGTGCCGCAGACAGATAACCTGTCCGATGCGATTGAGACATCTACGGTTCCGCCTGTATAGATAATCATCGTATAACCACAGCCAGCGGCTGATCCCAGACTGAGCTTGGCCAGCAGATTCACCAGACCGCCATTATAGACCGATACACTGCTATTGATGGTAACATTAAAAGATACGTCTAGAGTACCATATACATCGATTCTGGTGCCCGTCCAGGTATCGCCATTTGAATCAAATTCCAATGTAACGCCCGCAGGGATAACAATTATGGATTTGCCGGTGGTAGTACCGCCCTCGTTACAAGCAGGGGGGCTGGCGTTGTTCCAAATGACCGGGCCCGGGCCTGTTATTGTGCAGGTCTGCGCATAAATATTTGTCAGGCCTGCTACCATCAGCAAACCCAGATAAATACACCCATATGACAGCGCCTTGATCATTCGTTGTTAAATATATCTGAAAAAATCTGAT
>Ga0224500_10001019_pt1 | contig 17498 bp, 14 predicted proteins | sample SF_Oct11_sed_USG_FD_168126 | JGI IMG/M metagenome (GOLD analysis project Ga0224500, IMG submission 168126) | Sediment microbial communities from San Francisco Bay, California, United States - SF_Oct11_sed_USGS_4_1 | ecosystem: Environmental > Aquatic > Marine > Sediment | place: USA: California... | reverse complement strand
TGGTGAGCCAAAGTGGGTAGAGAAAGTTGAAGAGCTGATGAAGGCTGTTGATGAGCATATTCCATTGCCTGTTCGTTTGATCGACAAAGATTTCTTGATGCCTGTGGAAGATGTGTTCTCGATTACTGGTCGTGGTACTGTTGCGACGGGAAGAATTGAAAGGGGTGTCATTAATTCGGGTGATCCTGTGGAGATCCTGGGTATGGGTGCTGAAAACCTGAAATCTACGATTACAGGTGTTGAAATGTTCCGTAAAATACTTGACAGGGGTGAAGCTGGCGATAACGTCGGACTGCTGCTGCGTGGTATTGAAAAAGAACAAATTCGCAGGGGAATGGTAATTTGTAAACCCGGATCTGTTAAGCCTCACGCTAAGTTCAAGGCTGAAGTTTATGTTTTATCCAAAGAAGAAGGTGGTCGTCACACGCCTTTCTTTAACAGATACCGTCCTCAATTCTATTTCCGCACTACTGATGTGACAGGCGAGTGTAAACTTCCGGAAGGAGTAGAAATGGTAATGCCTGGCGATAACATCTCTATTGAAGTAGAGTTGATTAACAAGATTGCAATGGAGAAAGGTTTACGTTTTGCGATTCGCGAAGGTGGCCGGACTGTTGGATCAGGTCAGGTGACTGAAATCTTAGACTAATTATCTGATATTCAATACCAAAGCGTTTCTGAAAATTTTCAGGAACGCTTTTGTTTTCTGCTCTATTGTTTTACCTTTGCAGTCCTTTTGGGCTGAGGTACACGGGTGCGGCTCAAGGGTTTGAGTAGTTACCGCTAAAGCAGGGTCAAAAGGCCACATTTAGAGCAAAAACGGGTGTAGCTCAATTGGTAGAGTAGCGGTCTCCAAAACCGTTGGCTGGGAGTTCGAGTCTCTCCACCCGTGCAAGGAAAGTGAAAAAGTGAAACTACTAGGGAACAATCCGAAAAGTAGTACCGGTAAATAGAATATACGTTGGCTAGCCCTGGCAAGTTGGGGTTAACCCGGATAAAATTAAATCAATGGAGAAGTTAAAGACCTATGTTGCAGAATCCTGGGATGAGATCAAGAACAAAGTAACTTGGTCTAAGTACAGTGAGCTGCAAAGTAGTGCCATTCTGGTGTTGGTGGCGTCCACTATTTTCGCACTGGTTATTGGCGCTATGGATTATGTTTTCAAGACTGGTCTTCAGTGGTTTTACAAAGAATTTTAAGAAGAAGGTAATGGGCGAGCTGAAGTGGTATGTTCTCAGGGTCGTCAGTGGCCAGGAAAAGAAGGTTAAGACCTACCTGGAATCTGAGATCGAACGCTCAAAACTCACGGATTTTATTCCGCAGGTAATGATACCTTCTGAAAAAGTATACGAAATGAGAAACGGCAAGAAACGCGTGAGAGAAAGGAATTTCTTTCCAGGCTACGTTCTCATCTCTGCAGATCTCTCGAACGGAGAAGCACATCATGTGGTGAATAGTATTCCCGGCGTGATTGGCTTTCTCGGTAACAACGGCACCGGGGCTTCCAAGGATCCAGTTCCTCTTCGTCAATCAGAGGTGAATAGGATTCTCGGTAAAGTTGATGAGATTGACGAATTCGAGGAAAAACTCGATACACCCTTTATTAAAGGTGAGTCCGTTAAAGTAATGGATGGTCCATTTAGCGGGTTTACCGGAAACGTTGAGGAGATCTTTGAAGACAAAAAGAAACTCAATGTAATGGTTAAGATTTTCGGCCGGAACACACCTGTCGAATTAAGTTACATGCAGGTTGAAAAGCTAGACTAAGATAACACATGGCAAAGCAAATAATAGGTTATCTGAAATTACAGGTTAAAGGTGGCCAGGCAAATCCGGCACCTCCTATAGGACCTGCGTTGGGTAGTAAGGGTCTTAATATCATGGACTTTTGCAAACAATTCAATGCACGTACCCAGGATAAGCAAGGTCAGGTATTGCCGGTTTTGATTAGCATTTATAATGACAAGTCGTTTGACTTTGTGATCAAAACACCTCCGGCTGCTGTTTTAATTTTAGATGCCGCGAAAAAACAAAAAGGATCCGCAGAGCCTAACCGAGTCAAGGTTGGTGCCATAACATGGGATCAAGTGAAAACTATTGCAGAAACGAAGATGCCTGACCTCAATGCGTTCAAAGTTGAATCGGCAATGAAGATGGTCGCAGGGACTGCAAGGAGTTTAGGTATTACAGTTTCTGGTACACCCCCTTGGGATAATTAATTAATGCGATGGCGAAAATTTCTAAAAACAGAAAAGCAGTCCTTGCGAAATACAATCCTGAGAAGGAGTATTCTCTCGAAGATGCTTCAAATCTTGTAAAGGAAATCTCCTTTACAAAGTTTGATTCCTCCGTTGATGTTGACATTCGTTTAGGCGTCGATCCTAAGAAGTCAGATCAAATGGTTAGAGGTGTAGTGGCATTGCCACACGGTATTGGAAAAGACGTTCGCGTTCTTGTGCTTTGCACTCCGGATAAGGAGCAGGAAGCAAAAGACGCAGGCGCAGAACACGTTGGGTTAGATGAATTTCTCCAGAAAATCGAAGGCGGCTGGACAGATATCGATGTTATTATCTGTACGCCTACGGTAATGGCTAAGGTTGGTAAGCTCGGAAAGATACTTGGGCCCAGAGGCCTTATGCCAAATCCTAAATCAGGAACTGTTACGCTCGAAGTCGGTAAAGCCGTGAAAGAAGTAAAAGCTGGTAAAATCGACTTCAAAATTGATAAACAAGGGATCATCCATGTAAGCGTTGGTAAAGCTTCCTTCTCGGCCGATAAAATCCGGGACAATGTTGCAGAGATGATCAATGTTGTGGCAAAACTGAAACCGTCCTCCGCAAAGGGTACTTATTTCCAGAGAATCACGTTGTCCACAACGATGAGTCCGGGGATAACAATTGACACGAATTCAGTTGCTGGCATTTAAGCTATTAATGACATGACCAGAGAAGAAAAAGTACAAATTATAGACGAGCTCACAACGAAGTTTGCAGACAACACCCATTTCTATATTACAGATGCTTCCGGGTTTACGGTGGATCAGGTTAATAACTTCAGAAGAATGTGTTATAAGAGCGGCGTCGAATACAGAGTGTATAAGAACACACTGATTCGGAAAGCCCTTGAAAAAAACAAGGATGTTGATTACACTCCGCTATTTAAGACGCTGAATGGTTTCTCCGGGGTTATTTTCTCCAAGGAAATCGGTAATGCCCCTGCGAGGGTGATCAGTGAGTTTCGCAAAAAGCTGGAAGGCAAACCTGTGTTGAAGGCTGCCTCTATTGACTCATCACTTTTTATAGGTGATGAGAATTTAACGATGCTCAGTGAGCTCAAATCAAAGAACGAGCTTATTGGCGATGTTATTTCATTGCTGCAATCACCAGCCAAGAATGTTATCTCTGCGCTGCTTAGCGGAAAGAATACAGTGGCTGGGTTGGTTAAAGCACTGGAAGAACGTGGAACTAAATAATTTATTGGAAAGAATTACTTAAACTTTATTAAAAATGGCCGACATCAAAGCACTCGGAGATCAACTTGTTGAACTCACCGTTAAAGAGGTTACTGAATTAGCTTCTTACCTTAAAGAAACCCATGGCATAGAACCTGCGGCTGCTGCTGTTATAGCTGGTCCTGCCAGCGGAGCAGGCGGTGGGGCTGCTGCTGCCGAAGAAAAGACAAATTTTGACGTAGTATTAAAAGCTGCCGGAGCAAACAAACTTCAGGTTGTGAAGTTGGTAAAAGAACTTACTGGCCTTGGCTTGAAAGAAGCTAAAGATATGGTAGATGGAGCTCCTAAAACTATAAAAGAAGGCTTACCAAAAGACGAGGCTGAAAACCTTAAGAAGCAGCTTATTGAAGCAGGCGCTGAAGTTGAGCTGAAGTAATCTTCTTGAAGACGAAGGGTACCGTCTAACAACTTTCGGTTAGACCCCGTGTTCGGATCACACGATTTGGACGGGGTCTATTCGCATTTATGCCTGAACACTTGTTTTTATCTATTGTTCTCGTCCAGGATCTCAGAACTTAAACGTTAATTACCTTGACAAAGAAGACTTTAAACGGTAGAATCGATTTCTCTTCAAGCGAGAGAGTCCTTGACTATCCCGATTTTCTGGATCTTCAACTCCAGTCTTTCAAAGATTTTTTACAAATCGAAACTCCAGCCGAAAAAAGACAAAATGAGGGTCTTTATAAGGTTTTTGCGGAAAACTTTCCAATAAGTGACTCGCGCGAAAACTTTGTATTGGAGTTTGTAGACTACACCATAGATCCTCCAAAATACAATGTCGATGAATGCATCGACAGAGGATTGACCTTCTCGGTTCCATTAAAGGCTAAGCTTCGTCTTACCTGCAATGATGAAGATAATGAAGACTTCGAAACCATGGAACAGGAAGTGTTCCTCGGTAACATACCGTATATGACCGAAAAGGGATCTTTCGTTATCAACGGTGCGGAGCGTGTCATTGTATCGCAACTTCACCGGTCACCCGGTGTATTCTTTGCGATGAGTAAGCACACCAACGGAACAAAATTATACTCTGCCCGGATTATTCCATTCAAAGGATCCTGGATAGAATTTGCAACCGATGTTAATGCTGTCATGTATGCGTACATCGACCGGAAAAAGAAGTTCCCCGTAACAACTTTGCTCCGGGCAATCGGCTATGGTTCCGACAAAGACATTCTTGATCTTTTTGGACTTTCTGAAGAAGTAGAGGCATCCAAGGGCACTTTGAAAAAAGTGGTCGATAGGAAGTTGGCAGCCCGCGTTCTTAAAACATGGACAGAGGATTTCGTTGATGAAGATACGGGTGAAGTAGTCTCCATTGACCGCAATGAGGTGTTGTTGGAACGTGACCACACACTCACTGCAGAAGATGTAGATGTAATCATAGAATCCGGTGTAAAGTCGATCATTTTGCACCGTGAGGATATTAATATCGCAGACTACCATATCATCTTTAATACGTTGGCGAAAGACACTTCCAACTCAGAAAAGGAAGCTGTGGAATACATTTATCGCCAGTTAAGAAATACGGAAGCACCTGACGAGCAAACTGCGCGCGATATCATACAAAGCTTGTTCTTTAGTGAGAAACGCTATGATCTGGGTGAAGTTGGCCGTTACAGAATCAATAAAAAACTTGGCCTTGATCTTAGTTTCGATCACCGCGTTCTTACCAAGGACGATATTATTTTAATTGTTAAGTACCTGATTGGCCTTATCAATTCTAAGGCAGTAGTAGATGATATTGACCACCTAAGCAATCGCAGGGTTAGAACAGTCGGAGAACAATTATACTCTCAGTTTGGAGTTGGTCTTGCGCGCATGGCCAGAACCATCAAAGAAAGAATGAACGTTCGTGACAATGAGGAATTTAAGCCTGTTGATTTGATCAATGCGCGAACATTATCTTCTGTCATCAACTCATTTTTTGGCACGAACCAGCTTTCACAGTTTATGGATCAAACCAATCCATTGGCTGAAATCACACATAAACGCAGGATGTCAGCTCTTGGTCCAGGTGGCCTTTCACGCGAACGCGCCGGTTTTGAAGTGCGTGACGTTCATTATACGCACTATGGTCGTCTTTGTACCATCGAAACGCCGGAGGGTCCAAACATTGGTCTGATCTCGTCTCTCTGTGTTCACGCAAAAGTGAACAAGATGGGATTTATCGAAACACCTTACCGCAAAGTGGAAAATGGCAAAGTGAAGATCAAAGAACCTGTTATTTTTCTGACTGCAGAAGAAGAGGATACACATTATATCGCCCAGGCAAAGGTGGCGCTTAAACCGAATGGAGAGTTTATCGCTGAAAAAGTTAAGGCCCGATTTGAAGGTGACTTCCCTGTAATCGAACCAAAAGATTTGCGATACATGGATATCGCTCCGAACCAGATCGTTTCCGTTGCAGCATCCATGATTCCGTTCCTGGAACACGATGACGCTAACCGGGCATTGATGGGTTCGAATATGCAGCGTCAAGCTGTTCCGTTGATCAGACCTGAAGCGCCTATTGTGGGCACAGGTCTGGAAGGCCGTGTAGCGCTTGACTCGCGTGCGTTGATATTGGCGGAAGGCCCCGGCGTTGTTGAGTTTGTCGATGCGAAGAAAATTACCATCAAATATGAAGTTTCTGAAGAGCAACAACTGGCAAGTTTTGACAATGAATTCAGGACCTATAGTCTTATTAAATTCAGAAGAACAAATCAGGATACCTGCATTAACCTGACTCCTTTGGTAATGAAGGGGCAGAAAGTTGTGAAGGGTCAGCCATTGTGCCAGGGTTATGCTACCCAGAATGGAGAGCTTGCACTCGGCCGTAACTTGCTGGTGGCTTACATGCCATGGCAAGGATACAACTTTGAGGATGCTATCGTTATCTCTGAACGCGTGGTTCGGGAAGACGTTTATACTTCCATCCACATTGAAGAATTTGAATTGGAGGTGCGCGATACAAAACGCGGAGAGGAAGAACTTACTTCTGAAATTCCTAACGTCAGCGAGGAAGCTGTTAAACATCTCGATGAAAACGGTATCATCAGAATTGGTGCCGAAGTTAGAGAAGGAGATATACTGATTGGTAAGATCACGCCGAAGGGTGAAACAGATCCGACGCCGGAGGAGAAACTCCTGCGCGCAATCTTTGGTGATAAAGCTGGTGATGTGAAGGACGCATCGCTTAAGGCACCTCCATCATTGAAGGGAGTTGTTATTGAGACAAAGCTCTTCTCCAGACCAAAACGCGATAAGGATGTCCGCTCGAAATCAAAGAAAGAGCTGGATGCTCTTAAGAACAAATACAGCAAGCAACTGAGCGACCTGCGTGAAGACATGATCAAGAAGCTGACACAGCTGCTAAATGGAAAAACCAGTAATGGTGTAAAACATAAATTTGGCGATGAACTTATCAGCAAAGGTGTCAAAATATCGCAGAAGGTTATCGACAGTAACTTATTCCCTGATAAGAATATTTATCGTGACGAGAGCAATTACCATGTACCGGAAGAGGTTAACCTAATTGCTGATGTAAGCTTGGAGAATTGGACAAGCGATGAACACATAAATGACCTGGTTTCACAAACGGTGAAGAACTATTTGTTGAAACGCAATTCCTATGCAGGTGATTTCAAACGCGAACGCTTCACCCTTGAAGTGGGCGACGAACTCCCGACTGGTATTGTTCAGCTTGCCAAAGTTTACGTGGCAAAGAAGCGCAAGCTTAAAGTAGGTGATAAAATGGCGGGACGCCACGGCAATAAGGGCGTTGTAGCCCGGATAGTGCGCGAAGAGGATATGCCGTTCCTCGAGGATGGAACACCTGTCGACATATGTCTGAATCCGCTGGGAGTGCCTTCGCGTATGAACCTGGGTCAGATATACGAAACAGTATTGGCCTGGGCGGGTCATAAACTTGGTAAAAAATATGCAACACCAATTTTTGACGGTGCAACGCTGGATCAGGTTCAGCATGAACTTGATGAAGCAGGTTTGCCTGAATACGGGAGAACATACTTATACGATGGTCTTACAGGAGATAAGTTTGATCAACCGGTAACGGTTGGTATGGCTTACATGCTTAAGCTTGGTCACTTGGTAGACGATAAAATGCACGCCCGTTCAATCGGACCTTACTCGCTCATCACACAGCAACCGCTGGGTGGAAAGGCCCAATTTGGGGGCCAGCGTTTTGGTGAGATGGAGGTTTGGGCGATTGAGGCATTCGGTGCTTCGCATATTCTCCAGGAAATCCTGACAATTAAGTCGGACGATGTAATTGGACGTGCCAAAGCATATGAAGCGATTGTAAAAGGTGAGAACATGCGCAAACCGAACATCCCTGAGTCGTTTAACGTGTTGGTGCATGAACTCAGAGGTTTGGCACTTGAGATCACAATGGATTAAATTTTCTGTACGGCCCCGATTAATCGGGGCCTTAAATCATATACTATGTCATTCAGAAAAAACAAAAAAATCAACAACGACTTTTCCCGGATCACGATCAGTCTGGCGTCTCCAGAGTCAATTCTGGAAAGCTCGCATGGAGAAGTAACACAACCGGAGACGATTAACTACAGGACCTATAAGCCTGAAATGGGTGGATTGTTTTGTGAAAGGATATTTGGCCCTGTGAAGGATTGGGAATGTCATTGTGGTAAGTATAAGCGTATTCGGTATAAAGGAATTATATGTGATCGCTGCGGTGTTGAGGTCACTGAGAAGAAGGTAAGGCGTGAACGTATGGGCCACATTGAGCTTGTTGTTCCCGTTGCGCACATTTGGTATTTCCGGTCTTTACCCAACAAAATCGGATATCTGCTTGGTCTTGCTACCAAGAAATTGGATCAGATCATATACTATGAGCGCTACGTTGTGATCCAACCCGGCACAAAGGAGGAGGATGGCGTAAAAAGACTCGATTTCTTGACCGAAGAAGAATATCTCGACATTATCGATAAACTTCCTCGTGAGAATCAATTGCTGGATGATAACGATCCTAAGAAATTCATCGCCAAAATGGGGGCCGATGCATTAGAGATGCTTTTGAGCAGAACGCAATTGGACACACTGTCGTATGACTTGAGACATCAGGCTGCAACAGATACTTCTCAGCAACGTAAAGCTGAGGCATTGAAGCGTTTGAAAGTTGTTGAGGCTTTCCGCGATGCGAGAACACGCATTGAGAACAAGCCTGAGTGGATGGTTATTAAGATGGTGCCGGTAATTCCCCCGGAGCTACGGCCACTTGTACCTTTGGATGGTGGTCGGTTTGCGACATCAGATCTTAATGACCTTTATAGACGTGTAATAATTCGTAACAATCGTCTGAAAAGACTAATTGATATTAAGGCTCCTGAAGTTATTCTCCGTAACGAAAAGCGCATGCTGCAGGAGGCGGTTGATTCTCTTTTCGACAACTCAAGAAAAGTTAATGCGGTTCGTTCAGATGGCAACCGTGCACTAAAATCTTTGAGTGATATGCTCAAAGGTAAGCAAGGTCGGTTCCGTCAAAACCTGTTGGGTAAGCGTGTTGACTATTCAGGTCGTTCTGTTATCGTTGTGGGGCCAGAGCTGAAATTGCACGAGTGTGGCCTTCCGAAAGATATGGCAGCAGAATTATTCAAGCCATTTATTATTCGTAAGCTCATAGAGAGAGGAATCGTGAAGACGGTGAAGTCAGCGAAAAAGATCGTTGACCGAAAGGACCCTGTAATCTGGGATATTTTGGAAAACGTCCTGAAAGGGCACCCTGTTCTGCTTAACCGTGCGCCTACGCTGCACAGGCTGGGTATACAAGCTTTTCAACCAAAATTGATCGAAGGAAAAGCCATCCAATTGCATCCGCTCGTATGTACTGCATTCAACGCAGACTTTGATGGTGACCAAATGGCTGTTCATGTGCCACTGGGACAGGAGGCGATTTTAGAGGCATCCGTATTGATGCTTTCATCACACAACATCCTGAACCCTGCTAATGGTGCCCCTATTACGGTGCCTTCTCAGGACATGGTGTTGGGTCTTTATTACCTGACCAAGGGAAGGAAGAACTCTCCTGAATACAATATTATTGGCGAAGGAAGAAGATACTATTCCCCTGATGAGGTGATTGTAGCATTCAATGAGGGTAAATTATCCAAGCACGCAATGGTAAAAGTGCGCGCGAAAGTCAAAGACAAAAAGACTGGCGAGATAACCACAAAGATGATTGAGACGGTTGCAGGGCGCGTGATATTTAATCAATACGTTCCCGAGGAAGTTGGTTTCGTTGACGAACTTCTGACCAAGAAGAAACTTCAAACCATCATTGCGGATATATTCAAAGCAGCAGGACAATCCAAAGCCGCAAAATTCCTGGATGATATCAAAGATCTGGGATTCCAAATGGCCTATAAAGGTGGTTTGTCGATGGGATTGAATGATGTAAAAGTGCCCGATGAAAAGGTTCAGCTTGTGGCTAATGCGCAGGAAGAAGTGGAAGGTGTATGGAATAATTATATGATGGGCCTTATCACTGACAACGAGCGTTACAACCAGGTGATTGATATTTGGACCCGTACGAATACCTTGCTCACAAATACATTGATGAAACAGTTGGAGGAGGACCAACAAGGATTCAACTCTATTTATATGATGATGCACTCGGGTGCCCGTGGTTCAAGGGAGCAAATCCGTCAGTTGGGGGGTATGCGTGGATTGATGGCTAAGCCTCAGAAGAACCTGGCTGGTTCAGTCGGATCAATCATTGAGAATCCTATTCTGTCAAACTTTAAGGAAGGACTGGATGTATTGGAATACTTTATTTCAACACACGGTGCTCGTAAAGGGCTTGCCGACACGGCGCTTAAAACAGCAGATGCTGGTTACTTAACACGCCGTCTCGTCGACGTTGCACAGGATCTCGTTGTTACTGAAGAAGATTGCGGAACCTTGCGCGGCCTTAAGGTAACAGCCTTGAAAGACAATGAAGATATTGTTGAACCCCTGTCTGAAAGAATTCTCGGACGAGTAACCGTTCATGCTATTTATGATCCGCTCACAGATGAATTAATTTGCGAGGCAAATGAGGAGATTACCGATGAGCTTGCCAAGCAAATTGAAGATACTAATATTGAAGAAGTTGAGATCAGGTCATTGCTGACTTGCGAATCTCGTATTGGCGGTTGCGCAAAATGTTATGGTCGTAACTTGTCTACCGGAAAGATGGTACAGGCAGGAGAGGCTGTGGGGGTAATTGCCGCACAATCTATTGGTGAGCCGGGCACACAGCTTACGCTTCGTACTTTCCACGTGGGTGGTACCGCTTCCAACATCGCCGTGGAGGCAAACATCAAAGCCAAGTTTGGCGGGGTGCTGGAATTTGAGGCTATCCGTTTTATCGAAACGACGCACCGAGATGGTAAGCCTGTAAAGGTGGTTATGGGACGTACCGGTGAAATCAGGATCGTAGATAAAGAGAAGAACAGGGTATTGATTACGAACCACGTTCCTTATGGTGCATTTATCAAAGTGAAAGACGGACAGAAAGTTGAAAAGGGAGATGAGCTTTGTTACTGGGATCCGTACAATGCAGTTATTTTATCTGAGTTCGATGGCTCAATTGAATATGAATCCATCATTGAGGGGATCACCTTCAAGGAAGAATCGGATGAGCAGACAGGTCACCGTGAAAAAGTGATTACGGATACGCGTGACAAAACAAAGAATCCTGCGATTATCGTAAAGGGTAAGACTGATACGAAGGGCTATAACATTCCTGTTGGCGCTCACTTGGCAGTGGATGCAGGTGACAAAATAAAAGCCGGGCAGGTATTGGCCAAGATACCGCGTACCATGGGGAAATCGCGTGACATTACAGGAGGCCTTCCACGGGTAACGGAATTGTTTGAAGCACGCAATCCATCTAATCCGGCAGTAGTCAGTGAAATAGATGGTGTAGTTACCTATGGCGGGATCAAGCGTGGTAATCGCGAAATTTTCATTGAATCAAGAGATGGTGTTCAGAAACGGTATCTTGTTCCGCTGGCGAAGCATATCCTGGTTCAAGATAATGACTTCGTGCGCGCAGGGCAGCCATTGTCTGATGGATCTATAACACCGTCAGATATACTTTCTATAAAGGGTCCGACGGCAGTGCAAGAATATCTAGTGAACGAAATTCAGGAGGTATACCGTCTGCAAGGCGTAAAAATCAATGACAAACACATTGAAGCCATAGTAAGCCAAATGATGCAGAAAGTTGAGATTATCGATCCGGGGGATACCAGTTTCTTAACAAACGAATATGTTGATAAACTGCAGTTCAGGGAAGATAATGACACTATTCTGGACAAGAAAGTGGTTATCGACGCGGGTGACTCACCGAATTTAAGACCAGGTCAAATCATTACAGGCCGTGAGTTTAGAGATGAGAATTCAGTGCTGCGCAGAAAGGATCAAAAGCTCGTGGAGGTACGTGATGCAATGCCTGCGGTTTCAAGGCCTACCTTGCAAGGTATTACGCAAGCGTCGTTGAAAACAGAAAGCTGGCTATCAGCAGCGTCGTTCCAGGAGACCACAAAAGTGTTGAGCGAGGCAGCTATTCGCGGCAAAACTGACTGGCTGATGGGATTGAAGGAAAACGTTATTGTTGGTCACCTCATCCCTGCAGGCACCGGGCAACGCAAGTATAATGATATGGTCGTTACACATAAAGATGAGTATGACGACGCTGAAGTTTCTATTGAGAAAACGCCTGATCGTGAAAAAGAACTTCAGGATTAATTAGAGGTAAAATATAAAGGGTTGATTCTATCCAAGAATCAACCCTTTTCTATAATAGCCATGGCAGAAGAAAACAAAAACAAGCCTCAAGCTCAAAACCAAATCAACATTGAACTTTCTGAGGAAATAGCAGAAGGTATCTATTCCAACCTCGCTATGATTGCCCATTCCAACAGCGAATTTGTGATCGATTTTATTCGCCTGATGCCCGGGGTGCCAAAGGCTAAAGTCAAATCGCGTATCGTTATTACGCCGGAACACGCAAAACGTTTCTTGCTTGCTTTGAAGGATAACATCGAGAAGTATGAAAACAGTTTTGGGGCGATTAAGCGTACGGAAGACCTCCCAAAATTCCCTATGAATTTTGGTGGTACGGTAGGTGAAGCATAGCGCCAAAGCGCTTAGAATCAGGGTTTCTTAATATCTGGAGGGTGTAAAATTCTTGGGAAAAGGTTTTGCATCCTTTGTTACTTATGGTACCTTTGCAATCCTAAATTTTAAGAGGTTCACAAAGCTTAATATAAATGCCTACCATTCAACAACTTGTAAGAAAAGGACGGAAGAAATTGACCTTCAAGTCAAAGTCACCAGCCTTGGATTCGTGCCCTCAGCGCAGGGGGGTGTGCACTCGCGTGTATACAACTACACCCAAAAAACCCAACTCTGCCATGCGCAAAGTGGCCAGGGTACGCCTTACCAACGGTAAGGAGGTTAATGCTTACATTCCCGGAGAAGGACATAACCTTCAGGAGCACTCTATTGTGTTAATCCGTGGTGGCAGGGTAAAGGACCTACCAGGAGTACGATATCATATCATACGCGGAGCATTGGACACCGCCGGCGTAGGCGGCCGCCAGCAAAGCAGGTCTAAGTATGGAGCAAAGAGACCTAAAGCAGGTGCTGCGGCTCCCGCAAAGAAAAAATAATCTTTACAAGCGATGAGAAAATCAAAACCCAAGAAAAGATATTTGCTGCCGGATCCTAAATTTCAGGATACACTGGTAACAAAGTTTGTTAACTATTTAATGGAAGAAGGAAAGAAAAGCGTAGCCTATACAATTTTCTATGATGCCGTTGAACAGGTAGAAAAGAAAACAAACGAGAGTGGACTAGAGGTTTGGAAACGTGCGATGAGCAACCTTACGCCAGCTGTTGAAGTGAAAAGCAGAAGAGTGGGTGGTGCTACATTTCAGGTGCCGGTAGAAATAAGACCTGAGCGTAAAATGAACCTGTGCATAAAGTGGCTTATCGACTACGCCAGAATGCGTGGCGAGAAAACTATGATGGATAAGTTGGCAGCTGAAATTATCGCTGCCTCAAAGGGTGAAGGAGCTGCGATCAAAAAGAAAGATGATACCCATCGCATGGCTGAAGCCAACAAGGCTTTTTCACATTTCAGATTTTAATAGTATTCATATTCATGGCTAGAGATTTAAAATTCACCAGAAACATAGGTATTGCTGCGCACATTGATGCAGGTAAGACTACAACAACTGAGCGTATCCTATACTATTCAGGGGTGAACCATAAAATCGGTGAGGTGCACGATGGTGCTGCGACGATGGACTGGATGGCGCAGGAGCAGGAGCGGGGAATTACTATTACGTCTGCAGCGACTACAGTATTCTGGAAATATCGGGACAATGATTACCATGTAAACATAATCGATACGCCGGGCCACGTCGATTTTACGGTAGAGGTAAATCGTTCGCTTCGTGTCCTCGATGGTCTGGTGTTTCTGTTCAGTGCGGTTGATGGCGTTGAGCCTCAGTCTGAAACGAACTGGCGGCTTGCTGATAATTACAAGGTTGCCCGCATTGGATTCGTTAATAAGATGGATCGCGCTGGATCAGATTTCTTGGGTGTATGCAAGCAAGTGAAGGAAAAATTAGGCAGTAAAGCTGTAGCGCTTCAGTTACCCATCGGGGCAGAGGAGAATTTCAGAGGCGTTGTGGATCTGGTTAACAACAGGGGAATTATCTGGAACGAAGATGATAAAGGGATGACCTTCAAGGAGATTCCGATCCCTGAGGATATGGTCGAAGAGGCAAAGGAATACAGGGAGAAATTGCTGGAATCCGTAGCTGAATTTGATGAGACATTGTTGGAGAAGTTTTTCGATGATCCTAATTCAATTTCGGAAACTGAAATATTGACGGCCTTGCGGCAGGCCACAATAAGTATGGCAATTGTTCCGATGGTTTGCGGATCCTCTTTCAAAAACAAGGGTGTACAGACTATGCTCGATTATGTGATGGAACTATTGCCATCACCTATGGATAAAGATATGATAGTAGGCATTAATCCTGATACAAATGAGGAAGTGCCTATTAAACCAAATGAGAAAGATCCGTTTGTTGGGCTTGCCTTTAAGATAGCCACTGATCCCTTTGTTGGACGTCTGTGTTTTGTAAGAGCATATTCTGGTGTACTTGAGTCAGGATCGTACATCTACAATACACGATCTGACCAAAAGGAACGGATTTCGCGTGTTTTTCAGATGCACGCAAATAAGCAGAACCAGATTGAAAGACTTTCTGCCGGTGATATTGGAGCCGTTGTAGGATTCAAGGATATTAAGACAGGAGATACACTCTGTGATGAGAAACACAAAGTGGTGCTGGAGTCCATGGTGTTCCCAGAGCCTGTTATCGGGTATGCTATTGAACCGAAGAAACAAGCCGACGTAGATAAACTTGGTATGGCGATTTCGAAGCTGGTGGAAGAAGATCCCACACTTCGCGTGCATACTGATCAGGAAACAGGGCAAACTATCCTCAGAGGGATGGGAGAATTGCACCTTGAAATCATCATTGACCGGCTACGGCGTGAATTTAAGGTTGAGATTAACCAGGGCGCACCACAGGTCGCGTACAAAGAAGCATTGACCAAGTCTGTTGAGCACAAGGAAGTCTATAAGAAACAGACTGGTGGTCGTGGTAAGTTTGCGGATATCGTATTTGAAATGGGACCGCGTGATGATATAAGCGATGGCAAGGAAGGTCTTGAGTTCGTGAACGACATAGTTGGTGGTGTTATTCCACGAGAATTCATACCGGCCATTCAGAAAGGTTTTGAGCAATCAATGACGAATGGACCGTTGGCCGGGTATCAGATCGACAACATGAAAGTGAGACTATTCCACGGATCATTTCACGATGTTGACTCAGATTCATTGTCGTTCGAATTAGCAGCAAGAGTTGGTTTTAGAGAAGCAGCGAAGAAGTGTGCTCCTCAACTTCTTGAGCCTATCATGAGCGTAGAAGTGCTTTCCCCTGATGAATTCACGGGTTCGGTAACCGGCGACTTGAATAGAAGACGCGGTGTGATGAAAGGAATGGATACGCGTTCTGGAGCGCAGGTTATTAAGGCTGATGTTCCCTTGTCTGAGTTATTCGGATATGTGACAGACTTAAGAACAATTACATCCGGGCGTGCATCAGCTTCACTTACCTTCTCACACTACTCACCTGTTCCTAAGAACCTGGCAGAGAAAGTAATTGAAGAAGTTAAAGGCGCAGCATTAGCAAAGTAATTTCACCAAAAGGATTTAGACGATTTCCTTAACACAGATACCATGAATCAAAAAATTAGAATAAAGTTAAAGTCCTACGACCATAATCTGGTAGACAAATCTTCTGAGAAGATCGTCAGGGCAGTAAAGGCAACAGGCGCGGTAGTAAGTGGTCCTATTCCATTGCCGACGGAAAAAGAAAAGTTTACTGTGCTGAGGTCGCCGCACGTTAACAAAAAGGCTCGGGAACAATTCCAACTTTGTACGTACAAACGGCTGGTTGACATTTATTCTAACAGCGCAAAAACTGTTGATGCATTGATGAAACTTGAACTTCCGAGTGGAGTTGATGTTGAAATCAAGGTATAGATGTGATCCAACCTGAAGATTATAGAAAGTCGTCACCGTTCAGTGATGACTTTTTTTATTTTCCATCGATGAAGTTTTTGTAGTCTTCAGTTGTGTCAAGGTCGTGTAATCCCCCGGGAAAGTCCACTGTATTCACCTTGGTGGAAAATTGCTGAATAATTTTTTTGGCACCGTGTTCATCACGAAGCATCAGGATATTAGAGAAGAAAGGTCGGGCAAACAATACAGGAACGCCTGCAGTATCGGCGTAAGCCGAGGCTATGATGGGGCCCTTCGTGTCTTCAAATTTCTGAATGAGCATGCGCAAATGATTTCCCGTAATTGCGGGCTGATCGCATACCATGATGACCACTGCTGCTGTCTCTGGAAACAATCTGAGCAGGTTATTCATCCCTGTTTTGATTGAACTACCCATACCACTTTTCCAGTAATGATTGGTTATGATGGTTATCGGGAGGTTGGTAAGGACATCACGATGTGCTTGCTCATTTGCGCCAAGAATGACGACAACGTTTTTTACACCACTTGCCAAAGCAGCTCTTGTTGAATGGAGCAATAGTGGCTCTTTGTTAATTTGCAGCAGTTGCTTTGATTGCCCCATACGGGTCGAGGATCCGGCAGCCAATAGTATAATCGCAACGCTCAACTCTTCCTGGTCGTTGCCCTCCTCGGGTGTTTCTTCATCATCCGCTGAGGAAGTGGGCTTTGTTTTTTCGATACTTTTAGCGTGTGCCATTTCATCAAAGATAAAATTATAGCCTGTATTTTCACTTCCTACAGCTTCCCAGGCCACCAACAATGGGGGCAAACCCTGCTTTTATTTGGAGGAACCTGTGTATCAAACGCTACTTTGAAAATTCTGTATGTATATTATATGCGGCATTCCGTTGACCAACTCAGCTTTTGAATTCCTTCATGGAAAGAAAGGCATGCACCATTATGCTATTTGCGCGAAGCTCTTACCTCTTCCGGCGTTACTGGAGCCCCTTTATTGCCAAATGAATTTCTTACATAGTTTAGCACATCACTAACTTCATCGTCAGTTAAATCGAAGCTGTTCATTACACCGTTATAGGTTACTCCGTTCACCGTCATTTCACGATTGGAACCATAGAGTACTTGTTGAATGGAGCGCTTTTTGTCAGCCATCAGGTAATCAGATTTTGCTAATGGAGGATAGACAGTTTCAATCCCTTCACCTTGCTCCAAATGACAGGTTATGCATTGCGCCACATAGATGGTTTTTCCACGGTCTATACTTGCCTTCAAATCTATTTTTTGTGTTTGCCTAAAGGAAAAAAGAAAAATTGCGATTAAAATAACCGCAAGGGCTGGAATAATTC
>Ga0224500_10001018_pt1 | contig 17499 bp, 13 predicted proteins | sample SF_Oct11_sed_USG_FD_168126 | JGI IMG/M metagenome (GOLD analysis project Ga0224500, IMG submission 168126) | Sediment microbial communities from San Francisco Bay, California, United States - SF_Oct11_sed_USGS_4_1 | ecosystem: Environmental > Aquatic > Marine > Sediment | place: USA: California... | reverse complement strand
ACGATCATCTAAGCTCTCCGGGGAGTGAGGTGCGGAAGGGGTCGGGCGAAGGCGGCACAGTCTAGCGCATGCGCCGCCGCGTGGCACGCGCACGGTACAGTCGCACCATGGCCGCAGCCGCACGCACCGCCGCCCGTCCCTCGCTTCCCGGGGACTTCCGCCGTTTCCTGTGGGTGCGGCTTGCCGGCACGGCGGCAAACCAGATGCTGCTGGTCGCGCTCGGCTGGCAGATGTACGACCTCACTTCCAGCGCCTGGGACCTCGGCCTCGTCGGGCTCCTGCAGTTCGTGCCCGCGCTGCTGCTGACGATCCCCGCGGGCCAGCTCGTCGACCGCGTCGATCGCCGCGCGGTGATCGCGGCCAGCCTTGCGCTGCAGGCCGGCGTGGCCGGCGTCCTCGGCGCGACGAGCGCGACCGGCATCGTCGGCCGCGAGCTCATCCTCGCCCTTGCGGTGGTCATCGGCGTGGCGCGGGCGCTGCAGATGCCCGCGCAGCAGGCGCTTGCGCCGACGCTGGTGGAGCCTGCGATGCTGCCGCAGGCCCTTGCCACCAGTTCTTCGGTGATGCAGGTGGCGATCATCGGCGGTCCCGCGCTCGGGGGCTTCCTCTACGCGCTGGGTGGCGCGGCGACCTACGGGGTCGCGTTCGCGCTGCTGCTCGTCGCGATCGGCGCCGCCGCGAGCATCCGGCGGCGTCCCGCGGCCGCAGCGAGGGCACCGGTGACGCTGGCCTCCCTGTTCGCCGGCTTCGGCTTCATCTTCCGCCAGAAGGTCGTGCTGGGCGCGATGTCGCTCGACCTGTTCGCCGTCCTGCTCGGCGGCGCCACGGCGCTGCTGCCGATGTTCGCGAAGGACGTACTCGACACCGGGGCGTGGGGGCTGGGGCTGCTGCGCGCCGCGCCCGCCGCCGGTGCGTTCCTGACCGGCGTCACGCTCGCGCACCGGCCCCTGCGCGGGCGCGTGGGCGGCTGGATGTTCGGCTCGGTGGCGGTCTACGGGCTCGCCACGCTCGCCTTCGCGCTGTCGACGGTCTTCGTCCTCTCGCTTCTCGCCCTCGCCGTCAGCGGCGCCGCCGACACGGTGAGCGTGATCATTCGCCAGACCTTGGTCCAGCTGGAGACGCCCGACAATATGCGTGGCCGCGTGAGCGCGGTGAACGCGACGTTCATCGGCGCCTCGAACCAGCTGGGCGAGTTCCGCGCCGGCGCGGTGGCGGCGTGGCTCGGACCCGTGGGGTCGGTGATCGTCGGTGCGCTCGGCACGCTCCTCGTCGTGGGGCTGTGGATGAAGCTCTTCCCGTCGCTGGTGCGGCGCGACCGCCTCGCGTGACGGGCGCCGGTCCCAGTCAGCCGCCCGGCCAGAACTCGCGCGACGCGATGCGCGCGCCTTCCGCGAGCGCCGCGAGCTTCGCCCAGACGACGTCGGGATCGACGGCCGCCTGGCCCACCCAGGTGCCGTAGCCGCAGTCGCTGCCGGCGATCACGTTCTCGCGCCCGACCAGCCGCGCGTAGCGGCCGATGCGCTGCGCGATCAGCTCCGGGTGCTCGATGAAGTTCGACTTCGACTCGATCACGCCGGGGATCAGCAGCTTGCCGTCCGGCAGCTTGACGCGTTCGAACACGGTCCACTCGTGGCCGTGCCGCGGGTTCGCCGCCTCGAGCGAGATCGCGCTCGGCCGCGCCTTGAACACGATGTCGACGATGTCGGCAAGCGGCACGTCGCAGTGGTGCGGCCCCTCGTAATTGCCCCAGCACAGGTGCATGCGCAGGCGGTCGGGCGGAATGTTCGCCAGCGCGTGGTTGAGCGCCTCGACGTGCATCTGCGCCTTGCTGCGGAAGTCGTCGAGGGCAAGCCCTGCGTACTGGATGTGGCGCCCCATCGCGAGGTCGGGGCAGTCGACCTGCAGCAGGACGCCCGCACGCGCGATCGTCTCGTACTCGTGGCGCATCGCCTCCGCGATCGCGAACAGGTAGGCTTCCTCGCCCGGGTAGTGCTCGTTGGCGAAGAAGAGGGAGATCACGCCCGGCGAGGCCGCCGACAGGAACGTCTCCTTCGGCGCGAACGAAGCGGTTGCGGCCTTCAGGTGGTCGACGTCGACCTGCGCGGCCCTCGCGTCGCGCACGGCGATCGGCGCGTTGCACGCCGGCGTCTTGCGCCGCGAGCGGCCGGGGTCGCCGAAGACGCGGCGGGCGAGGTTCGGGAAGTCGGCGAGGTCCTGGTAGACGAACGTGTTGCCCGCGCCGCCGAAGCCCGCGAGCCGGTCCTTGACGTAGGTCGCGTAGCTCGGCTTGCTCATCTCGCCGTCGTTGACGACGTCGATGCCCGCCTCGACCTGGCGGCGGACCACGTCGGCGACCGCTGCGGCGATGCGCGCGTCGAGCGCGACCGGGTCGACCGGCACGCCTTCCTCGCGCGCGTACATCGCCCGCACGAGGCTCTCCGGGCGCGGCAGGCTGCCCGTGTGCGTGGTGAGAAAGCGTTCCGTGCTCCGGTGCATGGCATCCTCCCTACCGCGGCAACGCGGCCTGGCGCCGCACCCAGCGCTCGAAGTCGGCCAGGTAGACGGCGAGCAACTCGCGGGTCGGCTCGTGGGCGAGCGTCCCGCCGGCGTCGAACTTGTCCTTCGCGAGCGTGATGGCGATGCCCGCGTGCGGGAACATGAGCGCCAGCGTCGACATGAGGACCAGCTTCAGCGCCTGCTGACCCCGCATCGTGCCGCTGATGCCGCCCGAAGCGCCCATCATCCCGACCGGCTTCCCGGCGAGCGGCGAGGCGAACGCCGGGCGCGAGGCCCAGTCGATCGCGTTCTGCAGCACGCCCGGCACGCCGTGGTTGTACTCGGGCGCGGCGAAGAGCACGGCGTCGCTGGCGGCGATCGCCTGCTTGAGGCGCCGCACGGCCTCGGGACGCGCGGCGTCCGTGTCGTGGTCGGCGTTGTACAGCGGCACCTCGGCGATGTCGAAAGGCGTGATGACCAGCGCCGGCGGCGCGAGGCGCCGCGCGCTCTCCAGCAGCTGCCGGTTGTACGAAGCGCGGCGCAGGCTGCCGGCGATGCCGAGCACCTGCAGGGGTTGGGTCGCGGGCGTCGCTGCCATCGGGGCCTCTATGGTGGAACGGAGGGGGGCTCGGCACCCACGCCGAGGTAGGCGCGGCGCAGCGCCGGCTCGGCAGCCAGCGCCCGCGGGGAGCCCTGCGCGACGACGCGCCCTTCGTCGAGGACGTACGCGCGATGGGCGATGTCGAGCGCCATCGCCACGTTCTGCTCGACGAGCAGCACGGCGGTGCCGGATTCGTTGATCTCGCGAATCGCGTCGAACATCGCGACCACGATGAGCGGCGCGAGCCCGAGCGAAGGCTCGTCGAGCAGCAGCAGGCGCGGCCGGGCCATCAGCGCGCGGCCGATCGCGACCATCTGCTGCTGGCCGCCGGAGAGCGTCCCCGCCGTGCGGTCGAGGAGGTCGCGCACGACCGGGAACAGCGCGCACACCTGCTCGAGCGAACGGGCGCGCGCCGCGCGCGCGCCGCGGCGGTAGCTGCCGATCTCCAGGTTCTCGCGCACGGTCATCCCGACGAACAGGCGCCGCCCCTCGGGAACGAGCGCGATGCCCTCGTCGCAGAAGCGGTGCGGCGGAAGGTGCGTGAGGTCGCGCCCGTCGAGCGCGATCGTTCCCCCGCGGATCGGGTTCACGCCGGCGACGGTGTTGATCAGCGTGGTCTTGCCCGCGCCGTTCGGCCCCACGACGCACACGAGCTCGCCGTCGCCGATGGCGAGCGAGACGCCCCACAGCGCGGGGGCGGCGCCGTAGCCGCTGGACAGGTCGGCGACCTCAAGCACGGGGCGAGCCCAGGTAGGCGTTGATCACTTCGCGGCGCCGCATGACCTCCGCGGCGGCGCCCACCGCGAGGACGCGGCCCTGGTCGAGCACGACCACGCGGTCGGACAGCTCGGTGACGACGCGCATCACGTGCTCGACGAGGACGATCGTCGTGTCGCGGTCGCGGATGCGGCGTATCAGCGCCACTGCCTCGTCGATCTCGCCGGGCGTGAGGCCCGAGAGCACCTCGTCGAGCAGCAGGAGCCTCGGGCGCGAGGCGAGCGCGCGCGCGAGCTCGAGGAACTTCGTCTGGTGCAGGTTGAGCTCGCCGGGATGGACGTGCGCGCGCTCCCCCAGCCCGGCGAACTCGAGCCAGCGCTGCGCCTGCGCGCGGGCGGCGCGGCGGTCGAGCCGCGCGCCGCCGAACATCGCGGCGAGCGCGACGTTGTCGAGCACCGTGAGGTGCGCGAACGGCCGGGGTATCTGGTAGGTACGCGCGACGCCTCCCCGCGCGATGCGGTGGGCGGGCAGTCCGCGCAGTTCGCTCCCGGCGAAGCGCAGGCTGCCGTCGTCGGCCTCGTAGTGGCCGCTGACCACGTTGATGAGCGTGGACTTGCCCGAGCCGTTCGGCCCCAGCATGCCGAGGATCTCGCCTTCGCGCACCTCGAGGTCCACGCCGTCGAGCGCTCGCACGCCGCGGAACGACTTGCGGACGCCGCGCAGGACGAGCAACGGCTCGGCGCCTCCCTTGCGGGCGAGGGGCGCGCCCGCAGCCGGCGGCTCCTCCGCAGGTGCGGCGACCGCGCTCGCGCGATCGGCGCGCAGCGCGGCGCGGCGCAGGATGCCTTCGGGCATGAACAGGACCGCGGCGACCAGCACGGCGCCGACGAAGGCCTTGCCCGCCACCGCCTGGTCGGCCGCGGTGAACGCGTAGAGCAGCACGGTGATGACGAGCGCGCCGAGCGCGGGTCCCGCCCAGTGGCGCGTGCCGCCGAGCACGCTCATCAGCACGACCGTGAGCGGCACGGTGATGTTGAACGTGCTGGGCGCGGTCACGTAGGAGACGAACAGCGCGTGCACGCCGCCGGCCGTGCCTGCCAGCGCGCAGGACAGCCCGAGCGCGGCGAGCTTGTAGCGGTAGGTGGGCACGCCGACCACCTCGGCCGCGTCCTCGTCGTCGTGGATCGCAAACAGCCCCGTCCCGAGCCGCGCCTTCCGCACCCGGTAGGCGATCGCCACCGTGAGCGTGGCCAGCGCGAGCGCCATCACGTAGAAGGTGCCGGAGGGCGAGGGCGCGAGCGTCGGGACGGGCACCGCCGAGAGGTAGACGCCGGGTCCGCCGTCGATGCGCGTGTTGAGGACGATGGTGGCGAGCACGAACGTGACAGCCAGCGTGAGCAGCGCGAAGAGCTCGCCGCGCACGCGGCGCACGCGGAACACGATTGCGCCGATCGCGACGCCGAGCAGCGCGGGGATCGCGGCGGCCGCCGGCAGCGTCCAGAGGAACGGCACGTCGAAGCGCCCGGCCAGCGTCGCCGTCGTGTAGACGCCGGCGCCGAAGAATGCGCCGTGGCCGAACGAGAAGTAGCCCGAGTAGCCCGACAGGATGTTCCACGAGGTCGCGAGCACGACCCAGTGGAAGACCAGGTACAGGAACGACTCGTAGAAGGCGGGCAGGCCCGCGAGCGGCAGCAGCGCCAGCGTCGCGCCGGCCATGACGATGGCCGCGAGGGTGCGGTCGAAGTTCAGGGTTTCCCCGGCCGGAGGAGCAGGATGGCGATCAGCAGCGTGAACGACACGATCGGCGCCCACGAGGGCGAGGCGACCGCCATCGCCAGCGCCTCAGAGACGCCGATGATGATGCCGGCGGCCAGCGGCCCCAGCGCGCTGCCCAGCCCGCCCAGCATCACCGCGGCGAACACGACCCCCACCCAGCCGTAGATCTGCGCCGGGGTGAGCGTGAACGAGAGCGCGAGGCAGACGCCGGCCACGCCCGCGAGCGCGGCGCACACGCCCGCGAGCAGCAGCGAGTGTGCGCGCCGGTTGACGCCGAAAGCCTCGGCGATCGGGCCGTCCTCGGCGGCGGCGCGCAGCGCGCGCCCCGTGTCGGTGTAGCGCATGACGGCCCATATCGCGAGCGACAGCCCGACGGCGAGCAGGAACGTCAGCAGCTCGGGCACCGGCACGAACAGCTCGCCCACGCGGAACTTCATCTGCGCGTACGCCGAGTCGAGCTTGCGGAAGTCCGCGGTCCAGAAGTGCTGGATCGTCGCCTCGACGATCGCGGTCAGGCCGAACGTCGCGAGCAGCGAATTGAGCGGCGACACCTCGAAGCGCGCCAGCAGCCACTGCACCACCACGCCCAGCGCGAAGAACGACGGGACGATGATCGCCAGCGTGAGGAACGGGTCGACCCCGCCCACCGTGGCGAGCTGGTAGCAGACGTAGGCGGCGAGGAACGCGAACGCGAAGTGGGCGAGGTTGATGAGGTGCAGCAGGCCCCAGGACAGCCCCAGCCCGAGGCCGAGCAGGCCGTAGAGCGCGCCGATGAACAGGCCCGAGAGCGCGGATTGCGCGAGCAGCGTCGCGCTGGGCAGCGTCATCTAGATCGATGCAAGAGGCGATCGCCGGAGCGGTGGATGCCGCAGCGTCCGCGCAGCGCCTCTTGCATCGAGGCTCCGACCACGCGAGCGCCCTCGGGGCGGCCCTTCGGGCGCTCGCCGGAAACTGCACGAAACAACGCGCGCGGTGCCGGCGCTGGAGTTCAAGCCATCGTCCTGCATCGTGCCGCCAGAGCTCACTGCAGCTTCGCGCCCGGCGCAGCGAGCTCCTTCGGGTGCACGATGACCCAGCGGCTGTTCTGCACCTGCTTCACGCGCATCAGGTCGTCGCCGTAGTTGCTCGGGCCGTCGAAGCGCAGCTTGCCCTGCAGCGTGTCGACCCGGTTCTTCTTGAGCCACGCGCCGATCGCCTTGTCGTCGAGGCTTCCCGCGCCGCGCACGCCCGCCTCGAGGATCTGCCAGGCCGTGTACGACGCCGCGGCCTGAGTCTCGACCGAGTTGTCGGGAATGCCGGCCTTGGCCGCGCGGTCGTGGTAGAGCGGGATGAACTCGGCGGCCCCGGGGTTCGTGGTGAACGGCGGGCTCTCCTCGAAGATCGTCATCGACAGCGCGTTCTTCGTGTACGGCGACTTCGACATCGGGCCGGGCGCCGGGTACATGTGGAAGTGCAGCGGCGGCACGTAGTCGATCTTGTGCATCGCCTCGAGCAGCTGGTTGCCCTCGAGGCCGATCGCGCCCACCCAGACGAAGTCGGGCTTCGCGTCCTTCACGCGCGCGGCGATCGGGCCGAAGTCGAGGTTGCCGAAGTCCCACTCGAGGAACAGCACCTCGTTGATGCCGCGCTTCTTCAGCACGTCGCGCGCGCCGAGCGACATGAAGTGCACGGACGGGAACTTGCTCGTGACCACCGCGACGGTCTTGGGCGACTTCCCCGCGGCGGCCAGCGCGTCCGCGACGGTGTTGGGGACCGTGGTCTGGGGCTCGGCGCCCAGCGACCAGGCGGGGAAGTGCATGTCGTACTTCGCGAGCGACGGGATGCCGAACGTGTGGTGCACGAGCACCTTGTTGTAGCGCTGCGCCACGCCCATCGCCGAGAGGATCGCGCCGGTCGCGTAGGGGCCCATCAGGAGGTCGACCTTGTCGGCGGTCACCAGCTGCTCGTAGAGCGTGCGCGCGACGTCGGGCTTCGACTGGTCGTCCCTGACCACCCACTCGACGCGCCGGCCGAGCAGGCCGCCGCGCTTGTTGAGCTGCTCGACGTAGATCTCGCCGGCGACCTTGTGCACCAGCCCGGTGGCGGCGAGCGGTCCGGTGAGGGCGAGCGTGCTGCCGATGCGGATCGGCGGCTGCGTTCCCTGCGCGTGGGCCGTGGCGGCGGCGAGCAGCGACAGGCCGGCGACGATGGCGAGACGGCGCGTCACCTTGGGCGCGTGGGTCATGGCGGCACTCCCTGCGGGCAGTCGAAAGGGTGGGAAGGGCGGAGGCGCTAGCGCACCGTCGCCTCGTGATTGACGACGAAGTCGGCCGGCGGGTCGGGGCCCCACAGGTAGAACGCATCCTCGGGCGGGAAGTCGCCCGCGGCCCACTGCGTGCCCGCGGGCACGTAGTCGATGTCCGCGCTGTACTCGGCGAAGCTGCCCCACGGGTCCTGCACGTACCAGAAGTAGTTGGAGCCCAGCACGTGGCGGCCCGGCCCCCAGCCGCGCGTGCGGCCCTTCGCGGCCATCTGCATGCCGCCGAGCCCCACGTCCTCGAGCGCGGCCATGTCCCAGCTCGAGTGGTGGTAGCCGGGGGCGTCGGACTTCGCGAACGCGACGACGTGGTGGTCGCTGCCGTGCACGGCGTGGAGGAACGCGATGCCGTCGCCGGAGCGGTCGGAGAGCCGCATGCCGAGGACGCCCTCGTAGAAGGCGACGGAACGCAGCACGTCGGGCGTGAAGCGCAGGATGTGCGACAGCCGCCGCGGGTGGACGCGCGGCGCCGCGCTGCGCGTGGACGCGCCGCGCTTGCCGCCGGCGGCAACGGCAGGGGTGGCGAACGGCGACTTGGCGTCCGGCGAGCTCTTGGCGGCGACGCCGACGTGCACCGGCAGGCCGTCCATGTCGTGGAACCAGAGGCCCCCGGCCGGCCCGCCGGCGGGCGGCGCGATCGTGGCGACGCCGAGCTTGCGCAGGCGATCCGCAATCTTCGGCATCGCGTCGGCATGGGCGCCGAACGAGAGCCAGTCGAGGTGCTTGCGCGCGTCCTTGCGCACGACGCCCCAGCGGTGCGGGCCGCCGGCCGCGTACAGGCCGAGGCTGCCCGCCTCGTCGCGCACCGTCAGGCCGAAGTCCGCGTAGAACGACCGGGCGTCGTCGAGCCCCGGCACCGCGAGCGCGAAGTGGTCGAGCGAATGGATGCTCGCGTCCGGCGCCGGGCGTGTGCGCTCCGCCATGCCTTCTCCTCCTGCGCGGCGCGCTTGCGCGGAGGCGAGGCTCCCGCAGGCACCGTCGTTGTCGTGAAAACCGCGTCTGCCTGTGCCGATCTTGCGCCGGCTGCGGCGGCGCCCATGGTGCCCCCGATGCAGGGGGATTGCAACCGCGCGTCAATGCGTCGACGTTGCGGCGCGACGCGCCTCAAACGCGCCGGCCCGCGCGAGGCGGGCCGGGCAGGGAGGGCTGGTGCTGCTGGAGTGACTCGAACACTCGACCTACTGATTACGAATCAGTTGCTCTACCAGCTGAGCTACAGCAGCGCTGTCGCCGACGGCAATGCGCATGGGTCGCGGCGGCAAACGGGAAATTATAGCGGTCCCGCCGATGCCAGCCAAGGACAGTGTCGGCTCGCGGATGCGCACGGTCCACGAAGCGGTGACGCGGAACAGCCGTGATCGGACGCGCCGTCGATGAGTGGCGACCGCGCCGGGTTGGTCGGGCGCCGATACGGGTCGATCGCCCGCAAGCAGGAGACGCCGCCTCTGGATCAGGCGACCCCGAGTCCGCCGCCCGCAGGCCGCAGCGGTCGGTTTCGGAGGGCCGTTCGTCGCGCCCCCTTGACGCCGATTTATGACGGTTGCATACTTCTCCAGCATATGTGGGAAAGTTTCCCACAATCACGGTGCGCCAATAGGGGCTTGCGCTCGGGAGACGACGATGAATGCGTTGGCTGAAGGTACGTGGCCCGGGCAGCCCCCGGCGGCGCTGATCGCCGCGGTGTGCCGAATGCTCCATCCGCTGGTGCGCTACCTCGTGTCGGTCGGGATCAGCTACCCGGTCTTCGCCGAGATGCTGAAGCGCGTTTTCCTCGATGCGGCGCGGGCCGAGGCGCAGGCTGCCGGCGGCCGCCTCACCGACAGCCGCCTGATGCTCCTGTCGGGCGTCCACCGCAAGGACATTCGCCGCCTCTCCCGGGAGACCCCGGAGGATGCGGGAGTCCCGGCCCTGCACAACCTGGGCACGACGCTCGTCGCCCGGTGGCTCTCCGATCCGGCGTATGCCGACGAGCAGGGGCAGCCGGCGCCGCTGGCACGTTCGGCGGCGCGCGGCGGGGCGCTCTCGTTCCCTGCACTCGCCCAGTCCGTGAGCGCGGACGTGCGCCCACGCGCCATCCTGGACGAGCTCGTGCGCCTGGGCGTGGTCCGCATCGAGGGCGAGTTCGTCCGGCTCGACGTCGGCGGCTTCGTGCCGGCGCGCGCGCCGGATGCCAAGGCCTTCTACTTCGGCGAGGCGCTGCACGACCACGTTGCCGCGGGGACGCACAACCTTCGCGGCGCGGCGCCGCCGTTTCTCGAGCGCAGCGTCCAGTACGACGAGCTCGCGCCTGCCGCGGTCGCGCGGATCGCCGAGCGCGCGCAGGGGCTGGCCATGGGTATGCTCACCGACCTGAACCGGCAGGCGGAAGCCGAGGAGCGCGACGACCCGCCGGCACCAGGACAACGCATGCGCATGCGCGTCGGCGTCTATTTCTACAGCGAGCCGGTGCACGCGCCGCCCGCACTGCGCCTGGTGGCCGGACGGGCGACGCCATGAACGCGCTGCGCACCTGGCTCGCCTGCGCGGCCGCGGCGCTCCTCGTCGGTTGCGGCGGCGGCACGATGCTGGCAAGCGGCGGCATCGTCGGCACCGGCGATGGGGCGCTGTTCCTCAACGGCGTCCTCTCCGCGACGGGCTCCGGATCGATCACGGTCAACGGCGTCGCGATGGACGTGCGCCAGGCCGCCGTCAGCATCGACGGAAGTGCCGCGAGCGCCGACGCGCTCAGGGTCGGCATGGTCGTCAGCGTCGAGGCGACCGCACAGACGTCCGGCGCGGTTGTTGCACACCGCGTCGAGTTCCGCGCCGAGGTGCGCGGCGTGGTCGACGGCGTCGACTCGGCCGCGCGCGCCTTCACGGTGCTCGGCCAGCGCGTGGACACGGACGCGGCGACGGTGTTCGACGGCGGCACGTTCGACACGCTGCGCAACCAATGGGTCGAAGTAAGCGGCCTGCGCGCACCCGGGGGCGTGCTTCGCGCGACGCGGGTCGAGATCCGTCCCGGCCCCGAAACCAGGTCTGCTCAGGTGTCCGGCAGCGTCAGCGCGCTCGACGCCGTCGCACGCACTTTCCGCGTCGGCGCAGCGCTCGTCGACTACGCTTCGGTTGCCGCTCCGGCGGGGCTGCGCGACGGCAGCGAGGTGCTGGTCACGGGCGCGCTTGCGCCGTCGGGAGATCGGTTGGTGGCGTCGGCCGTCGTGCTGATCGCAGCGGCGGCCGGCAGCGAAGGCGCGCGCGTCGAGGTCGAAGGGCTGGTCGCGAACTTCGTGTCGCTGGCCCGCTTCGAGGTGAGCGGGCGCGTCGTCGACGCTTCGACGGCGACCATCGAGGGCGGGCTGCCGGGCGCGATCGTCGATGGCGCCCGTGTCGAGGTCGAAGGGCGCTTGCGCAATGGCGTCTTGGTCGCCACGCGGGTCGAGATCAAGGAGGTTCCGACGATCGCGATCGAGGGCGCGGTCGAGGCCGTCGACGCTGCCGCCCTGCGGCTGGTCGTCGCGGGCCAACCGCTGGCGGTGACCGCCGGAACGCAATATGCCGATGCGAGCTCGGCGCCGGTTGCCGGGTTTGGGTTGGCTTCGATCGCCGTCGGCGACCGGCTCGTCGTGCGCGCACAGCGCCATGCGACCGGACTGGTGGCCACGCGCGTCGAGCGCCGCGACCGGTCCGCGCCGCCCGCTGGGACGCCGATCCGCGTCGAGGGTGTGGTGTCGGCATTCGTGTCGACGGCGAACTTCGTGGTGGGCGCGCAGAAGGTGAACGCCGGGTCGGCCCACTTCGAGAATGGGCCCGCGACCGAGCTGCGCGACGGCCGCCGCGTCGAAGCGGAGGGCGTGCTGAGCGGGGACGTCCTGCTCGCCACGCGCATCGCGTTCGTCGCCGACACGGGAACGCCTCCGGTGGCTGTCGAGATCGAGGGGGCGATCAGCGGCTTCGTTTCAGTCGCGCGCTTCCGCTTGGCGGGGCAGGTGGTCGACGCGTCGGCTGCACGGTTCGCCAACGGCACGGCAGCCGACCTCGCCGACGGGCGCCTGGTCACCGTGCGCGGCGTCGTCACCGGCGGGATCGTCCAGGCCTCCAGCGTGGAGTTTCACGGCAGCTCGCAGCCGCCGGCGACGGCGATCGTCGAGCTCGAGGGCCCGATCACCGGCTTCGTTTCCGTGGCGGACTTCACTGTCGAAGGCCAGCGCGTGGACGCGACGGCAGCGCGATTCACCGGCGGCACCGCGGCGAGCCTCGCCAACGGGCGGCGCGTGCACGTCAAGGGGCCGTTGTCCGGCGGATTCGTGCGCGCGACGAGTGTCCAGGTCGAGGATGGCGCAGGCGTCGAGGCGCACGTCGAAGGCCGCATCACCGCCTTCGTCTCGGTCGCCAACTTCACCGTGGCCGGGCGCGTCGTGGACGCGAGCGTGGCGCGCTTCGAGAACGGCACCGCGGCAGACCTGCGGGTCGGCCGGGAAGTGCACGTCGAAGGCCGCCTGGTCGGCGCCGTGCTGCGCGCGAGCAGGGTGGCGGTCCAGTGAACGCGCGCGCGACCCAGGCAAGCACGTCCCGAAGGGCAGCCGAGCGAACTGCGCGTGGCGGGATGCGGATAGTCCTGCACGCGAGGCTGCGCGCGCCGTGAGGTCACGCATAGATCCGCTAGGCCGTGCCGAACTTGCGCTCGAAAGCGATGCCCGCTTCGCGCAAGAGGTCGGTCGGAAGCACGCCACCGGCCTGCACGATGACCACGTCGTTGGGCATCGTGCGCGGCGCGCCGTCGACTTCGAGCTCGACGCGGTCGGCAGCGATGCTGCGGATCTCGGCCCTGAGCAGCACCTCGAGTGCGGCGGCGCGTCGAGCCTCGTCGAGTCGCGTGCGGTTGGCGGGCTTGATGCGGCTGAAGGCGTCGCCGCGATAGGCGAGCGTCACTCGCGTGCCCCGCTCGGCGGCGCAGGCAAGTGCCGTCTCGACCGCACTGTCGCCGCCCCCGACGACGAGCACGCGACGGCCGCGGTACTGCGCCGGGTCGACCAGCCGGTAGACGACCTTGGACAGCGCTTCGCCCGGCACGTCCAGCGTCCGCGGCGTGCCGCGCCTGCCGATCGCCAGCACGACGGCACCCGCGTCGTAATGTCCGCCCGTGGTCACCACGCGGTGACCGCCGCCGGACGGATCGAGCCGCACCATGCGCTCGCCGAAACGCACCGCGAGGCGCGTCCTGCCCACGATGCGCTGCCAGAACGCGAGCAGCGCCTCCTTGCTCACTTCGGTGAATTCCATGCGCCCGACCATCGGCAGGTCGACCGGCTGCGTCATGGCGATCTTCGCGCGCGGATAGTGCAGTACGCTGCCGCCGAGGTCGGGCTCCTGCTCGATCAGCGCATAGCGCAGCTTCGCCTCGATCGCCGCCAGGCCGGCGGCGATGCCGGCCGGTCCCGCGCCGACGATCACGACGTCGAGCGGCAGAGGCGAGCGCGGCCGGCGCGCGATCGTCGCGACCGCCCGCCGTCCCTGCTCGGCTGCCTTGCGGATCAGGCCCATCCCGCCCAGCTCGCCGACGATGAACACCCCGGCAACGTTGGTCTCGAAGCTCGGGTCCACCTGCGGGATGTCGACGCCGCGACGCTCCGTGCCGAAGACCAGCGTGATCGCGCCGACCGGGCAGCTCGCTTCGCATGCCCCGTGACCGATGCACGACGAGGGGTTGACCAGCGCCGCCTTGCCCGCGACCACGCCGAGCGCGCTCTCGGGGCACGCACGCACGCACGTGGAAGAGCCGACGCAACGCGCCGGGTCGACGACGGGGTGCAGCGACGGCGGCTCGGCGAGCCCGTCGGCCTGCGCCTGGGCGAGCGCGCGTGCGTCGGCTGCCTCGACGCGGCGCCGCCGCCACACGTACAGCACGATCAGCAGTGCCGCCGGGGCGGCGTAGAGCGTCAGCAGCAGCGATTCGTTCAACGAGGGCTTCCGGCCGGGGGGCTTCGCACTGCGTTCGAGTCTAGCCCGCTTCCGCGCTTCGCGCAGCCGTCGCAGGCGTCGCAGGCGTCGTGCCGGAGGAGCGCCTGATGCCCGACGACGCGCGCGTTTCCGGCATGCCTGCGGCCACAGCCTTGCCGGAGGCGCGCACGCCGGCCGTGCCGTCGGCGGCGTCGCGGCGCGGCCGTGCATCGTCGCACCGCGACATCCGGATCATGGCGGTGGCGGCGCTGTTGCTGGCCGGCGCGCTGGCAGCAGCCACCCTTGGGCGCTGGACTCCGGGATCGGACACAGGCTACTGGCTCGGCGTGGCCGGCGGCGTGGCGATGCTGCTGGTGCTCGCCTATCCGCTGCGCAAGCGTCTCGGCATCGCACAGCGGTTCGGGCGCATGCGGGTGTGGTTTGCGCTGCACATGCTGCTCGGTATCGCCGCTCCGCTGCTCGCGATCCTGCACTCGAGGCTGCAGTTCGGGTCCCTGAACGCCACGGTCGCGTTCGCGGTCATGGCCCTGGTGGCGACCAGCGGCTTCGTCGGCCGCTTCCTCTACGCGCGCATCCACCACGGACTCTACGGCGAGAAGGCCTCGCTGGAGCAGTTGCGTCGCGCTGCCGGCAACGGCGCCGAGGCGCTGCACGCGCAACTGACCCTCGCGCCGGAGGTCGTCGCCGCGCTCGATGCTTTCGCCGAGCGCGCCGAGGCGCTTGGCCGTGCCGGACTGCGCCGGCCGCTCGCGCTGGGCTTGCTGGGAGTGCGCTCTCGGTTCGTCCGCTTTCGCTGCCGGCGCTTGTTGCGTGTGGCGCACGACGGCGGCGGGCACGACCGCGCGCGGGCGGCGCGGCGGCTCGAGCGCCGGGACGCGCTCGTCGACGCCCACCTCGCGGCAGTGGTCCGAGTCGCGCAATTCGCGGCCTTCGAGCGGCTGTTCGCATGGTGGCACGTGCTGCACCTCCCGCTGGTCTGGCTCCTCGCGGCGAGCGTCGTGGCGCACGTCGTCGCGGTGCACATGTACTGACGATGCGGGTGCGCGGATGGCTCCTGGCTTGCCTGCTGATCGTCACGTCCTCCGGCGCGGCGGCCCAGTCGCTCGAGGGCGCGCTGATACCCGGCAAGGTGATCGCGGGGCACGCGAAGTACGAGGACGACTGCGGCGCCTGCCACGTGCGCTTCGACCGTGCCGCGCAGGACCGCTTGTGCCGCGACTGCCACAAGGAGGTGTCGGCCGACGTCGCCGCGCGCCGCGGCCTGCACGGCAGGCACGAGCAGAAGCCCTGCCGCAGTTGCCACACCGACCACAAGGGGCGCGACGTGAACATCGCGCCGCTTGACGAGAAGGCGTTCGACCACGGGCGCACCGACTTCGCGCTGCGCGGGGCGCACGCGAAGGTCGCCTGCAAGTCGTGCCACGTTCCGGGGCGGAAGCACCGCGCCGCGCCGCAGGCGTGCGCCGACTGCCACCGCGCCGACGACAAGCACCGCGGTTCGCTCGGAGTTGCCTGCGCCGACTGTCACGGCGAGGCGAACTGGAAGGATGCGAAGTTCGACCACGGCCGAACGCGCTTCCCGCTGACGTTCGGCCACGACGGCCGGCGCTGCGCCGACTGCCACCGCGACCTCACGTTCAAGGGCGCGCCGACCGCGTGCGTCGGCTGTCACCGCGCGGACGACAAGCAGCACCGCGGCCGTCTTGGCGACAAGTGCGACGCCTGCCACGGCACGCGCGACTGGACCCACTCGACGTTCAGCCACGACCGCGACACCCGCTATGCGCTCAAGGGGAAGCACCGCCCGGCGAAATGCGAGAGCTGCCACACCGCGCCCCCGGCGAGGGAGAAGCTGCCCACCGCCTGTGCCGCTTGCCACCGCAGGGACGACAAGCATGCCGGCACGCTGGGCAACGCGTGTGCGGACTGCCACGTCGAGTCGGGCTGGCGCGAGACGCGGATCGACCACGACCGCACGCGCTTCCCGCTGCTCGGCAAGCACCACGACGTCGAGTGCCGCGACTGCCACCGCGACGTGAAGGCCTACAGGATCACGCCGACCGACTGCCTCTCCTGCCACGGCAAGGACGACACGCACAAGGGCCGCTACGGCAGCCGCTGCGAGCGCTGCCACGACGCGTTCGACTGGCGCCGGATCGCCTTCCGTCACGACCGTGACACGCGCTACCCGCTGAAAGGTCGCCACGCGGCCGTGAAGTGCGACAGCTGTCACGGCGGGCGGCTGTACGAGGACAAGCTCGCGACCGACTGCATCGCCTGCCACCGCAAGGACGACACGCACAAGAACGAGCTGGGCGAGCGCTGCGCGCAGTGCCACGACGAGTCGACGTGGAAGGTCGGCCGCTTCGACCACGGGCGGACGCGCTTCGCGCTGATCGGGGCGCACGCGCGCCTCGAGTGCCGCAGCTGCCACAAGGGCACCCGCTACCGCGAGGCGCCGCTGACGTGCATCGGCTGCCACGAGCGCGACGACAAGCACGAACGGACGCTGGGGCGCGACTGCGCGCGCTGCCACAACGTGCGCGACTGGCGGATCTGGGAGTTCGACCACCGCCGGACGCGCTTCGCGCTCGACGGCGCCCACGTGCCGGTGACCTGCCGCAGCTGCCACCGCACGGCCGGCGACCCGATCCCGGCGGTGCCGATGGCGTGCGCGAGCTGCCACGGCGACGACGACGTGCACCGCGGTGAGTACGGAGCGGTCTGCGAGCGCTGCCACGCGACGCGATCGTGGCGCGAGATCAAGGGTCTCGGCCGGCGCACGGACGAGAGGCGAGGCCCGGACGACGGGGCAGCGACGCGCGGAGGACGATCGCCATGAACCTGCATCTGCCGCGCACGCTCCGGCATCCGTTGGCGGTCGTCTCCCACGCCTGGCTGGTCGCCGCGCTGATCTGGCTCGGCGCTGGGCTTCCCTCGGCCGCGGAGGCGCAGCGGGCGCGCTCCGACTCGGCGATGAGCACGGCCCAGCACCTGGCGACCGGCTTCGCGCTCGTCGGCGCGCACGAAACGGCGCGATGCGAGTCGTGCCACGTCCGGGGCATCTTCAAGGGCACGCCGCGCACGTGCGCCGGCTGCCACGCCGCGGGCAGCCGCGTGAGCGGCACGACGATGCCGGCGAACCACGTGCCCACGGCACTCGCCTGCGATGCGTGCCACTCCACGATCTCGTTTACGGGCGCTCGTTTCTCGCACTTCGGCGTGCAGCCGGGAGGGTGCGCTCAATGCCACAACGGGAGCACCGCGCCGGGCAAGCCGGCCGCGCACCTGGCAACCACGGCCTCCTGCGACAGCTGCCACCGCACGACACGGTGGAGCGGCGCCGCGTACAGGCACGAAGGCGTGACTCGCGGGTCCTGCACTTCCTGCCACAACGGCACGACGGCGCGCGGCAAGCCGGCCACCCACGTACCGACGACGCAGGCGTGCGACACCTGTCACCGCACCTCGGCGTGGATACCGGCCACGTTCAGCCACACCGGCGTGACGCCGGGCTCCTGTGCGACCTGCCACAACGGCACGACGGCGCGCGGCAAGCCGGCCACCCACGTACCGACCACGCAGGCGTGCGACACCTGTCACCGCACCTCGGCGTGGATACCGGCCACGTTCAGCCACACCGGCGTGACGCCGGGCTCCTGTGCGACCTGCCACA
>Ga0224500_10001016_pt1 | contig 17518 bp, 8 predicted proteins | sample SF_Oct11_sed_USG_FD_168126 | JGI IMG/M metagenome (GOLD analysis project Ga0224500, IMG submission 168126) | Sediment microbial communities from San Francisco Bay, California, United States - SF_Oct11_sed_USGS_4_1 | ecosystem: Environmental > Aquatic > Marine > Sediment | place: USA: California... | reverse complement strand
CAGCTCACCTTCTCCGCCCGCCGCGTGCCCGCGAACACGTCCGCGCAGGGAGACTTCGTGCAACCCGGGTGCGGCATGCCGCCGTCCTGCGCAACGCCGAGCACCACGAGTTCCCAGCCGGCGCCGGACTCCTGCGCCGCGGCGGGAAGGGCGAGAACAAAAATAGCAATCAGCGTGGCAAGAGAGCGCATGACCGCATCAGTGCGTCGGGCCCGCCACGCGCTGCATTTCCGCCGGCCAGTTCAGGAGCACGCGTATCTCGCGCTGCCCCGCCTGGCCGCCCGGCACGCGCACGGCGACAAAGCGTCCGTCGGGCGCCACGTCGAAGTCGCGCGCGCGGCTGGTGTTGAACCCGCCCTCGAAGAGCACCACCGGTTTGCCGGGGCTGAACCCGGGCTGCGTCTCGATGGGCACCGCGTACATCGTCGTCCCGGAGGTGAAGTACAGCTCGCGGCCGTCGCGCGACCACAACGGACTGCCACCGCCGCCCACAGATATCTGCCACGCGTCGCCGGTGGGCGGATACGGCCGCACGAACACCTCCCGCGTGCTGGACTCGTTGGTTACGTACGCGATCCAGCGGCCGTCCGGGGATATGGCCGGAACCTGCTCGTCGAAGCGGCTATCCAGGAACGGCTCCGGGGCACCCGCGCCATCCATCGAGCAGGTCCAGATGTCATCGCCGGTGCCACGCCCGCTCACCGTATACACCAGCCGGTTCCCGCCCGCCGACCACGACTGCGGCTGCCCCCGTCCCGCTCCCGATGCGACGACGGTGACGTTGCGCGCGCCTTCCACCGTGAGTGCGACCATGCGGCCGCCCGCGCTGGCCTCTTCGTAGGCGATGCGCCGCCCGTCCGGCGACCAGATGGGGTCGTGGTTGTCCGCCCCCTGGACGATGCGCGCCAGCGATGCGCGCTCGATGTCGTACATCCATAGCTCGCAGTTGGTGGCGGTCTTGCGCAGCAGGATGCGGTTGCCGTCGGGAGACACCCGCGGTTGCGTCCAGGTGCTGCGCGTGTCCATCACCGGTGTCGCCGCGCCGTTGCGCTCGATCCACACCACCTCTGCACCGGCGCCGGCGCCGGCCACGGGCACGTATACCAGCATGCCGTCACCGCCGATATCGAAGCAGAAGTTGGCGTCGACGGGCTCGGTGAGGGGAACCGCGGTACCCGTGATGGCGAGTTTCGCCGCGTCGAAGGGCACCGCCAGGACCGCCTGCGACGTGAGGTCGACGTAAACCAGGGCCCCCGCGCGCGAGTACCGCGCCAGGATCGCGTTCTCAATCAGCTCCACCCGCGACCCGTCGGGCTTCACGCCCACGATGTGCCACGACGAACTCCCCCCGGATATCGTTATCAGCACCGTGCGCCCGTCCGGGAGGATCTCGGGCAGCCACGCGTCGGACTCGTTGATGGTCGTGTCCAGCGTGGCGATGATCTCCACCCGTCCACCGGTGGCGGGAACGCGGGCCAGTGCCGTGGTCCCCTCGCCGCCCTCGCTGGGGCAGTAGTAGATCATCCCGTCCTCGCCCCAGTCGGCGGCGTTCATGTCACCCGGGGTGATGATCTGCGCCACACCGCCCGCCGCCGGCACCTTCTTCAGGGCCTTTCCCGAGCAGAAACCGATCCACGCGCCATCGGGCGAGAAGAAGGGGCCAAAGCCCTCCTCGGTGCCGGCGATGGGCGCCGCCTCCAACGACGCAAGGTCGCGGCGGAACAGACGCCTGCGGTCCGCCTCCTGCACGCTGTACACCACGTACGACCCGTCGGGCGAGATCACGGGCGTGGAACTCGAACCGAGATCCGCACTGCCGAGCAGGTAGCGCTCGGGTCCGCGCGACGTCGTTGCCTGCTTCGCGCCGCGCGGCAGCACGCTCATCACGAGCGCCGTCACCGCAACCGCGACCACGGCCACGATTCCCATCGGCAACCACGGGCGCCGCGGTGCTATGGCGGCCGGCGCATGCGCCGTCACGGCGGCGGCACCGGATGTCGACGATGCTCCGTCCGCGAGCCACTTCAATTGCAGCTTGAGGTCGTGCGCGCTCTGCACGCGGTCGTCGGGGTCCTTCACCAGGCACGCGCGCACGATGCGGTCGACCTCGGGCGGCGTCGCGGGCGCCACCTGTGAGACCGGTGCCGGCTCGGCGTGCATGATGGCGCCGATCAACGACGCCTGGCTCTTGCCCTCGAAGGCGCGCCTGCCGGTGGCCATCTCGTAGAGCACGCAGCCGAATGCCCACAGGTCGCTGCGCGCGTCGGTTTCCTTCCCCTCCAGCTGCTCGGGCGACATGTACTGGAAGGTGCCCACGATGGTTCCTTCCGCGGTGAGCGGCTGCGCCTGGGTGGGCGACTGGGTGAGTGCCGCCACCGACACGCCGCTCCCGGGCGCGCCGGCGAGACCGGTCACGCGCGCGAGGCCGAAGTCCATCAATTTGGCGCCACTCCTGGTGAGCATGATGTTGCCGGGTTTGAGATCGCGGTGCACGACGCCGGCGCGGTGCGCGCGATCCAGCGCGTCGGCAATCTGGGACGCAATGCGCAGCGTCTCCCCCACCGGCAACGCTCCCTTGTCGAGACGTGTCGCCAGCGTCTCCCCCTCGATCAGTTCCATGACGAGGAAATCGGTATCGCCCTCGCGCCCCACGTCGTGCAGCGTACAGATGTGCGGGTGGTTGAGACTCGAGACGGTCTTCGCCTCGCGCTCGAAACGCGCGCGCACCTCGGGGTTGGCCGAGAGGTGCCGCGGCAGCACCTTGACCGCCACCTCGCGGTCGAGGCGCGTGTCCTTGGCGCGGTACACCTCGCCCATGCCGCCCGCGCCGAGCGGGGAGACGATTTCGTAGGGACCCAGCCGCGTTCCCGGGGTGAGGTTCATGGTTTCAGCTCCGCGGACCAGTTGATCACCAGGTTGAGAATCGAGCGCGCGTTGGTCTCCGCCGGCACAATGACGGCCAGCGTCGAACCATCGGGAGAAACGGCGGCGTCGACGGTCTCGCGCGGCAGGCGCAGGAGGGGCCTCGGCGTGCCGGCGTGAAAGCCGCCTTCCGTTTCCACTTGAACCGCCATCAGCGTGCGCCCGTCGCCCCCCACGTAGTACAACTCGCGCCCGTCACGGCGCCAGGCGATGGTCACCGGGCGCACGTTGGGGGTCGGCTGCGCACCGTTTTCGGACACGCGCGTCTTGCTCCCGGGTTCCGGGAACGACGTCACGTAGAGCTCGAAGCGTCCCGACTCGTTGGAGCGGTAGGCCACCCAGCGCTCATTGGGAGAGACCACCGCGTCGATCTCGTCGAACGGCGTGAGGATGAACGGCTTCGCTTCACCCCCGCCCATGAGCGGCGCGATCCAAATGTCCTCGTTGGTCTGGCCGCTCAGCGAGCGGAACAGGACGTACTCCGACGTGACGCACGTCGGATCGTTGAACAGGCCGGGGGCATCCACCAGCAACTCCTCCGTGCCCGATCCGTCGGACCGCTTCCAGTACAGGTCACGTCCATCCGCCCGGTCCGAGCCCCACACGACGCGCGAGCCGTCCGTTGTCCAGCGCGGATCGATGTCGTACTCGCCGTCGAAGGCGAAACGCGTCGACAGGCTGCGCGCCAGTTCAATCACCCAGACGCGTTCATCGTATTCGTCCACGCGGCAGTGCACCACGCTCAGCCGCCTGCCATCGGGAGAGAAACTCGGCCCGCCGTACTTCCCCGCCGGCAGGGAAAGCCGCCGCGTGACCCGTCCCGAGCGGTCCATGAGTACAATCGCCATGCCGCTCAGGTTCAACTCCCGCTGCACGAGTTTTCCGTCCGGCGATGCCGTGATGACCGGCGAGCCGGAATACTGGCCCGCGGTGTTGTACAGATCCGGCACCAGCTGCGGTGTGTCATGCAACGTGCGCGACGACACATCGAACGGCTGCGCCACCACCGATTCGTTCTGGTTGAACAGCAGGTAGCCGGGCGGCGCCCAGGTGGCGCGGCTGAGCGACGTCAGGAGCACGGGGCCGGCCACACCGTCCAGCGAACCGGTGCGCGTCTGTGGAATTCCGTCCGGTCCGGGTAGCGCGACATACAGGAAGTGCTTGCCGTCGGGGAGAAAACTCGGGAAACGGTGCGCGGTTTCCTTGTTTTCCGTGTCGAGCGTGGTCGCCGGCGCGGGCGTGCCGCCGCTGGCGGGGATCTTCATGATGGGACCCGACGCATTGGGCTGGAACAGGATGACGTCGCCCGGTCCCCAGTCGCCGCCGCGCGGCGCCGGCGCGGGAGCGATGACCTGGGCCCCCGAACCATCGATTGCCATGCGCTTCAAGCTCCCGCCGGCGAAGAACGCGATCTGCCGGCTGTCGGGCGACCAGAACGGGATCACCGCGCCCTCGCTGCCGGGCACCGAGCGGATCACCGCGGCGTCGAGCTTGCGTACGTACAACCGCGTGGTGCCGGTGGTGTCGCTGGCCGCAAACAACAGCGTGCTCCCGTCCGGGGAGATCACGGCGTCGGGAACCTCCAGGCTCACCTGGAGTCCCGGCGGCAGCGCCACCGACAGGCGCATGGTGTGCGCATCCGGCCTTGGCGGTGCGGGCCTCATCATAATAGAAGCCGCCAGCGCGGCCACGAGCACGGCCGTCGCGATCATCCACGCCAGCGGCCGCTTGCGCGCAGCCGGTATGGCGGCGGCCGGTGCGGCGGCCGTCCACACATTGGCGTCCGACAGTTCCAGGCGCGCGTCGCCGATGTCGCGCAGGCGTTCCTTCGGATCCTTGCGCAGGCAGCGCTTCAACAACTCGTGCACGCGCGCGGGCGTGTTCGAGGGCAGCGCGTTCCAGTCCGGTTCGCGCTCGAGGATGCGCGCGATCAGGTCCGACACCGTCTCGCCCTCGTAGAGCGGCTTGCCTGTCAGACACTCGTAGAGCACGGCGCCGAACGACCAGATGTCGGTGCGGCGGTCCACGCCGCGCCCGCGCGCCTGCTCGGGACTCATGTACGCCGCGGTGCCCAGGATGACGCCCGCGCGCGTCGCGGGGCTGGTCATTGTGGGCGAATGCGTCATATCGCTGCTGGAAACGCCCGCGCCGCCCCCGCCGCTGGTGGCGAGCCCGAAGTCGAGCACCTTCACGCCGCCGTCGGGCGTGATCATCACGTTGCCGGGTTTCAGGTCGCGATGGATGACGCCGCTCTCGTGCGCGGCTTCCACACCCGCGGCGATCTGCCGGCACACCTCGATGGTTTCGTCCACCGGCAGCGCCCCGCGCGCGATGCGCGCGGCCAGCGTCTCGCCGTCGACGAACTCGAGGATCAGGTAGCGGTTCCCGTCCACTTCCTCGACGCCGTGGATGGAAGCCACATTGGGGTGGTTGAGCGATGCCAGCAGGCGTGCCTCGCGTTCGAAGCGCCCCAACCGTTCGGGGTCGGAGGCGAACACGTCCGGCAATACCTTGATGGCGACGTCGCGCGCGAGGCGCGAGTCGCGCGCGCGAAACACCTCGCCCATGCCGCCCGCACCGAGCGGCGCAATGACTTCGTAAGGGCCTATTTTTGTTCCGGGGTTCATCGGCATCGGCTACTTCTGTCCCGCGATGAGCAGCGGCCAGCCGAGCACGACCTCGAGTCGTGATCCCCCGGAACCCTCTACCGGTGTGGCCATCAGGAAGCGCTGTTCGCCGCGTTCGATGTCGACGAAATTGTCCGGGGGCAAAACGGAGAACAGCTTGCGGGTTGCTCCCTGCCGGAATCCGCTCTCGGTGGAAACCTGGATGGAGAAGATCTCACCACGCGCATTGGCGGCGAGAATCTCGTCCATGCGCGCGGACCATCTGGACCCGACCGCCTCGGGAAGCGCCACCTGGTACTTCGCCCCCGGTTCGGGAAACGACTGCACGAACAACCCGGGCTTGCCGCCCTCTACGGCGTTGTACAGGATCCAGCGGCCGTCCGGCGACAACGACGCGCCCGATTCCTGCGCGGGGGTTTGCTGGTAGACCGCCGGTTCCCCGCTGCCGTCCATGGGGATCTTCCACAGATCGTAGTTCCCGGTGGTATCCGCGCACTGCGCCACCAGCCAGCGGCCGTCGCGAGACCAGTCCATCGGAAACGCAAACAGGCCGGGTCCCTGGAAGAGCTGGGCGTCGGGCCCGGTGCCATCGGTCGCTTTCGTGTACACGTCCCATCCGGCCGACCCCTTGATGCGCGAGAACGCCAGCGTGCGGCCGTCGGGGGACCACAGCGGGTTGTTGACGCGCTTGCCCTCGAAGGTGAGCCGCGTCGCGACACCGCTGGCGAGATCCCGGATGTAGATGTCGTTGGTGCCGTTGTCTCCGTAGGCCAGCAGTTTGCCGTCCGGGCTCAGCGCGCCGCCACCCGCCGTGATGTCGTCCACCGCCACGCCGACCGTCGCGCCGCTGCGATCGCGCCAGGTCAGGCGCATGTGCATCCGCGACTGGTGCTGCACCACCAGCGTTCCATGCAGATCCGTGGCCGCATTGGGATAACCAAAGTTGCTGGAACTCACCGGATCCACCAGCAGTACCGCATCTCCCACCGGACGGCGCGAGCCGGCGTCGAACCGTTGCGCCAGCAACCGCCGCCGCGCGGAATTGACGCCGGTATCGAGGAACAGCAGGTAACCGGGTTCCGTCCAGCGTCCCATCGAACCGGTCGTCAATACTTCTTCGGGATCGCCCCCGTCCAGCGTGGTGGCGAAGGTGGTGACTTCATCTCCCGACCCGATCGCGACGTAGAGGAAGTGGTTGCCGTCGGGCAGGAACTGCGGGTAGCGGTGACCCAGTTCGCCGCGCGACTTGTCGACGCGCGTAACCGTCACCGGTGTTCCGCCGTTTGCGGACACCCGCGATATCGGACCCTGGTTGTTCGGTGCAAACAGAATCACGCCGCCGGTTGACCAGTCGCCGCCGCGCGGGTCCGGTGCATCGCACAGCGCGACCGGTGTGCTGCCATCCAGCGCGACTTTCAACAGTTTTTCCTCGGCGAAGAACGCGAGCATGCTGCCGTCGGGCGACCAGAACGGCAACGCCGCCCCGGTGGTTCCCCGCACGATGCGCGCATCCGGGCTCGACAGCGGACGAAGATACAGATGAGAATCGCCCACGCTGTCGCCCGCCACGAAGGCCAGCATGGTGCCATCGGGCGATACCGCGGTCTCGGCCGGCATCTTGAGCGTGGCGCCCTCGGGGGATTCGATCATGAAACGAACCAGCGGCAGCTCGCCGGGCCTACTGTTCCACGGGCCGAACGCGTACGCCAGCCCGGCCGCCGCGATCGCAACACCGGCAATCAACCCGATCGTGCCGCGCGGCGACTTCTTGCGCCGCCCCGGAACCGCCGGCATCGCGGCCGCACTCTGCGACGAGCTGCCCGCGATCCACTCCAGCTCGCGGCGCACGTCGCCGGCGGACTGCCAGCGCTCGTCGGGATCTCGGGTGAGGCACTGCCGCACCAGGCGCTCGAGCCCGGGCGGGCTCATGGGCGCGAACTGCGAGATCGGCGCGGGCTCCGAGGTCATGATGGCGCCGATCAGCGACGCCTGGCTGTTGCCCTGGAACGCGCGCTTGCCGGTGGCCATTTCGTACAGCACGCAACCGAACGCCCAGATGTCGCTGCGCGTGTCGGCTTCCTTGCCCTCCAGCTGCTCGGGCGACATGTACTGGAAGGTGCCGACGATGGTTCCCTCCGCGGTCAGCGGGTGGCCGACGGTCGGCGACTGCGTGAGCCCGTCGATGGTCACACCGCTTCCGCTCCCCGGACCCGCAAGACCGGTGGCGCGCGCGAGGCCGAAGTCCATCAGCTTGGCGCCGGACCTGGTGAGCATCACGTTACCGGGCTTCAAGTCGCGGTGGACGATCCCCGCGCGATGCGCGCGGTCGAGCGCATCCGCAATCTGGATGCCGATCCGGATCAACTCCGGAATCGGGATCGGGCCCTTCGCGAGCCGCTGCCCCAGCGTGTCACCCTCAATCAGTTCCATGACCAGGTAGTCGGTCTCGCCTTCGCGGCCCACGTCGAACAGCACGCAGATATTGGGGTGGTTGAGCGAGGAAACCGTCTTCGCTTCACGCTCAAAGCGTGCGCGCACCTCCGGGTTGGACGAGAGGTGCTGCGGCAGCACCTTGATGGCGACATCGCGCCCCAGGCGCGAATCGCGCGCGCGGTACACCTCGCCCATGCCGCCCGCGCCGAGCGGGGAGAGGATTTCGTACGGGCCGAGTTTGGTGCCGGGGGTGAGTTGCATTCGCGGGAGTGTACCGGATACTGCGGCCGGGCCGCTACCGCTGACCGAGTGTCGCGACCCAGTTGTTCACGACCGCCAGCGGAACCGCTTCATCGCCACCCAGCGCGTCGATGACGAAGTTCTGGCCGTCGGCGGTGACGTCCATGGTCTGTGTGATGATGCGCTGGAACACCTGGAACAGCGCCTTCTCGCCCGCGAGGTGGAACTCACCGCCGCTGCCATCCACGCTGGCGGCCATGATCATGCCGTCGGGACGCACGTAGAACAGCTCCTTGCCGTCACCGCGCCAGCGCGGACGATCGCCACCGCCGCCGGAGACCTGCCAGCGCGCCGAGAGGCCCTGGCCCGCGGCGGGCATGGGCGACACGTACACCTCGGAGCGGCCGGACACCCCCGCGGAGAACGCGATCCAGCGACCATCGGGCGAGAACTGCGCGCCCACGAAGTTGTCGGATTCCGGAACCAGCACGCGTGGCGGCGTGGCGCCGGAAATCGGCGCGATGTTCAACGAGCCATGCGGTGTTCCCGACGCGTTTCCGATTCCGCACAACAACCACCTGCCATCCGGCGACACCGATATCACCCACATGTCGTGGTCGGGGTTTTCGAGGATCTGGCGTTCGGCGCCCGAGCCGTCGGCGCGCACGGTGAACACGCGATAGCGGCCGCCGCGGAGCGCCGAGTAAAGCAACTCGCGGCCGTCGGGAAGCCACACCGGCTGGGTCTCGTCGCTGGGGTCGGTGGAGATGCGGGACTTGGTCCCCGTCACACGGTCGATGATCCAGATGTCCGCGAGCGGCAACTGCTGCCACTCCACCGCCACGCGCCGCCCGTCGGGCGACAGGTCCAGGTTGAGATAGTTGCCGAACCCGGTGAGGTTCTTCAGCCTCACACCGGAGCGGTCGTACCACGATACGCGGTTGGTGCCGGTGCTGCCGCCGAAACCGTAGACCAGGATCCCGTTGTCCGACGTGGTGATGGGCGCCTTCCACGTGGAGCCGTCAATCTGCACCACCTCGCGCGTCGCGCGCGGTGATCCCTTGAGCTCGCCGCGCACCGGGTCGAACTCCTGCGCCATGAGCGTGCTGTCGCGCACGAACAGCAGGTATCCCTGCGAATAGATGGCGTCGCTCTTGCACGCGAAGAGGCGGCGCTGTTCGCTGCCATCCACCGACGCCCAGTAGATGCCGGAGGAACTACCCTCCGCGTCGGTGTGCAGCGCGGACAGGTAGATGACGTGCTTTGCATCCGGCATGACACACGGGAAACGGTGCGTGGTTGCAGTGGTCGTGTCGAGGGTCGTCACCGCGGTCAACGGTCCACCCGTGGCGGCCACACGGTACAGCGGGCCGCTGAAGGCACGCGCGAAGACGATCACGCCGTCGCGCGACCACGTGCCGCCGCGCGCGGTATCCACGGAATCGGTGAGCGTGATCACCGAGTTCTGCTCCAGGTCGAAGCGCTTGAGCTTGGTGGGACCAAAGAACGCAATCGACTTGCTGTCCGGCGACCAGAAGGGATAGCTCGCCTCGTCGGTGCCGGGTAGCGGGTGGGGCGTGAACTCGTCGAGCCGCCGCAACCATAGCCGCTTGCCGGCGCCACCGCCCACCGCCGAGAACACCAGCATGGTGCCATCGGGCGAAAGCGCGGGGGGACCCGAGTCATCGCCGGTAACCTCGAGCCGCGTTCCCGCCGGCGCGGCGATGGTGGTGCGCGTGACGGTGTCGGACACGGGCGCGCGCAGCGTGAGCTGCCGGCCCAGTACGCCGGCCACGAGCGCGAGCGCCACTGCGAGAACCCAGCCCAGCCGACCACGGCTGCGGCGTTTCTTTGTGACGATCTTCGGAATACCCGCCTGCGAGCCGCCCTCGGTCACCCACGCCAGTTGCAGCTTCACGTCGTGCGCGCTCTGGATGCGGTCCGCGGCGTCCTTCACGAGGCACGCACCGATGAGTCGGTCCAGTGCGGGCGGCGTGAGCGGCGCCACCTGAGAAATCGGCACGGGTTGCGACCCCATGATGGACGTGATCAGCGACGCCTGGCTCTTGCCGTCGAACGCGCGCCTGCCGGTGGCCATCTCGTAGAGGACGCAGCCCAGCGCCCAGATGTCGCTGCGCGCATCGGCTTCCTTGCCCTCGAGCTGCTCGGGCGACATGTACTGGAAGGTGCCGATGATGGTGCCCTCCGCGGTGAGCGGGTGCGCGGCCGTCGGCGACTGCGTGAGTCCCGCGATCGTGGCGCCGCTCTCGGACGACCCCGCGAGCCCGGTGGCGCGCGCGAGGCCGAAGTCCATGAGCTTGGACCCGCTCCGGGTCAGCATCACGTTGCCGGGCTTCAGGTCGCGGTGCACGATCCCCGCGCGGTGCGCGCGATCCAGCGCGTCGGCGATCTCGGTGCCGATGCGCAGCACGTCGGGCATCGGCATCGGGCCCTTCGCGAGCCGCTCGGTCAGCGTCTCGCCCTCGATCAGTTCCATGACGAGGTAGTCGGTGTCGCCCTCGCGGCCGACGTCGAAGAGCGTGCAGATGTGGGGATGGTTGAGGCTCGAAACCGTCTTTGCCTCGCGCTCGAAGCGCGCGCGCACCTCCGCGTTGGAGGACAGGTGCTGCGGCAGCACCTTGACGGCGACGTCGCGACCCAGGCGCGTGTCACGCGCGCGATACACTTCGCCCATGCCTCCGGCGCCGAGGGGCGAGAGGATTTCGTAGGGACCGAGCCGGGTGCCGGGGACGAGGGTGGCGGACATTGCCCCGCAGCATACCGGAAACGCGGCCCGGAGGCCACCACATGTCGCCGTAAACCGGTGCCGCGGGCCAACTACTGGGCAATGCCGCCCCGCGGTGCTACCGCATCAGCAGCAGCTTGCGCGTCTGCACGAAGGAGCCCGCGTCGAGCCGGTAGAAGTACACCCCGCCCGCCACCGCGCGGCCCGTGTCGTCGCGGCCGTCCCAGGTGATCACCTGCCGGCTGGCGCCGTAGCGTCCACTTACCAGGTCGCGCACCAGGCGTCCCGCGACGTCATAGATTCGGACGCGCACGTCCGCACCTTCGCGCAGACCAAACGTGATGCGGGTCGAGGCAGAGAACGGGTTCGGTGAGTTCTGCGAGAGGAAACTTGCCGGCGGTGGGCCGTCGCCACCGACGCCGGTGACCAGCTGCGGCGAGAGCAGTGCGTGACCACTCTCGTTGCCGTGCACGTCCACCGCGGACACCTTGTAGTAGTACCCGCTGTTCCACGACCAGCCCCCATCCACGAGCATCGCCGACGCGGGCGACCCCACGAGATTGCCGGGCCCCGGCGTGAAGCCGCCGGAGGTGCCGCGGTACACGGCGTAGTGCGAGAGGTCGTTCTCCGTGTTGGCCTGCCACGTCATCCGCAGCCCGCCCGGGCTCACCACGGGCTCACCCGCCAGCCCCTGCGGCGTGGCCGGCGAGAGGTTGTCCACCGAGTAGCCGCTATCCGGCGCGCTGTCATAGAAGACCCACGGCGTGGTGGTCTGCGCCATCACAAAGTAGACGCTGTGCGGGATGACCGCGGCCGAGTCCGCCAGCGTGGGCACCAGACCGATGTACGCATCCTGTTGACGCGCGGGAACCGTGGCCACCGCCTCCCAGAGCGCGGCGGGTGCGGACGCCGCGGGTCCGCGCCAGAAGACGCGGTCCTCAAGGGAAATCAGCGGCGCGTCTCCGAATGCCGCGGGCATGTCCCCCGAGCCGAGAACCGCGCTTCCGTCCTGTTCCACGATTGCCGCCAGTGCGGCGTTGTCCACGCGCCGGAACACGTGGTAGTTGATCACGGGGTTGGCCGCCTGGCCCACGCGGTCGTGTATGGCGCGGGAGAAGCGCACCCGCGCCCAGCCGCCCTGGTCCCCCGGCACGTCGACGATAGCCTGGATGACCGGATCGGGCCGCGCGAACCGGGCCAGAAAGATGTCGTCGCCGCCCGCACTCGTCAGCGTGCCGCCACCAAAGTCGATACCGCCGGCGAACCAGCCGGTCATGAGGATGCCCCGGGCACCGTCCGTCGCGCACATGATGCCGTACTGGAAGTCCGGATCACCGAAGCCATCGCTCCACACATGCCCGCCGCCGGCGTCGAGTTCCAGGATGAACACGTCGGACTCCACGTTGCACAAGAGCGGCCCGCCGCCGAAGTCAACGATTCCGTCGAAGTATCCCGTCACCACCACGTTGTCGTCGCTGTCCAGCGCCAGTCCGGCCACCGACTGCAGCCCCGTCTCGCCGTAACCGTGGCTCCACACGTGGCGCCCTTCCGAGTCGAACTTGACGACGAATGCGTTGTACCAGCCAGCGCTGGTCATGACACCGCCACCGAAGTCCACCTGCCCCACAAAGTCCCCGGCCACCACGATATCCCCGTTGCTGTCCACCCTCACCGCGTTGGCGATCTGGTCGTTCGCGTCACCGAAACGGCGGCTCCACCGGTGGTTGCCATCGCCGTCGAACATGGCGACATAGATATCACTCGCGCCCGCGCTGGTGAGCGGGCCGCCGCCGAAGTCGGTGGTGCCGGCGAGATGGCCCGCCGAAACGATATTGCCCACCGCATCCACCGCTACGCTGAAGGTACTCTGCTCGGCGGCGTCTCCAAAGCTCTCGCTCCACAGGATGTTCCCGCCGGCATCGAACTTGGCGATGTATATGTCCATGCCGCCCGCGCTGATGAGCGTCCCGTTGCCGAAATCGAGTTTGCCCGTGAAGCGTCCCGACAGAATGACGTTGTCGGACTGGTCCGTCGCCAGCGCGTAGGCCAGCTGGTTGCCCGCGTCACCGAAACCCTGACTCCAGATGTGGTTGCCGTCCGGGTCGAACTTCGCCATGAACAGATCGGCGTCGCCGGCGCTGGAGATGGGACCACCGCCGAAGTCCACGCTGCCGTAGAAAAGCCCGGCGAGGAGGATGTTGCCCTGGGAGTCGAGCGTCATGGCCCGGGTCAACTGGCCGGATGCGTCGCCGAAGCGGCGGCTCCAGAGATGGTTGCCGGCGGCGTCGAGCTTCGCCACGTACACGTCCCAGTCGCCGGCGCTGGTGAGCGTCCCGCCGCCGAAGTCGACGGTGCCCCAGAACAGCCCAGCGATCACCACGTTGCCCGCGGCGTCCACCGCGACGCCGATTCCGTCCTGGTCGATGGCGCTGCCGAAGCGCTGGCTCCAGTCGTGCACGAAGCCCTGGGCGTTCGCGGCCAGGGGCAGAAGCGCAATGATGAGCAGGGCAAGGACGGGAAGAATGCGGCGACGCGACGTCATGATGAGGCCTCCTGTTGGGGGGACATGCAGGCGCGCCGGAACGGCGCGGCACAGGCCCCGCTGTCCGGATGGGACGGGGCATGAGGCCGGGAATCACGCACAGGAGAAAAAAAGGGAGAATTACCGGCTCTGGACGATGCGCGGCCAGTCGGTGATGAGGGTCACCGGCGAGGCGAGGTCTTCTTCCAGCGGGGCGGTCACCAGGAAGCGGCCGTCGTGTGCCACGTCGTAGCGCCAGAATCCGGTGCCGGCATGGTACTGGAAGAGCCGGTGCGCCGCGCCCATCTGGAAACCCGCGTCGCCAGCGTCCACTTCCACGGCCACCAGGTAGTTCTCCGGGTCCATGTAATAGAGCTCGCGTCCGTCGCGCCGCCAGCGTGGCTGCGTGCCTCCCGCCGGCGACACCTGCCAGCGCCCGCCCGAGGGCGGAAACGTGGCCACGAAGACATCCTCGCGCCCGGTCTCGTTGGAGACGTACGCCACCAGGCGGCCGTCGGGAGAGAACTGCGGCTGGAACTCGTCGGCCTTCGCCGTGGCGAACGGCGTCGGTTCGGCATCCGCGCCGGAGATGGAGACACTGAAGATGTCGGTCGCGTATGAAAGGGGTTCGGGCGAATACAAGAGCACGTCGCCGAACCCGGACATCGGCCAGGTGAAGTCGTCACCCGGCACGATCCGGCGCATCCAGGTGCCGTCCACGGCGACCGCGTCGATGCCGCTGTTGTCCCGGTCGTTGCTGGTGACGGCCACCGACCTTCCTCCCGGGAGCCAGACGGCAAACGGATGGTCGATGGTGTCCACCGTGAGTTTGCGGCGGCGGCCCGATTCCAGTTCGACTATCCACACATCCGACGTGCCGCGCTCGCGGTTGGCGATCGCCAGCACCGCATTGCGGCCATCCGGAGAGATGTTGGGCGTTCCGCCATACGTGTAGTCCGCCGGCTCCCCCACCTCCCCCACCCGCTTGCCGGAGCGATCCAGCCAGCGCAGTTGCGTGCGCGTCTGGTTGTTGCCGGTCATGCACACCAGCACGCCGTTCCCGGACGCGGCAAAGACGCCCCGGCTGAAGCGTTCGTCCATGCGCACGTCGTCCACCAGCGGCACCGCCGGCCCCTCCACCACCCGCGTCGACGGGTTGAAGCGCTGCGCCACCAGCACGGTGCCGCGCACGTAGACGAGGTGCCCGGAGGCATAGATGACGTTCGACGCCAGTTCCAGCACGGGTGTCCGCTCTTCCGAACCCAGTTCGCCCACGAAGATGGTGGGATTCTCGCCCTTGCCCGCGCCGGCGCGGCGCGCGAGATACAGGAAGTGCTTTCCGTCCGGCAGGAAATGCGGATAACGATGCGTGGCCTCGCCCAGGGTGGTATCCAGCGCAGTCACGGTGGTGACCGCACCGCCGTCGGCCTTCACCATCGAGATGGGAACCCCCGAGCCCATGGCGAAGAGGATGACGTCATCCTTGTTCCATGTGCCGCCGCGCGGATCGACCTGGTCGACGAGATCGATCACCGGACCGCCCGCCACGTCGATGCGCCGCAGCTTGCGGTGGGCGTAGAACGCCAGCGAACGCCCGTCCGGCGAAAAGAACGGACCCTCCGCGCCTTCCGTGCCGACGAGCGGGCGCGCGTTCTCCTCTCCCAGTTGCCGCACCCACAGCTTGTCCGGACCCTCGCCTTCGCGCGCGCAGAAGGCGATGGTGGTGCCATCGGGCGAAATGGCGAGCGGGAGCGGTTTGTCGTTGCTGGAGGAGAACAGCACGCCCCGTGGCGGCTGGAGGAACGCGTGCACGGGAGGTGCGACGGGTTTCGGCCGCGTGGACACGAACACCGCCGCCGCCGCGATCACCGCCACCGCAGCCACCACCCACGCCAACCGCTCGCGGCTCTTGCGCCGGTGCGCAACCGGTTTGGGCACGCCGGCCTGCGAACCGCCCTCGGCGATCCACGCCAGTTGCAGCTTCACGTCGTGCGCGCTCTGGATGCGGTCGGCGGGATCCTTGGCCAGGCACGCGCTCACGATACGGTCCAGCGCGGGCGGTGTCATGGGCGCCACCTGCGAGATGGGCGCGGGCTGTGATCCCATGATGGATGTAATGAGCGACGCCTGGCTGTTGCCGTCGAAGGCGCGCCTGCCGGTGGACATCTCGTACAGCACGCATCCCAGCGCCCAGATGTCGCCGCGCTCGTCGGTCTCCTTGCCCTCCAGCTGCTCGGGCGCCATGTACTGGAAGGTGCCGATGATGGTGCCCTCCGCGGTGAGCGGCTGCGCCACGGTGGGAGACTGGGTGAGCGCACCGATGGTGACACCGCTGCCCGAGCCCGGCGCAAGCCCGGTGGCGCGCGCGAGGCCGAAGTCCATCAGCTTGGCGCCGGTGCGGGTGAGCATGATGTTGCCGGGTTTGAGATCGCGGTGCACCACGCCCGCGCGGTGCGCGCGGTCCAGCGCGTCGGCGATCTCGGCGCCGATGCGCAGCGTCTCCGCGGGCGGTGGCGGTCCTTTGGTGAGCCGCGCGGCGAGCGTCTCGCCCTCGATAAGCTCCATCACCAGGTAGTCGGTGTTTCCCTCGCGTCCCACATCGAAGAGCGTGCAAATGTTGGGATGGTTGAGCGACGAAACCGTCTTGGCCTCGCGCTCGAAGCGCGCGCGCACCTCGGCGTTTTCGGTGAGGTGCTGCGGCAGTACCTTGATGGCCACCTCGCGCCCCAGGCGTGTGTCGCGGGCGCGGTACACCTCGCCCATGCCGCCCGCCCCGAGGGGCGAGAGGATTTCATAGGGGCCGAACTTGGCGCCGGGGGAAATGCTCATACCCGCTGGCTGACCATCCTGGCGCCGGACTCAATGGGTTTGTGGAGAATCTCTCCCTCGAGCGAAGCCTCCAGGGATGCCTGTGTGTCGGCAGGATCGGCCATTTCCTGTCTCCTCACGTGTCGGGGATCGAACGTCTGACAATTGGGATGGCGGAGTCGCGAGGCGCCACTCTCGCCGAGACATCAGACTACCCCACGGGGCGCCTCCCTGTCCACGACGCGCTTGGCATGGCCCTTGACCAGCACAATGCGCCCCTTCATGATAGCGGGCGATCACACCAACTTCTTCAAACCCAACCGGAAGAGATCTTGATGTCGGTGAAGCGGGCAGGAATCTGTTGTGCGCTCGCACTTGCCATCCTCGGCGCGATACCGGCGGCAAGTCTGGCGAGTGACACGGCGAACCAGTTCTGGCCCGAGCTGGACCTGTACCACCGCTTCAACGAGAACGCCCGCTTGCGCTTGAGCCTCTCGCCGGTGCGCGAGGTCAGCGGCAGTGGTCAGCGCAGCACCCTCGACGATGTGGACACCGGGATCGACCTGGACACGGGCCTGTTCCCGATCGGACGCACGCGGCGGGAGGAGGCGCGCTACGACAGCGACCGCATGAAGTACCTGCGTTTCCGGACGGGAGTCCACTATCTCGATGTCAACGGAGAGGCGGCCAGGGACGAGTGGCGCATCGTGGCCGAGCTCACGCCGCGCTCGCAGTTGCCCCTCGACATGATTCTCGCATTGCGCAACCGGTTCGACCTGCGATGGATCGGCGACGCCTACTCGTGGCGCTACCGGCCGCGCCTGGAACTGGACCGCGAGTTCAAGGTGGGCACGCAAATGGCCCTGCTGCCCTACGCATCCGCCGAGCTCTTCTGGGATTCGCGTTCCGACAGCTGGACGCGCACGCTCTACAAGGTGGGAACCGGCGTTGCGGTGAGGCCGTGGTTCGAGCCGAAGATCTACTGGGCGTATCAGATCGACGATGGTCTGGCCGGCGACACCATCACCCAGGCGCTCGGACTCCTGCTCGCCTTCCACATCTGAGGCGCTTTCCCACCGGATCAGAGCCCGGCGGCTCCGTCCAGGAATTCCACCACACCTGTCTCGAGCGAGTACTCCGCGGCGACGATGAGCAGACCATCGCTGCGAATCAGGTTTTCGAGGATCTCGGAGCCGTGGCGCAACTGCTCCGCGGACGCGC
>Ga0224500_10001015_pt1 | contig 17522 bp, 10 predicted proteins | sample SF_Oct11_sed_USG_FD_168126 | JGI IMG/M metagenome (GOLD analysis project Ga0224500, IMG submission 168126) | Sediment microbial communities from San Francisco Bay, California, United States - SF_Oct11_sed_USGS_4_1 | ecosystem: Environmental > Aquatic > Marine > Sediment | place: USA: California... | reverse complement strand
GCTGGGCGGCTTCGCGCGCCACGGCGACTATTACGAGAGCGAGCGCCACCTGCTGTCCTCGGCCGTCGGCCACCTGCTCGAGATCGGGATGCCGGAAGAGGAGGAGGTCAAGCGCGGCAAGTGGACGTTCGCGCACCTGCCGGCGATCCCGACGCGCTTCGAACTCAAGCCCATCGAGAAGAACGAGGACCGGCTGAAGACGCTCCTCAGGCTGATCAGGCGCAAGGACGTCGGCGAGATCGTCAACGCCTGCGACGCGGGGCGCGAGGGCGAGCTGATCTTCCGCTACATCGTCCAGTACGCGAAGTCGCACAAGCCGATCCGACGCCTGTGGCTGCAGTCGATGACGACCTCGGCGATCCGCGACGGCTTCTCGGCGCTGCGCAGCGACGAGGCGATGCTGCCGCTCGCCGACGCCGCGACGTGCCGCTCGGAGGCCGACTGGCTGGTCGGGATCAACGGCACGCGGGCGATGACCGCCTTCAATTCCAAGGCGGGCGGCTTCCAGCTGACCACCGTCGGGCGCGTGCAGACGCCCACGCTGGCGATCCTCGTCGACCGCGAGGCGAAGATCCGCGCGTTCGTGCCGCGCGACTACTGGGAGGTGCACGGCACGTTCGCGGCGAAGGCCGGCGAGTACGCCGGCCGCTGGTTCGACGAGAAGTGGAAGAAGAGCGAGGACGACCCCGACGCGCGCGCCGAGCGCCTGTGGGACGCCTCGCGCGCGCAGGCCATCGCAGCGAAGTGCGCGGGCCAGCCGGGCGAAGTGAGCGAGGAGTCGAAGCCCTCCACCCAGATCGCGCCGCTGCTCTACGACCTCACCAGCCTGCAGCGCGACGCCAACGGCCGCTTCGGCTTCTCCGCGCGCACCACGCTGTCCCTCGCGCAGGCGCTCTACGAGAAGCACAAGGTCCTGACCTACCCGCGCACCGACGCGCGCGCGCTGCCCGAGGACTACGTCGGGACGGTGCGCGCGACGATGGAGGCGCTGGGCGAGACCAACGCCTACGGCACCCACGCGCGCAAGGTGCTGAAGGAGAAGTGGGTGCGCCCGAACCGGCGGATCTTCGACAACACGAAGATCTCCGACCACTTCGCGATCATTCCGACGCTCTCCGCGCCGAAGCACTTGAGCGAGGCCGAGCAGAAGCTCTACGACCTCGTCGTCAAGCGCTTCCTCGCGGTGTTCTTCCCCGCCGCCGAGTACCTGGTGACGACGCGCATCACGCGCGTGGCCGGCGAGCCGTTCAAGTCGGAGGGCAAGGTGCTCGTGGAACCGGGCTGGCTCGCGGTGTACGGCAAGGAAGCGGCCGGCGACGAGCCCACACTCGCCCCGGTCGCCCCCGGCGAGCGCGTGAAGGCGCAGAAGGTCGACGCGGTGAAGCTGACCACGCGCCCCCCGCCGCGCTACAACGAGGCCACGCTGCTCTCGGCGATGGAGGGCGCGGGCAAGCTGATCGAGGACGACGAGCTGCGCGAGGCGATGCGCGAGAAGGGCCTGGGCACGCCGGCCACGCGCGCGCAGATCATCGAGGGCCTGATCTTCGAGCGCTACGTCCACCGCGAGGGGAAGGAGCTCGTCCCGACGGCCAAGGCGTTCTCGCTGATGACGCTGCTGCAGGGCCTGTCGATCCCGGAGCTCTTCAGCCCCGAGCTCACCGCCGAATGGGAGTTCAAGCTCGCCGAGATGGAGCACGGGCGCCTCAAGCGCGAGGCGTTCATGCGCGAGATCGCCGGGATGACGAAGCGCATCGTCGCGCAGGCGAAGAACTACGAGAGCGACACGATCCCCGGCGACTTCGCCACGCTCTCCGCGCGCTGCCCGAAGTGCGGCGGCGAAGTGCACGAGCGCTACCGGAAGTTCCAGTGCCTCGACTGCGACTTCGGCTTCTGGAAGATCCTGGGCGGCCGCCAGCTCGAGCCCGCCGAAGCCGACGCGCTGATCCGCAACCGCGAGGTCGGCCCGCTCGAGGGCTTCCGCAGCAAGCTCGGCCGCCCGTTCTCGGCGAAGCTCACGATGAACGCCGCGGGCGAAGTGCAGTTCGACTTCGGGCAGGGCGACGGCGAGGGCGAGGAGGCGCCGGACTTCAGCGGGCAGGAAGCGCTCGGGCCTTGCCCGAAGTGCCAGGCGCGCGTGTTCGAGACGCCGCTCGCGTACGTCTGCGAGCGCGCGGTCGGCGAAGGCAGGACCTGCGACTTCCGCTCGGGGCGCACGATCCTGTCGCGCCCCGTCGAGCGTGCGCAGATGGGCAAGCTGCTCGCCACGGGGAAGACCGACCTCCTGCAGTTCGTCTCCGCGCGCACGAAGCGGCCGTTCTCCGCGTTCCTCGTGCGCCAGCCCGACGGCAAGGTCGGCTTCGAGTTCGAGGCGCGCGACCCGTCGAAGAAAGGCCGCCCGCAGCGCGCTGTCGCGGCGCTGCGCGTCGTCGGCGCGCATCCCGCGGACGGCGCCAGCGTCGAGCTGCACGCCGGGCGCTACGGTCCCTACGTCAAGCACGCGGGCGTGAACGCCACGGTGCCGAGCCGCATCGATCCGGACAAGCTCACGCTCGACGAAGCCGTCGAATTGCTCGCAGCCAAGGGCGGCAAGCCGGCGAAGGCGCGCAAGGCGCCGCCGCGCGCCGCGCCATCGGCGGCGCAACCGGGGGCCGCGTACGCCGCGAAGCGGACCGGTCGCGCGGCTCCGGCGGCGGCCCGCACCGCGGCGGCGAAGAAGCCCGCGGGCAAGACCACGGCGAAGCCGGCGACGAAGGCGACGCCCGCGCCGGCCGCGAAGGCCGCTGCGAAAACGGCCGCGAAGAAGTCCGCGAAGTCGACTGCGAAGAAGGCGGCGAAGAAGACTTCTACGCGCTAGCACCTCCTCGCCCGCCCCCGGAACCGGGGAGAGGATCGGGCGAGCGGGAGCACCGATGGGCCGCTACCTACTCGCTCTCGTCGTCGCCGCCATCGTCGTCGGCCTTGCGTGGCCGTGGCTCGAGAGACTCGGGCTCGGCCGCCTGCCCGGCGACATCCGCGTCCGCCGCGGCAACTCGTTCTTCCGCATTCCGATCGCGACGACCGTCGTCCTGTCGCTGGCGCTCTCCGCGCTGGTCTGGCTGTTCCGTCGCTAGCGGGTCACTTCCGCTCGACGCGCACGCCCTCGCGCAGCGCGCTGGTCGGAAAGCGGACGACCTCGTCCCCCGCCGCCAGTCCCTCGCGCACCTCGGCCTCGTCGCGATTGGCGAGCCCGAGCGCGACGTCGCGACGCTGCGCGCGCCCGTCGCGCACGGCGAACACCGCGTGGCCGCCGCCGCTCGCGAACACCGCGCTTGCCGGGATCTTGAGGACGTCGGCTGCCTCGCTCACGACCACGGCGACGTCGACGCGGAAGCCGTCGCCGATCCCGGCGGGAACCTCCGCAAGGTCGAGGACAACGTTCACGCGCTGCTCCTCGACGCCGAGCGCGGAGACCTTCGTGAACGCGGCCGGCTCGACCACCCTCACGCGCGCGTCGATCGGCGCGCCGCCCCACGCCGTCAGCGAGGCGGCCATCCCCGGCCGGATGCGCACCGCGTCGGCGGACAGGAAGTCGGCGACCGCTTCCAGCAATCGCGGGTTGCCGACGACGACGAGCGGCGCGCCGGCCGCGACGACCCGCTCGCTGCGCTCGGGAATGCGCAGCACGCGTCCCGCGGCGGGCGCGCGCAGACGCACGGGTCGGCTGCTCGCGGTAGGGTCGGCCGGCGTCAGCGCGGCGCGCGCGGCGGCGGCCTGCGCGCTCGCCGCCCTGAGGCGCGCCTCGGCGGCGGCGCGTTCCGCTTCCGCGCCGGCCTCCGCGGTGCGCGCCTGCTCCGCGGCCTGCGCGGCGACGAACTTCTCGCGGACCAGACGCTCGCTGCGCTCGCGCTCGCGCACGGCCTGCTCGAGGGCGCTGCGCGCCTTGCGCGCGAGCTCCGCGGCCTCGCGCACGCCGGCCTCCGCCGCGGCGATGCGCGCGAGTTGCGCTTCGCGCTCGGCGGCGGAGAGCGGGGCCACGTGCAGCACGGCGACCGTGTCGCCCGCGGCCACCGCGTCGCCTTCGTGCAGCACGATGCGCTCCACGCGGCCCGCCGCGGGCGCGGTCACCACGAAGCGGTCGTGCGCGCGCGTCTCGCCCTGCTCGACGAGCGTCACGCGTAGCGGGCCGCGCGCGATCATCGCGGTCTCGACGGCCACGGCCGCCGGGCGGAAGGCGAGCCAGGCGCCGCCGGCCGCGAGGGCGGCAGCGACGACGGCGAGGACGACGCGAACGGGCTTCATGCGCTCACTCCCGGGCCTTCAGCACGGCGATCAGGTCGAACCGCCGCACGCGCCAGCCGACCAGCGCGCCCGAAACGATCGCGCAGGCGAGCGTCACCGCGACGGCGAGGCCGAGCGTTGCTCCCGTCATCACGAACGGCACGCGATAGAGGTCCGTGGACAGGCGCGCGGCGAACCAGGCGGCCAGCCCCGTGCCCAGCGCCAAACCCAGCGGAACCGCGACGAGCGTCAGCGTCGCCTGCTCGCCCAGCAGCAGCCCCGCGGTCTCGCCGCGCGTGAAGCCCAGCACGCGCAGCGTCGCGAGCTCGGTCGCGCGTTCGGCGAGCGCGACCCGCGCCCCGTTGTACACGAGGCCGAACGCGATCAGGCCGGCGAAGGCGATGTCGATCGCCACCGACACCGCGAAGCTGCGGTCGAGGATCGCGCGGAACGTCGCGAGGTTCGCCTCGCGCAGCGACACGCCCGCGAGCCCCGGCGTCTCCTTGAGCGCGGCGTAGAGCGCAGGAAGCGCGCCGGGATCGGCGCGCAGCCGCGCCCCGGTGAGCCGCGGTCCGATCCCGGATGCCCGGTCGACGACGGCGATGTCCGCCCACAGCGCCGTGCCGGTCCAGTCGTCGACGAGCCCGGCAACCCTCAGGCGCACCGTCCGCTGCGTCCCGTCGAGCAGCGTGGCGTCGACCTCGTCGCCGGGACGAACGGCGATGAGCCGCGCGAGCTGCGCCGACATCAGCGCGCCGTCGAGCGGCAGCGCGACGCTCCGGCCGCTGCGGTCGAGCAGCCGCCGCAGTTCCGCGCCCGGGGCGACGCCGACCAGCACGGTGCGCTTGCTGCGATGGCCTGACAAGACGCGGATGGGCTCGACGCGCTCGCCCTCGACGCGGGTCACGCCCGGCATCCGCGCGAGCGCGTGCACCGCCTGCGGACCGACGCCCTCGCGGAAGGCGACCTCGACGTCCTCGCGCTGGATCACCTCGAACTGCGTGTGCAGCAGCACCTCGAGCGCGTCGCGGAAGTAGAACCCGACCACCAGCAGCGCGAGGCCGACGGCGAAGCCGACCGCACTCGCGGCCGCGGCGAGCGGGCGGCGCGCGATGCCGCGCGCGATCATGCGCAGCGACGCCGGCAGCGCGGGCAGCAGCCGACCCGCGCGATACGCCGGCGGCACCGGCGCGCGCATGGCCTCCGCCGGCGCGAGCCGGGCAACGCGCACGGCCGCGCCCGCCGCGCCGGCGACCCCGACGACGAGCAACGCGCCTGCCACGACCGCGGCGAGCCGCGCGTCCACGGCGAAGTCGAGCGACGGGAAGTGGTAGTAGTCGCGGTACAGCCGCGTGAGCGCGAAGCCCAGCCACGCGCCGGCGAGGAAGCCGGCGGCGCCCCCGGCGGCGACGATTGCGGCGGCGAACGCGACGTAGTGCCGCACGACCTCGCCGCGGGTGTAGCCGAACGCACGCAGCGTGCCGATCTGCATGCGCTGCAGCGCCGTCAGTCGCACGAGCGTCACGGCGACGAGGAACGCGGCGACGGCGAAGAACACCGCGGGCAGCCACGTCGCCGAGACGCGGTTCTGCGCGATCTCGTCGCTGATGTAGCGGTGCGAGGCGTGGTCGTCGCGCGCGAACGCGCCCCGGCCGCCGTAGCGCGCGAGCACGCCGTCGACGGCGGCGATCACGCCGTCCGCGCGCGCGCCCGGCGCGAGCGCGATCGCCACGTCGTTGAACGCCCCCTCGCGCCCCGCCGCGGACGCCACCGCGTGCTCGTCCATCCACAGGATGCCGAAGTGCCGCGGGTCGGGCACCACGGAGCCGGGCGCGATCTCGTAGATGAACTCCGGCGACAGGCCGATGCCGACGATGGTCACGCGCTGCAAGCGCCCGGCGATCACCGCGCGCACCTCGCTGCCGGGCGCGAGCGCGTTCGCCTGCGCGAACGCCTCGCTCGCAACCGCCTCGGAGGCGCTGCGCGGCGCCGGCATGCGCCCGGCGCGCAGCACGACGGCGTTGAGCGCGTGCCGCCCGTCCGCGCGAACCCCGACCAGCCGGGCGGTGACGGGCTCGGCGACACCGGCGACGTCGAGCACGACGTCGAGCACGACGCGCGCGTGCACCGCCGCGACGCCCGCAACGGCCGCGAGCTCGCGCTCGACCGCGAGCGGAGCGCGGGTTGCCGACGCGAACACGTCGGCGAAACGCGCGCCGGCGTAGAACTCGCGCTGCGCCCGCTCGAGCGCCTGCCAGGTGCCGAACATGCCGGCGAGCACCGCCACGCCGCAGGCGACGACCAGCGCCGCCGTGGCCGCCTGCGCTCCGAGGCGGACGAGGTCGCGGACGAGGACGCGGCGCAGCGTTCGCATGGCGCTACCAAGCGAGCTCGTCGGCGCTCGCGCGCACCGCGTTGCGCCGCTCCTCGACGACGCGGCCCGACGACATGCGCAGCACGCGGTCGCCCATCGCGGCGATCGCGGCGTTGTGGGTGATGACGGCGGTGATCGTGCCGAGCTCGCGGTTCGCGCGAGCGAGCGCCGCGAGCACGAGGCGCCCGGTCGCCGCGTCGAGCGAGCCGGTCGGCTCGTCGCACAGCAGCACGTCGGGGCGCTTGGCGATCGCCCGCGCGATCGCCACGCGCTGCTGCTCGCCGCCGGAGAGCTGCGCGGGGAAGTGCGTCGCGCGCCCGGCCATGCCCACCAGCGCGAGCGCCTCGCGCGGCGGCATCGGGGAGGCGGCGATCTCGGTCACCAGAGCGACGTTCTCCTCGGCGGTGAGCGAAGGGAGCAGGTTGAAGAACTGGAACACGAAGCCGACGTGCTCGCGCCGGTAGCGCGTGAGCGACGCGTCGTCGCCGGTCGCGAGGTCGTGATCCTCGTACCACACGCTGCCGCGCGTGGGCGTGTCGAGCCCGCCCAGCAGGTTGAGCAGCGTCGACTTGCCGCTGCCCGAAGGCCCGAGCAGCACGACGAACTCGCCCGGCCACAGCGCGAGGTCGACGCCGTCGAGCGCGCGCACCTCGACGTCGCCGACCCGGTAGGTCCGCGCGACGTCCTGCATGCGAAAGACCGGTTGCATGGCGTTCCGCCGCCGCTTCGCGTGCCGGCCGCGAACTGCCAAGCTACCGCCGCCGGCCTCCGCGCGCCTTGTGCGCGCTCAAAGCCCCTCTCAGATGCGCAGCGGCGCCCCGTAGCCGGTCAGCTCGAGGTAGCCCCGGCCGGCGGGCCTGCCGCCGCTGCGCGCACGCATCGCTCCTTCCCAGTAGACGGTGCCGGTGGTTGCGCGCGAGTCGAGCTCCTGGTCGTCGATCAGCGGCGCCAGCGAGTACTCCTCGCCGCCCGCGCGCACGGCCATCTCGACCGGATACGCGTAGCCGGTGCGCGGCGAGGTCCAGCGGCGCCCGGGCGCGAAGCGCACGTCGCGCGGGCCGAACACCTCCGTGCCCGAAGCGCCGCGCCGCGCGCCGCCCGCCCACAGCGCGTCGCCGCTGGCGTCGCGCATGCGAAACGCCATCAGCGCGCCGCCGTCATCGAGGTTGACGCCGATCCAGTCCCAGCCGACGGCGGAGGGCGCCATCACCTCGCTCGACCACTCGTGGTCCAGCCACGCGCGCCCGGCGACCTCCTCGCGGCGCGCGCCGATCGTCACGCTGCCGCTCACGGCGAGCTGCGGGCGGCTGTAGTACCAGCTCGCCTGGTGCGGCAGCGGTCCCTTGCGCGAGTAGCCGGCGTCGCCCTGCAGGAGCAGCGGCTGCGTCGGATCGAACGCGAGGTCGAGCGCGAAACCGCGCGCGGGAATGCGGGCGCGGTACGTCGCGCCATCGAGCGCGAACGACCAGTCGCCGATCCACGCGCGCGTCGTGGCCTCGTCGGCGCCGGCCAGGTCGAACATTGCGCGCGAGGCGCGCTGGTCGTGGCGCAGGCGGCCGTGCTCGGGGTCCGCGATCGCCGCGTGCGCGAAGAGAAGCTGGCGCGGCGCGAACGCGCTCGCGTTGCGCTCGGCGACGTTGGGGCGGTTGCGGAAGAACGTCACCTGCACGCCGAGCTCGCGCCCTAACGCGGTGCGCACCCAGCCGGTCGCGTACCACCACTCGGTGCGGAACGTCGGATGGCTGCCGTGGTCGCGGGGGAACGCGAGCGCGGCGCCGGGAACCACTGCCGGATAAGCGTCGGCGCGCGCAGCGCGCGAAAGCAGCGCGAGCGGCGCGGCCAGGAACGCTCGGCGCCTTACCAGTCCTCCTTCACGGCGCGCACGACGTCGGCGCCCATCGCCTGGCGGCCGCTCGCCACGGCGGTGAGCGTCGCGAGCGCGACGACGCCCAGCGCGAACGCCGCGAGCTGCGGCCAGGGCATTGCGAGGTCCATGCCCCAGTGGAACGACTGGCGGTTGACCACGTGGATCAGGACCAGGCTGATCGCCGCTCCCAGCGCCAGCCCGGCGCCCGTGCCGATCGCCGCGGTGACGACCCCTTCGGCGGCGAGCATCCGCGCGACCTGGCCGCGCGTCATGCCGAGGTGGCGCAATACGCCGAACTCGCGGCGGCGCGCGAGCACCAGCGCGCCGAATGCCGACGACAGGCCGACGAGCCCGATCGCCATCGAGGCGAACTCCAGCGCGTAGGTGACGGCGAACGTGCGATCGAACGCCGCGAGCGAGAGCGCGCGGATTTCGCCCGGCTGCGCGACCTCGAGCCGCTCGCCGCCGGGCAGCGCGCGGCGCACTGCCTCCCGCACGGCGCGCGCGTCGGCCCCGGGAGCGAGCCACAGCGCGGCGCTCGTCACGCCGTCGTCGCCGGTGAGCGCGGCGTACGTCGCGCGATCGATCTGCACCCCGCCCTGCGGCCGGCCGTAGTCGCGCCACACGCCCGCGACGAAGAAGCGCTCCGCGCGCCCGGCGAGCGGCAGCGTCACCACGCTCCCGGGCGCGAAGCCGTAGAGGTCGACCATCGCCTCGTTCGCCCACAGCGAGGGCGGCGCGCCCGGCGGCCGCGCCAGCGCCGGCCCCACCAGCGCGAGCTTCGCTGCGGCCTCGGACTCCGGCAGCGGACGCGCGAGCACCGCCACGCGGGGACGCGCGGCGTCGAGCAGCAGGTGATCCTCGCGCAGGAACTCCGCCCACGCCACGCCCGCGGTCGCGGCGATGCGCGCCTGCTCCTCGCGGGAGAGCGAGCCGGCGTCGGAGGCCGGCAGGCGGACGTACAGGTCGGCCGGCAGCACGCGCACGAGCCACGCGTCGAGCGAGGTGCGAAACGAGGTGACCATGATCGCCATCGCCACCATCAGCGACACGCTCGCGACGATCGCAGCGAGGCTCACCGTCACCTGTCCCGGCGCGCCCTTAAGCTGCGCGAGCGCGAGGCCGGAGGGGGCGTCGCGCGGCGAGGGCAGCCGCGCGAGGATCGCCGTCGACAGCGCGGGCAGCGCGAGCAGCGTGCCGATCAGCAAAGCCGCGATGGCGGCGTAGCCCGCCAGCGGCAGCCCGTCGACCGGCGGCAAGCCGACGAGCAGCGATCCCAGCGCGATCACCGCGAGCCCGCGCCACGGCGGACGAAGGCGCGCCAGCGCCGTCTCCTCGTCGCCGGCCTTGAGGGCGCGCGCGGGCGAGGCGCGCGCGGCTTCGCGCGCGGGAAGGATGCTGCCCGCGATCGCGGCGGCCAACCCGAGCACGAAGAACGCCGCGAACGTCGCGGGGTCGGGCGCGATCGTCGGCGTCACGCCGCGGAAGAAGCCGGACCCCAGGTCCCCGCCGGCGAAGCGCACCGCCGCGCTCGCGACCGCGTAGCCCGCCACGAGGCCCGCGGCGGCGCCCCCTGCGCCGATCAGCGCGCCTTCGAGCGCGACGAGCGCCGCCAGCCTTCCGCGCGTCACGCCGAGCACGCGCAGCAGCGCGAACTGCGCTCGCCGCCGCACGACCGACAGCGCCTGCGTCGTGAACACGAGCAGGCCGCCGGTGAACAGCGCGACCAGCGCCAGCACGTTGAGGTTCACGCGGTACGAACGCGACACGCTCTCGGTCGCGCGCAGGCTCGCCTGCGGCGTGTCGACGGCCACGCCCGGCGGCAATTCCGCCGCGAGGCGCTCGCGGAACGCCGCGACGTCGGTGCCGGGGGTCACGCGCAGGTCGACCCGCGAAATGCTGCCGAAGCGCCCGAGCGCCGCCTGCGCTCCCGCGATGTCCATCACGGCGAGCCGCTGCCCGCCGGCGCCCGGCACGCTGCCGGCGACGCGCAACGGAACGTCGGCGAGGCCGGTCTGCAGGACGAGTGTGGCGCCCGGATCGAGCGCGAGCCGCGCTCGCGCAGCGTTCGACAGGAAGATCGTGTCCGGACGCAGCGCGTCGTACTGTCCCCCGCCCTCGGGGAAGAGCCCCGGCTGGATCGCCGCGGCGCGGAAGAGGTCGAGCCCGAGCACGCGCAGCGGCTCCGGCGAGCCGGCGACGCGCACGTCGGCCTCGACGATCGGGCTCGCGACGGCGACCGCGGGATCGCGCGCGAGCCGCGCGAAGACCTGCTCGGAGAAGCCGTCGCGCGGGCCGCGCACCGTGAGGTCGGCGTCGCCCGCGATCGTTCGCACGCCCTGCGTCAGCTCGTCGACCGCCGCGCGGTTGACGAGCTGCACGGCGAGCCCGAGCGCGACGCCGAGCGCGATCGCGAGCGCGGCGAGCAGCGTGCGAGCGAGGTTCTGCGCGAGCGATCCGCGCAGCACGGCGCCCGCATCGCCGACCGCGACGCTCACTTATGCACGCTCGCGCAGCCCCCCGCGCGACAGCACGAGGATGCGGTCCGCGGTGCCCGCCGCGGCGAGCGAGTGGGTGACGAGGATGCCGGCGGCGCCGCGCCCCTTCACCTGCTCGCGCAGCAGCGCAAGGACGGCCGACGCGGTGTCCGGGTCAAGGTTGCCGGTCGGCTCGTCGGCGAGCACCAGCATCGGCGAGTGCACCAGCGCACGGGCGATCGCGACGCGCTGCAACTCGCCGCCCGACAGCTCGCGCGGCATCGACGGGCCGCGCTCGCCCAGCCCCACCGCGGCGAGCATGGCCTGCACGCGCGCGTCGCGCTCGCCCGCAGGCGTGCCGACGAGGGCCAGCGGCAGCGCGACGTTCTGCGCCACGGTGAGGTAGGGCAGCACGTGGAACGCCTGGAACACGAAGCCCATGCGTTCGCGTCGCAGCACGGTGAGCGCGTCGTCGTCGAGCGCGGCGAGGTCCGCGCCGCCGACCGCGATCGTGCCAGCGTCGGGCCGGTCCAGCCCCGCGACGAGATTGAGGAGCGTGGACTTGCCCGTACCGGACTCGCCCATGATCGCGACGTACTCGCCTGCGCTGAGGTCGAGCTCGACGTCGGCGAGCACGGTCCGCTCGCGGGGCCCGGCGTAGCGCTTCCCGAGTCCTCGAATCGATAGCACACCGCCAGCCTAACCGCACTCGCGCTCCTGCCGCAACGCGACCTGCTGCGAACCCGCCGGCGGCTTCCGTGGAGGTCGACCGTCATCCGTCGGCCCGCGGGAGTGCACGCTGCGCGAAGGCGGCAAGATCCACCGTTCCGGGCCGTCCGCCGCCGAGCTTCCCGTTCGGCACCTGCAACTTCGCGCGGGAGGACGTTCCCCGGGCCCACGTTCGCTCGTCCGATCACCGATGGAGAGACACACCCGACGCGCAATCACTTCGCTCTTGCCGTGCTTGCCGGGGTCGTTGTGGCGCTTCCGGGTACGTCGACGCAACTGCCAACGAGGACGAGATCGGAGCGCATGCGCTCGACATCGCGATCGTCGATGGGAGCACCGCGGGATCGCCGGGCTCCGCGACCGTGCGCCCAATTGCATCGACCCAGCTGACGGTGCTGGTCAACAGAGCGACGCCCGGCCGGTCGCCGCCGCTGGCCGATGCGGTACTGCGTCGCCGCACTGCCGCGCTCCTCGCGATTCGGCGACTCGGAGTTGACTCTCGCCGACCGCGCCCCGATATGAGAAATTCCGGGACAAGCCGGCTCGGCCCCTGTAACCAAACCGCCGTGACGGGCGCCCCCGCCAATGCACCTCCCTACGCCCGACCCCGGCTTCACGTCATCCGCGCAGGCGCGCGCCAACTTCCGGCTCGCCGCGACGCTCGCGCTCGCCTTCGTCGCGCTGCTCTGGGTGCTGCAGATCGCCAACTGGACGCTCGGCGTCGACGCCGCACCGTTCGGGGTCCGACCGCGCGCGCCCGAGGGCCTCGGCGGGATTCTGTTCGCGCCGCTCGCGCACGCCGGCTTCGAGCACCTGCTCGCCAACACTGCGCCGCTCGCTGTGCTCGGCACGGCGCTGCTGCACCTGTATCCGCGCTCGTCGCCGGTCGTGCTGCCCTGGGCCTGGCTCGCGCCCGGCGTTGCCGTCTGGTTCTTCGGTCGCGACGCCATCCACCTGGGCGCAAGCGGGCTGATCTACGGGCTCACCGCGTTCATCTTTCTCGCCGGCCTGCTGCGCCGCGACCGGCGCGCGATCGCGGCGTCGCTCGTCGTCGCCTTCCTCTACGGCAGCGTCGCCTGGGGCGTGCTGCCGCTGAAGCGCACCGATTCGTGGGAGACGCACCTCGCCGCCGCGCTCGTCGGCGCGGCGCTCGCGGTGCTGCTGCGGCACCGCGACGTCCCGCCCAAGGTCGTCTACTCGTACGAGGCCGACGAGAAAGGCGACGATCGATCTGCCGACGCGACCGCCCCCGATGTCGGGGCCAACGACTATCCTTCGTCCACGCGCGCGCCCGCCAACCACTCCCCCGCCTCGACCAGCACGCCCTCGTAGCCGAGCGCCCGTCCCTGCGCCTCGGCTCGGGCAGCGGCTTCCGCGTCGAGCGACGCCCGGGCGCGCGCCACGAACGGCCGCAGGAAGGCTTCGTCGACGGGCTCGAGGTGACAACCTGTGCGCTCGCGGTATGCCACGCACGCGCCCTCCAGGCGCATGCAGACTTCGAAGTCGCCGACGGCGGCGGCAAGGGCCGCCGTCGCGGCAATCGCGGCCGCCGCGAAGTTGGCGAGCCCGAACTCGCGCATCATCGACAGCGAGGCCGCCAGGCGCACTCGCGCCTGCACGTGTGCGCCGCGCCCGATCGAGACGAATGCCTCGTTCAGGAGCAGCGCCGCCTCGCTCACGCGATCGCCGCGCGCGCGGCATAGCGCCAGCATCTCCTCGTACAGCGCCTCGGCCGCGTCGAGGCTGCCTTCGCTGCGCAGCAGGTCGGCAAGGGAGCATCCGGCCGCCGACAGCTGATAGCCGTCGCCGACCTCGCGCGCGACCGCCACCGATTGCTCGAGGTGCCGGCGCGCGAACGGACGGTCGCCCTGTGCGAGCCCGACTTGCCCGAGGAGACGCAGCGCCGTCACCACGCGGCGCTGCTCGGCCAGTGCGACTGCGATCGCGAGGCCCTCCTCGCCCCAGGCGCGCGCTTCCACGTAGCGTCCGTACAGGTAGGCGAGCTGGCAAGCCTGCAGCAGCAGCCGGCAACGCTGCAGGTCATCGACGCCCGCACCGGGCCTCGCGAGCGCCTCCGTCGCCACCTGGAAGCCGAGCTCCAGCGTACCGTCGAGCGAGCACACCACCAGCATCGGCAGCACGAGGATCATCGCGGCCCGCTCGCGCCCGGCCGCTCGCCCGCACCACGCGTGAGCCGCGAGCATGTTTTCGCGCTCGCGCCCGAGCCGCGCCATCCAGGCTTTCTGCTCGGGCCCGGTGAGACGATTGATCGCGCTTTCCGCGAACGCGGCGTGGACATCGAAATGCCGCGCGCGCAGTGCTTCCTCCTCGCCGGATGCGGCGAGCCGCTCGGCCGCGAATTGACGGACCGTCTCGAGCTGCCGGTAGCGGTCCGCCGCAGCGTCGTACTCCGCGAGCGACTTCTCCACCAGCTGCGCGAGCAGGCCCGCGACCTCTGCCTCCTCGAGGTGGTCGTCCGCGAGGACCTGCTCCGCGGACTGCAGCGGGAAGTCGCCGGCGAAGACCGCTATGCGGCGCATCAGCGCGCGCTCGGGCGGCGACAGGAGGTCGTGGCTCCACTCGATGCATCCCCGCAGCGTCTGCTGCCGCGGCAACGCGCTCGCGTCGCCGCCGGTGAGGAGCCGGAAGCGATCCGACAGGCGCGCCTCGATCGCGTCGACCGACATCGTGCGCACACGCGCCGCAGCGAGCTCGATCGCGAGCGGTATCCCGTCGAGACGCCGGCAGATGCGCGCGACCGCCGGCGCATTCAACTCGCCGATCGCGAAGCCGGGGCGCGCCGAGGCGCCGCGCTCCGCGAACAGCCGGACGGCGTCGTTTCGCGCAAGGAGCGAGAAGCCGGCATCCACCGCCGGGGTTGCGAGCGGCGGCAACGCATAGGTGGTCTCCCCTGCAATGCGCAGGGGCTCGCGGCTCGACGCGAGCACCTTCGCGCCGGGCCCCGCGGCGAGCAGCGCGCGCACGACCTCCGCCGCGCCCGGTGCGACGTGCTCACAGTTGTCCAGGATGACGAGAAAGCGCCTCGCGCGCGCGAACCTGGCCAGCGCGTCGATCGCGCCGCGCCCCGCCTCCTCCTTCACCCCGAGGACGGTCGCCGTCGCCTGCGCGACGAAGCGCGCATCCACGATCGGCGCGAGTTCGACGAACCAGACGCCATCCGGGAAGTCGTCGAGGACGTCGGCGCCGAGCTGGAGCGACAACCGCGTCTTGCCGAGGCCGCCCACGCCGGTCAGCGTGAGGAGGCGCGTGGTGCGCAACAGGCGCGTCGCCTCCGCGGTCTCTCGCTCTCGCCCGACGAACGAGCTCAATTGCCTCGGTAGGTTGTTCGGCGTCGCCTCCAGCGAGCGCAGCGCGGGGAACTGCTGCCGCATCCCCGGGTGCACGACCTGGAACACCCGCTCGGCCGAGGCGAGGTCCTTGAGCCGCACGGCCCCGAGATCGCGCAGCGACGCTCCCTCCGGCAACGCGCCGGCCGCGTCCTCGGCCACCGCGTGCGAGGCGAGCACCTGCCCCCCGTGCGCGACGCCCATGATGCGCGCGGCGCGATTCGCCGCATTGCCGAAGAGGTCGTTGTCGCGCCGCTCAACGGGGCCCCGGTGCATGCCGCAGCGAATGCGTACCGCGACCCCGCCCGTGGCCGCGGGGTCGGCGAGCGCGAGCTGCATATCGACCGCCGCGGCGATCGCATGCGATGCACGGTCGAACGCCGCGTAGACGCCGTCGCCGGTCGTCTTGACGAGGATGCCAGCGTGCCGTTCGACCGCCGCGCGGACGAGCCGGTCGTGGCACGACAGCGCCCGCCGCATCTGCTCGGGAGCGTCCTCCCAGAGCCGCGTGCTGCCCTCGATGTCGGTGAAGAGCAGCGTCTGCAGGTCGAGGGGCGTGAGCGACACGTTCGCGGTCGGTCCGGCGCCGGTCGGGCCCCGGGCAAGTCCCCGCGACCCCCGCCGTTCCCGATGTTGCGGTCCGCGAACGCTCCGGGTCAAGGCGGCCGTGGCCATTCGCTCGCGTGTCAACCGCGGTCGTAGCGTGGCGTTGAGGGTGGGCCGCCGCGGGTTCGCGGCCGCGACAACGAAGGAGCGCGGGGCCGATGAACGAAAATCTGGGCGGGCCGCTGGCGGAGACGATCACGCTGCGGCAGGCGAAGAAGCTGATCCAGTGCATGGCGCACGAGCAGAGCTTCCTGCTGCTCTCGCCGCCGGGGGTCGGCAAGTCCGACATGGTCTACCAGGCGGCGCAGGAGGCGGGGCTGCCCTGCCGGTCGCTGCTCGGCACGCAGATCGCGCCCGAGGACGTCTCCGGCATCCCGCGCATCGTCGGCGAGCGCAGCGTGTTCTGCCCGCCGCGCATGCTGCTGCCCGAAGTGCCCGAGCCGTTCTGCCTCTTCCTCGACGAGCTGCCCGCGTGCGCGCCCGACGTGCAGAAGGCGTTCTACTCGCTGCTGCTCGAGCGGCGCATCGGCGAGCACGCGCTGCCGAAGGGCACGTGGGTCGTCGCCGCGGGCAACCGCGTGCAGGACCGCGCGCTCGTGCGCTCGATGAGCTCCGCGCTGGTCAACCGCGTGACGATCCTGCACCTCCGCGCCGACGTCGACGAGTGGCAGGCGTGGGCCGCGCGCAACGGCGTGCGCGCCGACGTGCGCTCGTTCATCCACTACCTGCCGGACGCGCTCGTGCGCCCGGTGCCGCAGGACCCGGTGCCGTTCTCCACGCCGCGCGCGTGGGCCGCGCTGTCGCGCTCGCTCGACCTCGCGCAGGCCTCGGGCACGCTCACGCGCGAGACCCGGCGGGCGCTCGCGTTCGGCCGCCTCTCGCCGGAGGACGCCGCGGTGTTCTGCGCGCTCGCCGAGGAGACGATCCAGCCGATGCGCGCGCTCGAAGACTACGTCGGCGACCCCGCGCTGCTGCCGAAGGGCGAGGCCGCGCGCTGGTTCATCCTCGAGGGCATCCGCCGGCGCGTGCGCGACGAGCGGCTCGGCCCGGTGGGCAGGCGCGCGGTCAACCGCTTCCTGCGCGCGCTGCCGCGCGAGCACCAGCTCACCGTGCTGACCGACCTCGTCGAGCGCTGGGGCGCGCTGGGGGCGGACGCGTCGATGCTCGCGCTGCTGCGCAGCGTGGCGAAGTGAGCGGCGACGAAATGAATGCTGCCGCGCAGGCCGCCGGCACGGCAGGCCACGCCGCGACGCTGGCGAGGATCGAGCAGGGCCTGCGCATGGTGACGGTCCCCTTCCCGCACCTGTGCGGGCTCGTCGGCGCCACCCGGGTCACGATCGAGCCTCGCCTGCCCACGATGGGCGTGTTCGCCTCGGGCCGCCTCGCAGTGAATCCCGACTTCGTGCGCAAGCTCAACGACGCCGACCTCATGTTCGTGCTCGCGCACGAGATGCTGCACCTGGCGCTGCGCACGCACGACCGCGCGAAGGGCTCGGGGAGGCTCGAGTTCAACTACGCGCACGACTACATCATCAACGACCTGCTGCGGGCGGAGCTCGGCCGCGCGACCGTCCCCGCGAACGGGCTCGACATGCCCGGCGCGAAGGAGAAGTCGGCCGAGGAGATCGTCCTCGAGATGCGGCGCCGGCAGGACAAGCGGGCGACGCGCACGCGCGTCTGGGACGGCACGCCGGGCGCGCCGGGCGCGGGCGAAGAGGACGGCGACGTGCTCTCCGACGCGCGCGAGCGGGAGCTGTATCCCGGCGAGGCGGACGCCGCGAAGGCGCGCCGCGAGCAGCTGCGCGCGCTCGCCGCGAAGGCGCTCGCACTCGCCGAGGCGATGGGCGCGCTCAACGGCGCGCGCG
>Ga0224500_10001014_pt1 | contig 17526 bp, 17 predicted proteins | sample SF_Oct11_sed_USG_FD_168126 | JGI IMG/M metagenome (GOLD analysis project Ga0224500, IMG submission 168126) | Sediment microbial communities from San Francisco Bay, California, United States - SF_Oct11_sed_USGS_4_1 | ecosystem: Environmental > Aquatic > Marine > Sediment | place: USA: California... | reverse complement strand
AGATCTTCTTCTCGGTCGTCGGCGCGCAGCTCGACCAGGGCCGGGCGGCCACGCTCGGCCTCATCCTGCTCGTCTTCGCGCTCGCCGCGTTCTTCCTGCAGCGCCGCGCGCTCGGCCGGAAGGTGTACACGTCGATGGCCGGCAAGGGCGACGCGGGGCTGCCCGTGCCGTTGCCGGGCGGCGTGCGCGGCGCCTGCTACGCGATCGCGCTGCCCTGGGCGCTGCTGACCGTCGTGATCTACGCGATGGCGCTCGCCGGCGGTTTCGTCGAGACCTGGGGGCGCGACTACACGCTCACGCTCAGGCACTACGCCAAGGCGTTCGGCGTCGAGTGGGGGCCGCACGGCATCCTGTGGGCCGGCGCGGCGTGGGACTCGTTCTGGACCACGGTGAAGCTCTCCGCCATCGCCGCGCCGGTCACGGCGGCCGCCGGCATCGTCGCCGCCTGGCTGCTGACGCGGCAGAAGTTCGTCGGCCAGGCGACGTTCGAGTTCGGCACCATGCTCTCGTTCGCGATCCCCGGCACCGTGATCGGCGTCTCGTACATCCTCGCCTTCAACGTGCCGCCGATCGAGCTCACCGGCACCGCGCTGATCCTGGTCGCGTGCAACGTGTTCCGCAACATGCCGGTGGGCGTGCGCGCGGGCATGGCGGCGATGGCGCAGGTCGACCGCAGCCTCGACGAGGCGGCCACCACGCTGCGGGCGCGCGGCTGGACGACGCTGCGGACGATCCTCCTGCCGCTGCTCAAGCCGGCGGTGGTCGCCGCGCTGGTCTACAGCTTCGTGCGCGCGATGACCACGCTGTCGGCGGTCATCTTCCTCGTCTCCGCCGAGTACGAGTGGGCGACGACCTACATCATCAACCGCGTGATCAACGGCGACTACGGGGTGGCCATCGCGTACAGTTCGGTGCTGATCGTCCTGATGGTCGCCGTGATCCTCGCGATCCAGCGCCTCGTGGGCGAGCGCCGCCTGGGGCGCAGGCCGGGGGCCGCGCGCGAACTGGGCGCGGTGGGCGGCAGCGCAGCGTGAGAAGGGCATGAAGGCCGCGTCGATCGAGTTCCGCGAGGTCACGAAGCGCTACGGCGACGTCGTGGCGGTCAACGCCGTGACGTTCACCGTCGCCGCCGGGACGCTGGTGACGCTGCTCGGCCCCTCCGGCTGCGGCAAGACGACGATCCTGCGCATGGTCGCCGGCCTGGAGCTGCCCACGTCGGGCCGCATCGTGATCGGCGGCGAGGACGTCACCGAGCGCTCCGCCGCCGAGCGCGACGTGTCGATGGTGTTCCAGAGCTACGCGCTGTTCCCGCACATGAGCGTGCTCGAGAACGTGCGCTACGGGCTGGTGGTCTCGGGCACGCCGAAGGCGCGCGCCGACGAGCGCGCCCGCGCGACGCTCGCCACGGTCGGCCTCACCGGCTACGACGCGCGGCTGCCCTCCGAGCTCTCCGGCGGGCAGCAGCAGCGCGTGGCGGTCGCGCGCGCGCTGGTGCTCGAGCCCTCGGTGCTGCTGTTCGACGAGCCGCTGTCGAACCTCGACGCGCGGCTGCGGCGCCAGATGCGCGACGAGATCCGCGAGCTGCAGCAGCGCCTGGGGCTCACCGTCGTCTACGTGACGCACGACCAGTCGGAGGCGATGGCGGTGTCCGACCGGATCATCGTGATGGACCGCGCGGTCATCGCGCAGGAGGGCGCGCCGCGCGACCTGTACGAGGCGCCCCGCGGCGGCTTCGTCGCCGGGTTCATGGGCGACGCGAACCGGGTGCGCGCGACGCTGCGGCGTGTCGACGCGACCACGGGCGAGGTGCGGATCGGCACGCTCGCCGTGCGCATCCCGCACCGCGGGCTGCCGGACGGAGAGGTCGACGTGGCGATCCGGCCGGAGGCCATCCGACTGGGCGGCGGCGACGGCCTCGCGGCGAGCGTGCGCAAGGCCGCGTACCTCGGCGGCTCGATGGAGTACACGCTCGACACCGCCGCGGGCGAGCTCTTCGCCGTGTCGAACGCGGTCGAAACGCCGCTGGCGCCCGGAGCGCGTGTGACGGTGACGTTCGCCGCGCACGGCGTGGTGGCCGTGCCGCCGGACGCGTGATCGGGAGCCCGCTCCGCGCGTGACAGTCGGAGCAAGCTCTGCGCATAATCGCGGCCGCAGGGGTGTGCGCTCGACGCACCGCCCCGCGACCCCGACAGGAACCCACGGAGAACCCCATGGCGCAACGCCGCACCACGCATCGCAGCAGTTCCGGCAAGAAGCTCTACGCGGTCCGCAAGGCCGACGGCACGTTCGCCGACATCCAGACGTACAAGCGCGCGCACGCCGCCGACATCCGCCGCAGCGCGAAGGGCGAGGCGTCGGCGACGCCTGCCGCGAAGGCGAAGAAGGCCGCCAGGAAGGTGGCGAAGAAGGCGGCGAAGACCGCGGGCGGGCTGCTCGCCAAGGCGAAGAAGGCCGTCGCCGGCGTGGTCAGGTCGGCGAAGAAGACCGCGAAGAAGGCTGCGAAGAAGACCGCGACGAAGCGCCCGGCGAAGAAGACCGCGCGCAAGGCCGCGAAGAAGGCCGCGAAGAAGAGCTAGCGCGATCACAGGACGGGAGGCTGCCCGCGCGGCGGCCTCCGCCTCGTCCGTCGTTTGCCCGCGACCTGCCCCGACCTCTCGAGTCGGCGTGCGCGGACTCCTGCCTTGCCCCGTCGCGGCGCGATGCTGCGACGGCAAGCATCCGCTGCCGCCGCTCAGGGCGGCGTGCAGAATACCGGGCCCTCGAGGGTCCAGCCGCTGCCGACCATGTCGGCGATCGCCGTGGCGCTCGTCAGGTACCGGTGGTTCGCCTGCCCGCCCATGCCGCCGTTGTAGAGCCGCTGCACGACGGCGCGGTCGGACTCGCAGGTGCCCGGCCCGCTCGGTTGCGCGCGGAACACCAGGCCCTCGTAGGTCCAGTCCGGATTGCCCTGCACGACTGCGCACTCGCGCGCGTCGACCGTGTGGAAGTGCGACGCCTGCGCCGCGCCCCAGAAGCGGCACGCCGGGACGCCGGGCACGGACTCCGGCGCCCAGGTCTTGAACTCGTAGCCGGTGCGGCGCCAGCCGCGGATCGCCACGCCTTCGTCGACGATCGCGATCTCCTGCGGGTCGGCGGTCACGAAGTAGTGGCCCAGGGCCTCGTTGAAGTACTCGACGGCCACGCGCTCGTCGCCGATCGGCGCGGCGGGAGCGACGTAGTCGATGCGCAGCGCGTCGTCGCCGCCGCCGGCGACGCGCGTCATGCGGTCCAGCCTCGCGCGCGCGGGGCGGTCGTCGCGCGCGAACGCGTCGAGCCAGGCGAGCGACCACGTGAAGATGTCGCCGGCGGAGCGCGCGTCGAAGCCGTGCGTCACGCCCTCCAGCGCGACGAGGCCGCGCGACCCGGCGAGGCGCTCCATGCCCTGTTCCACCGGGCCGATGGGCGCGGTCGTGTCGGCCGTGCCGCTGATGGCGAGGTACGGCAGCCGCACGCCCGCGGTGCCCCGGTTGTCGCGGCCGAACGCCGGGAGGACGCGCTGCCCGAAGTAGGGAACGTAGCCGACCGCGCCCTTGAGGCGCGCGTCGGCGCCCACGGGCCGCGACGCCCCGGCGATCGAAGTCGTGAGCGCGGCGCCGCCCATCAGCATCAGCGTTTCGCCGCCCTGGCTCGCGCCAAAGCCGCCCACGCGCGCCGGGTCGATGCGGTCGCGCCAGTGCGGGTGAGCGAGCAGCAGGTCGAGCGCCGCCGACATCGAGAGCGGCCGCGTCGACTGCATCGCCGTGTAGCGCTCGAAGTTCGCGAGCGAGAAGATCACCGAACCGAGGTCGTCGAACGACAGCACTGCGTAGCGCGGGTCGCCGTGGAAGGGCGCCACGACGACGTAGCCGTGCGAGGCGAACACCGCCATTGCATCGAGGTAGCCGGTCGACAGCGGGCTGCCGCCGTAGCCGTGCGAGAACAGCACGACGGGCCAGCGCGACGCGCCGTCCGGAAGGATCGGCGCCTCGGCGCCGCGCTGCATGCGCGGCACGCGCCGGCCGTCGGGCAGCGGGTAGTCGGCGCGCGCGTTCCCCGGCGAGGTGGGATAGCAGGCGAGCAGCACGTAAGTCAGCGTCGCGTCGCGCCACGGTCCGAACAGCGTGGCGTCGTCGGGCGCGCGAAAGCGCGCGATCAGCGCGTTCGCCGGATCGGCAAGGAGGTCCGTCGCGTAGCGCGGGCTGCCGTCGGAACGGGGAAAGCCCTCCCAGGTGAGCTCGGGCGGCTCTCCGGGCGGCAGCCGGCGGAAGTCCTGCTCGACGTTGCTGCAGGCGATCGGGTGCGGACCGTCGAGCGGCCGCGGCGGGACCTCGGCGAGCGGGTCCGCTCGCGCGAACGCAGCGCTCGCCGCCAGCGCCGCGAGCGCCAGCGCGCGGTCGATCCGCCCCATCGCTACAGCTGCTCGGCCGGCACCTCGAGCGCCGTCTCGCCGCCGTGCATCAGCGTGCGGCCGAGCGCCGCGACCTGCGGCAGCAGCGTGGCCGCGAAGAACCGCGCCGTCCCGATCTTCGCGCGCATGAACGCCGCGTCGCCCTCGTCGGCCGCGAGCTTGCGCGAGGCGGCGAGCGCCGCGCGCCCGAGCTGCCACCCGGACGCGGCGAGCCCCCACATGCGCAGGTAGTGCGCCGCGCCGGCGTGGACCGCGCGCGCGTGCGACGCCGAGGACTTGAGCACCCACGCCACCGCATCCTCCAGCGCGACGGCAGCCTCCGACAGCGCGGCGCCGACCGGGTGAAGCGACGCGTCGGCGCTCCCGGTCAGGTGCGCGGCCGTCTTCTCGATCTCGCCGATCACCGCGCGCGCCGCGGCCCCGCCGTCGCGCACCGTCTTGCGGCCGACGAGGTCGTTGGCCTGGATGCCGGTGGTGCCCTCGTAGATCGTGGTGATGCGCGCGTCGCGCAGGTACTGCGCCGCGCCCGTCTCCTCGATGTAGCCCATGCCGCCGTGCACCTGCAGGCCGAGCGAGACGACCTCCTGCGCGACCTCGGTCGAGTGCCCCTTGACGATCGGGATCATCAGGTCGGCGAACGCCTGGTGGGACCTGCGCGCGGCCGGGTCCGGGTGGCGGCGCGCGTTGTCGAGCGCGGCGGCGGTCACGTAGGCGACGACACGCGTGCCCTCGACGTGCGCGCGGATCGTCATCAGCATGCGACGCACGTCGGGGTGGTCGATGATCGCGCCGGCCTTCGACGCCCGGTCGAGGCCGACGGCCCTGCCCTGCACGCGCTCGCGCGCGTAGGCCACCGACCGCTGGTACGCGCGCTCGCCCATGCCCACACCCTCGAGGCCCACCGAGAAGCGCGCGGCGTTCATCATGATGAACATGTACTCGAGGCCGCGGTTCTCCTCGCCGACCAGGTAGCCGGTCGCCCCGCCCTTCTCGCCGTACGTCATCACGCAGGTCGGGCTCGCGTGGATGCCGAGCTTGTTCTCGATCGACGTGCACTGGACGTCGTTGCGCTCGCCCGGGCTGCCGTCGGCGCCGACGATGAACTTGGGCACGATGAACAGCGAGATGCCCCGCACGCCCTCGGGCGCGTCGGGCGTGCGCGCGAGCACCAGGTGCACGATGTTCGCCGTGTAGTCGTGCTCGCCGTAGGTGATGAAGATCTTGGTGCCGGCGAGCCTGTAGCTGCCGTCCGGCTGGCGCACCGCCCGCGTGCGGACGGCGGCGAGGTCCGAGCCGGCCTGCGGCTCGGTGAGGTTCATCGTGCCGGTCCACTCGCCGGAGATGAGCTTCGGCAGGTAGAGCTGCTTCTGCTCCGGGCTGCCCACGAGGTCGATCGCCTCGATCGCGCCCTGCGTCAGCAGCGGGCAGAGGTCGAACGCCAGGTTCGACGAGTGCCACATCTCCTCGACGGCCGTGGACACGAGGTGCGGCAGGCCCTGCCCGCCGAACTCGGGGGTCTTGGCGAGGCCGTTCCAGCCGTTGGCGCAGAACTGCTCGTAGGCCTGCTTGAAGCCGGCCGGCGTGCGCACGCCGCCGTCGTCGAGCCGCCGCGCGCCCTCGACGTCGCCCGGACGGTTCAGCGGGTCGAGCACCTCGGTGGCGAACTTCGCCGCCTCCTCGAGGATCGCCGCGACGACGTCGGGCGCGGCCTCCTCGAATCCCGGCAGCTGCGCGACCTGCTCGAGGCCCGCGAGCTCGTTCATCACGAAGTGCATGTCGGCAAGCGGGGCGCGGTAGGTGCTCATCGTGGCAGGCGGTCGGGTGGGAACGCGCGAGGCTACTCCGGGCGGCCTAGAGCGGTGGCACTAAAGTGCGGCAGCGGCGCGTCAGCGCGGCGCGAGCTCGGCGGTGAGCTGCGGGACGACCTCGAACAGGTCGCCGACGAGGCCGTAGTCGGCGATCTGGAAGATCGGCGCCTCCGGGTCCTTGTTGATCGCCACGATCACCTTGCTGTCCTTCATGCCGGCGAGGTGCTGGATGGCGCCCGATATGCCCACCGCGATGTAGAGGTCGGGCGCGACGATCTTGCCGGTCTGGCCGACCTGGTAATCGTTGGGAACGTAGCCTGCGTCCACCGCCGCGCGCGAGGCGCCGATCGCGGCGCCGAGGCGGTCGGCGAGCGCTTCGAGGAGCTTGAAGTTCTCGGCGCTGGCCAGCGCCCGCCCGCCGGAGACGACCACGCGCGCGGAGGCGAGCTCCGGTCGCTCCGACTTCGCGATCTCCTGCCCGGTGACGCGGCTTCGGCCGACGTCGGGTACTGCCGGCCGCGACTCGACCTGGCCCGCGCCGCCCGTCGCCGCGGCCGCGTCGAACGACGTCGCGCGGACCGTGACCACCTTGACGGCGTCCTTCGCCTGCACCGTGGCGAACACGCTGCCGGCGTAGATCGGGCGCACGAACGTGTCGGGCGAGACGACCGCGGTGACGTCGGAGACCTGCGCGACGTCGAGTTTCGCCGCGATGCGCGGCGCGACGTTGCGCCCGTAGCCCGTCGCGGGCGCGACGACGTGCGTGTAGCCGCCGTCCTGCACGATGGCGAGCACCTGCGCGGCGAGGTTCTCGGCCGTCGGCTGCGCGAGGTGCGGCGCGTCGACGTGGATCGACTTCGCCACGCCGGCGGCCTGCGCGGCGGCCTGCGCGGCGCCCTGCGCCGCGCTGCCCGCGACGAGGACGTGGATCGGGCTGCCCAGGCGCGCGGCGGCGCCAACGACGTGCAGCGTGGCCGACTTGAGCGCGGCGTTGTCGTGCTCGGCGATGACGAGGATGGCCATGGCGTTCTCCGGCCCGTCCTCAGGACAGGACCTTGGCTTCGTTGCGCAGCTTGGCGACCAGTTCCTTCACGTCGGCCACCAGGCCCCCGCCCTTGCGCTTCGGCGGCTCGGCCACGCTCAGCGTGACCGTGCGCGGCGTGACGTCGACGCCCAGCGCGTCGGGCTTGAGCGTGTCGAGCGGCTTCTTCTTGGCCTTCATGATGTTCGGCAGCGTCGCGTAGCGCGGCTCGTTGAGCCGCAGGTCCGCGGTCACCACCGCCGGCAGCGCCATTTCGACCGTCTCGAGGCCGCCGTCCACCTCGCGCTTGACGACGAGCGTGCCGCCGCTCACCTCGACTTTCGAGGCGAACGTGGCCTGCGGCCAGTCGAGCAGCGCGGCGAGCATCTGCCCGACCTGGTTCGAGTCGTCGTCGATCGCCTGCTTGCCCAGGATCACGAGCTGCGGCTGCTCGCGGGCGACGACCGCCGCGAGCAGCTTCGCGACCGCCAGCGGCTGCAGGTCGGCGTCGCTCTCGACGAGGATCGCCCGGTCGGCGCCGAGCGCGAGCGCGGTGCGCAGCGTCTCCTGGCACGCCGCCGCCCCGCAGGAAACCGCGACGATCTCCGCCGCCGCGCCCTTCTCCCTGAGCCGGACCGCCTCCTCGACCGCGATCTCGTCGAAGGGGTTCATCGACATCTTCACGTTGGCCGTGTCCACGCCGCTGCCGTCGGGCTTGACGCGGACCTTGACGTTGTAGTCGATGACGCGCTTGACGGGGACGAGAATCTTCATGGGGAGCGCTGTCCGAAATGAAACACCACATTATATGGGTATCGCGCTACCCCGCCTGCACAAGGGGTGCTGCAAGTCGGCATTTTCAAAGGGTCGGCGCAATTTGTATTGGACAAAGCGATTGGGCTCCGCCTACACCGCATCAACTTCCGGGCGTATATTGAACACCTGCTGTCTGTCACAAGAGGCACGGTTGAACATTGTCCTCCACACCCAGCCGTAGCGACGGCGCTGCCGGGCATTTCCAGACCTCGATGGATCCGCAGCAACGGGAGCAAAGCATGAACGCCGTCGCCAACCTGCCTGTCCTCTCGACGTCGAGCTCGTACTCGATGCTCGACTTCGAGTACCTGCCGGAGCACAGGACGCTCTTCTCGTGGATGAAGCCGACCCCGCGCGCGTGCTTCTCCGCCGCGCTGCTCGAGCAGATCCGGGAGAGCGAGACGCTGCTGCAGTCGCACCGCGGCTTCGTCAACCACGAGGGGCAGCCGGGAGAGGTCGCCCACGTCGTGTTCGGCTCGCGCGTGAGCGGCGTGTTCAACCTCGGCGGCGACCTCAACATGTTCATCCAGGCGATCCTGCGCCAGGACCGCCAGCTGCTCTCCTACTACGCGCACCTGTGCGTCGACAACCAGATGCGCAGGCACCGCGGCTTCGAGTGCGGCATCGCGACCGTCGCGCTGGTGCAGGGCAAGGCGCTCGGCGGCGGCTTCGAGTGCGCGCTCGCCTGCCACACGATCGTCGCGGAGCGCTCGGCGACGATGGCGCTGCCGGAGACGCTGTTCAACCTGTTCCCCGGCATGGGCGCGCTCTCGTTCCTCGGCCGCCGCATCGGGCTGCGCAAGGCCGAGCAGCTGATCGTTTCCGGGGCGACGTTCACCGCGAGCGACCTGCACGACATGGGCGTCGTCGACGAGGTCGTCGAGGACGGGATGGGGGTCGAGTCGGTGAAGACGCTGCTGCAGCAGCGGCACAAGCGGCACAACACGTTCCGCAGCCTGGCCGAGGCCAAGCTCGCCTACCACACGGTGACGCGGGAGGAGCTCGAGCGGATCGTCGACGTGTGGGTCGACGGCGCGCTGCGGCTCGAGTCGCGCGACCTCAAGATGATGACGCGGCTGGTGCGCGCGCAGGACAAGCTCACGAAGATGTCGCCGGAGGACCAGGCGATCGAGCAGATGTACTCGCCCCCGCCCGAGAAGCTGCACGCCGCCTGACGCGGCGCGGAGGCCCCTCTACAGCGACGCGCGGTGCCGCCGCTCGGCGAGCGAGGCGATCGCGCGCGCCGTGCCGTCGAAGCACTGCCGCAGCGCAGGGGCGGCGGCGAGCACCTGGGCGACCTGCCCCGACTGCGCCATGTCCTCCATCGCCTTGCAGCGCGCGGCGAGCTGGGTCGCACCGACGCTGACGGCGGCGCCCTTCAGCGCGTGCAGCGTGTCGCCGACGACGGCGGCCTGCCCGCTCCCCAGCGCCGCGTCGAGCTTGCGCAGCAGCAGCTCGATGTCGTCGTGGAACCCGCGCAGCAGCTGGTCGAGGAAGTCCGGCGTGCTCGCGATGCGCTCCACCTCGGCGAAGCGGTTGGCGTCCATCAGCGGGAGCGCGTCCACCGCGGAAGGCGTGCGGGCCGCGGGCACGGCGACGGCGCCCGGCGCGGGCTGCGCGACCGTGCGCCCCGAGCGGCGCGCGAGGCGATCGATCACCTGCAGCAGCGTGGCGGCGTCGAACGGCTTGCCGACGAACTCGTCCGCGCCGCCGAGCCGCGCGCGCTCGCGCGCCTCGACCGTGACCGCAGCGGACAGGATGATCACCGGCAGGCGCGCGCCGGCCGGCTCCATGGTCCGGATCGCCGCCGTCACCTCGACGCCGTTGCGCTCCGGCATGTTGAAGTCGAGGATCGCGAGCTCGGGGGCCTTCGCCTCGTAGAGGTCGAGCGCCTCCTCGCCGTCCATCGCCGCGTACACGGTGTGGCCGGCGCTCTCGAGGAGCTGTCGCAGGATCGCGAGGTTCGTCGCGTTGTCCTCGGCGACGAGGATGCGCACCGGCTGGCGCTGCTGCTGCAGCACCGAGGCGAGGTCGATCACCTCGCCGCTCTCGCCGAGGTCGCGCGTCGTGGCCGCGTGGATCGCGTTGCGCAGGTGGCGTTGCGTCGCCTCCCTGCCCACGACCTGCAGGCCCGGAATGCGCCGCAGCGCCGGCTCGCGCCGCGCCGACGCCGGGTCGGCGGCGCAGTAGATCAGCGCGACGCCGGGGTCCTTGCGCGCGCGGCCGAGTTCCTCGAAAACGCGCACCGCCTCGTCGACACCGCCGGAGACGACGATGGCCGACACGTTGACGCCCCGCGACCGGAGCTCGTCGAGGTGGGCCACGGCGTCGCGCGCCGTGGGGACGGCCGCGACCGCGCCGACCGTGCGCGCGACGACGCCGGCGACGCCGCCCGCCCCCTGCGACTCGCCGACCACCAGGCCGGCGGACTTCGCCGCGGGCTGGGCGCCTTCCTCCGCGGCGGCCTTCGCCCTGAGCAGCGGCAGCTCGAACCAGAACAGCGAGCCTTCGCCCACCTTCGACTGGACGCCGATCGTCCCGCCCATGAGCTCGACGAGCTGCTTGGCGATCGTGGTGCCGAGCCCGGTGCCGCCGAAGCGGCGCGTCGTCGAGTCGTCGGCCTGCACGAACGCCTCGAAGATGCGCGCCTGCGCCTCGGGCGCGATGCCGATGCCGGTGTCGCGCACCTCGAAGCGGATCCCGACGCCGTCGGCGGTCTCGCCGGTCAGCGTGACGTCGACGTTGATCTCGCCGCGGTGGGTGAACTTGACCGCGTTCGACAGGAGGTTCAGCAGCACCTGGCGCAGGTGGTGCTGGTCGCCGCGCAGCGTGTAGTCGATCGCCGGGTCGACCATCGCGCGGAGCGCGAGGCCCTTGGACTCCGCGTGCGGCCGCAGCAGGTGGATGACGCCGTTCAGCGTGGCGTGCAGGTCGAACTCGCTGATCTCGATCGCGAGCCGGCCCGCCTCGATCTTGGAGATGTCGAGCACGTCGTCGACCAGCGAGCGCAGCAGCATCGTCGAGTGCGTGAGCAGGCGCACGAGCTCCGACTGCTGCGCGTCCAGCGGCGTGGCCTTGATGAGGTCCGCGACGCCGACGATGCCGTTGAGCGGCGTGCGCATCTCGTGGCTCATGTTGGCGAGGAAGCTCGACTTCGCGAGGTTCGCCTCCTCGGCGCGGCGCTGCGCGTCGTGGATGCGCTCGAGCAGCGTCGACACGTAGACCGGCAGCACGACGAGCGCGACGAACAGCGACCAGCCCGCCGCCTGGTAGGCCTCCCACCAGGGATGGAAGAGCAGCACCGACGAGTACCCGACGAGCGCGAGCGCCTGCGACACGAACAGGTACTTCCGGCCGTAGCGGAAGCCGTTGCCGAACGCGACGAACAGGTAGACGCCGAGCATCGAGAACCCGGCCTGCCCGGTCATGAACATCACGAACGTCGCGGCGCCGTTGTCGGCGACGGAGCCGATGAAGCGGCGCGGGACGTTGGCGGCCGGCGAGGCGCAGATCGCGACGAACAGGCAGACCGCGAACCCTAGGTTGACGGCCAGCCCGTAGAGCAGCAGCGCGCCGTGGAGCGTGTCGTCCTCGTAGACGAACGCCATGACCGTCAGCACGACCGTGACGATCACGATGCGCAGGATGGCCTGCTCGTGCTCGCTGTCCGGCCGGGCTCGCAGGCGGGCCCGCAGACGTGCGACTGCCTTCAGGGGATTGGCGATACCCAACGGACCACCGGGTCGAAATGGACCCGGACAGTCACGCAAGGGTCATGCCAATGGAATATTCCCGCCAACTCAGCGGGCTGCCCGCCTCCCAGCCGGAGGCCGGGACTTGCTGCGCCGCAATAGTGACGTCCGGCGGCAGCGCGCCGGAGGTCGCGCCGGTCAGCCGGTCTGCCAGGCCGCCATCATGCGGACTTCGCAAACTGCCTGTCCGCCCGCCTCTGCGCGGCCGGCGAACCAGCCGGCCGACTTGCGCAGCCGGACGATCTCGGCGTGAAGATCGAGCGTTTCGCCGCAGCCGACCGTCGCGCCGAAGCGCGCGGTGTCGATGCCGGCGAAGAACAGGAGGTCGTCGCCGGTGGGCTCGCGCCCCAGCGTGCGGTACGTGAGGATCACGGCGATCTGCGCCAGCGCCTCGACCACCAGCAGGTGCGGCATCCCCGCGGGGGCGCGCGAGCTGCGCGGCTGCGCGAGAAACGGCTCGCCGCGCGTGACGTTCTTGATGCCGCGGATGTGCCTGCCGGGCACGCACTCGGTCACGCGGTCGACGAACAGCAGCGGATAGCGGTGCGGCAGGATCCGCATGATCGCCTGGACGTCCATCGCCCCGCCCGCGCCGTTGCCTGCGGTCTCCGCGCTCACAGGCGCTGCCACCTTCCGCCCACGAGCCCCTCGACCGGCCGGAACGTCGCCTTGTAGGCCATCTTGCGGCTCTCGGCTATCCAGTAGCCGAGGTAGAGGTAGGGCAGCGCGAGCCGCCGGCAGCGCTCGATCTGCCAGAGGATGTTGAACGTCCCGAAGCTCGCGCCGGAAAGGCCGGGCTCGTAGAACGTGTAGACGGACGAGAGCCCGTCGGCGAGCTGGTCGACCAGGCTCACCATGCGCAGCGCCCCGCCCTGGCGGAACTCGTAGAGGTCGGTGGCGACGTTGCTGTGGAGCAGGAAGTGCTGGTACTGCTCGCGGCTGTCCTGGTCCATGCCGCCGCCGGGGTGGCGATGGCGCTGGTAGCGCAGGTACAGCGCGTAGTGCTCGGCGTCGTAGGCGAGCTCGCGCCGGTGCGCGGCGAGCGCTCGGTGGTTGCGCCACGCCCTCCGCTGCGCGCGGCTCGCCGCGAAATCCTGCACCGGCACGCGCACCGGGACGCAGGCGCGGCAGTGGTCGCAGTACGGCCGGTAGGTGAACGCGCCGCTGCGGCGGAAGCCCAGCCGCACGAGCTCGCCGTAGACGCGCGCGTCGATCAGGTGGCTCGGTGTGGCCACCTGCGAGCGCGCGGCGCGCTCCGGCAGGTAGCTGCAAGGGTAGGGCGCGGTCGCGTAGAACTGCAGCGCGGCCAGCGGAAGGTCGTTGAGCTTGGTCACGGGTCGATCCCGCCGCTTGCCCCGGGCTGCCACCCGGCAGGCGGCGCGGCGCAGTGTATCAACTCGCGCAAGCGCGCGGCAAACTCCGCGCGCGGGATGGGCCGGGCGCCCAGCGAGGCCAGGTGCGAGGTCTCCTGCTGGCAGTCGATCAGCGGCACGCGCAGGCGCGCGAGGCGGGCGACCAGATGCGCCAGCGCCACCTTGGACGCGTCGGCCTCGCGCGCGAACATCGACTCGCCGAAGAAGACGCGGTCCATCGCCAGCCCGTACAGGCCGCCGACCAGGTCGTCGCCGCGCCAGGCCTCGACCGAGTGGACGTAGCCCTGCCGGTGCAGCTCGAGGTAGGCGCTGCGCATGTCGGCGGTGATCCACGTGCCGTCCTGGTCAGCGCGCGGCGCCGCGCAGGCCTCGATCACCGCTTCGCACGCGGTGTCGAAGCGCACGTCGAAGTCCCCGCCGCGCAGGCGCTTGCGCAGCGAGCGCGAAACCCGGAACTCGTCGACGAACAGCACCATGCGCGGGTCCGGGCTCCACCACAGGAGCGGCCGGCCCTCGCTCGACCAGGGGAAGATGCCGCGGCGGTAGGCGTCGAGCAGCCGCGCCGGCTCCAGCGACGCGCCGGCCGCGAGCAGGCCGTTCGGCTCGGCGAGCGCGCGTTCGAGCGGAGGGAAGGGGGCGTTGCCTCTGAGCCAGGGGACCACGCAGCGATTCTGCCATCGCGCCGGCATCACCTGCGCCGGCGCGCGTTCCGGGCGCCGGCCCCTTCGCGCGCAACCACGCCGAGGCGCGCGAGCGTGGCGGCGAGGTCGAGCCCGGTGGCGTCGCGCAGCGCCTGCGCGCGCGTCGCCAGCGCCGGGTCGTCGAGCTCCAGCGGCGCGCCGTGGCCGGCGAGCAGGACGACGTTGCCGCTCTGCGCCGGCGGCAGCGCAGCCGCCTCGCCGCCGAACGCGTCGCGCAGTCGCGCGAGGCTCGCGTCGACGCCGCGGTGGCGCGACAGCAGGTTCGTCGCGAGCACGCCGCCCTCCGCCATGCGCCGGCGGCAGTTCGCGTAGAAGCGCGGCGTGTCGAGCGCGCCCACCCGGCCGCGCGCGTCGTAGCCGTCGACGAGGATCAGGTCGAAGGCGCCGCAGTCGCCCTCGACGTAGCGCGCCCCGTCGTCGACTTCCACCTCGACCCGCGCGTCGTCGGGAAGGCGGAAGTACTGCTGCGCCGCGCGCACCACGTCCTCCCGGACCTCGACGGCGACGATCCGCGCTCGCGGCCGGAAGCGCCACAGGAAGCGCACCAGCGAGCCGGCGCCGAGCCCGACGACGAGCACGCGGCGCGGCCAGGCCTCGCCGCGCAGCGCCAGCGGCAGCATCATCTGCCGCGTGTACTCGAGCTCGAGCGCGTGCGGGCGCGCGAGGCGCATCGCGCCCTGGATCCAGCGCGAGCCGAAGTGCAGGTAGCGCACGCCGCGCTCCTCGGAGAGCTGGATCGCGCCGCTCATCGCGCGATGATCGCACGCGCCGCGGGCCGCGTCGCCGTGATAACTTCGCCCTCCGCATGATCGACAAGACCGTGGCCACGCCGGACGCCGCCGTGGCCGGCATCCCCGACGGCGCGACCGTGATGGTCGGCGGCTTCGGCACCGCCGGCATCCCGTTCGAGCTGATCGACGCGCTGATCGCGCAGGGCGCGCGCGGGCTCACGGTCGTCAACAACAACGCCGGCAACGGCGACACCGGCGTGGCGGCCCTCATCCGCGAAGGTCGCGTGCGGCGGATCGTCTGTTCCTTCCCGCGCCAGGTCGACTCGTGGCACTTCGACGCCGCCTGGAAGGCGCGCACGATCGAGCTCGAGCTCGTGCCGCAGGGCAACCTCGCCGAGCGCATCCGCGCCGCCGGCGCAGGCATCGGCGCGTTCTTCACGCCCACCGGGTTCGGCACCGCGCTCGCCGAGGGCAAGGAGACGCGCGTCATCGACGGGCGCGGGCACGTCCTCGAGCGCCCGATCCGCGCCGACTACGCGCTGATCAAGGCAGAGCGGGCCGACCGCTGGGGCAACCTCGTCTACCGGAGCACGGCGCGCAACTTCAGCCCGGTCATGGCCACCGCCGCGCGGTGCACGATCGCGCAGGTGCGCGAGGTCGTGCCGCTGGGCGCGCTCGATCCGGAAGCGATCGTCACGCCGGGCATCTTCGTGCACCGCGTCGTCGTCGTGCGCGACCCGGCCACGCCGCGGAGCGCGTGATGGCGAGCCTGCCGCGCTGGACGCACGACGAGATGGCGCGGCGCGTCGCGCAGGACATTCCCGACGGCGCCTACGTGAACCTCGGCATCGGGCTGCCGACGCGCGTGGCCAACCACCTGCCGCCGGGGCGCGAGATCGTGCTGCACAGCGAGAACGGCGTGCTCGGCATGGGCCCCGCGCCCGCGCCGGGGCGCGAGGATCCGGAGCTCATCAACGCCGGCAAGCAGCCGGTCACGCTGCTGCCCGGGGGCGCGTACTTCCACAGCGCCGACTCGTTCGCGATGATGCGCGGCGGCCACCTCGACGTCTGCGTGCTCGGCGCGTTCCAGGTCTCGGTGCGCGGCGACCTCGCGAACTGGCACACGGGCGCGCCGGACGCGATCCCTGCGGTCGGTGGCGCGATGGACCTCGCGCTCGGCGCGAAGCAGGTCTTCGTGATGATGGAGCACCTCACCAAGGCGGGGGCGTCCAAGCTCGTGGCGCAGTGCGCGTACCCGGTGACCGCGCTCGCCTGCGTGGCGCGCGTGTACACGGACCTCGCGGTGCTCGACATCGGCCCGCAGGGGCCGGTGGTGCGCGAGATCGTGCCGGGCCTCGCGTTCGGGGAGCTGCAGCGCCTCTCCGGCGTTGCCCTCGTCGCACCGGGCCGCTGACCCCGGGGCGGCGCCCGCTGCAGGCAGCACGCCGCCGCCGGCGCCCTCCCGCGGCCTCCTCCGGACTTGTCGGCCACACCCCCTTGCGCCTCGCGAGGGATATGCTATCGTCATAGCATGTCGCCGCACCCCCGCCCTCCCCGCACGCTCGTCACGCGCCGCCTGTACTTCGGCCTCGACCCGTTGCGGCTGCGCGAGGCGAGCGGGCGCGTCCTCGCGCGCGTCGTCGGCCTGCCGCCGGAGCGGGCGACCGTGAGCGCGACCGACCTGCGCTGCGACTTCGGCCTCGACACGCGGCTGTGCCGGTCCCTCGTCGAGGAGATGGTGGCCGAGGGCCTGCTGCGCCCGCGCGACGAGCCGGCCGGCCACTACCGGCTCACCGCCCGCTTCCTCGAACTGGCCGCGGCGCGCGTCGTCGAGCCCCTCGACCGCGCGAAGGCGCGCGCGATCGTCGGCCGGGCCTGCGACCTCGCGCGCGCGATCAACGCCGAATGGGCGCGCAACCCGCTGACGGTCGCCGCGGTCGCGCCGCACGGCGCATACCTCTCGCGCGAGCCGCACCTCGACTCGCTGCCGCTCGGCGTCGTGGTGGCGGCGCGGCCGGCGTCCCGCCGCGCGCGCTTCCGCATGCAGGGCAAGCTCGAAGGAGCGCGCGACATCCGCGCCGCGCTGCGCGGGCTGTCGTCGTTCGTGCAGGTCGTGCTGGTGACCGCGCAGGGCGATCTGCCCCGGCCTCACGCGGTGGTCTTCCAGGCCGAGCCCGGCGCGGAGCCTTGACGTGCACGGCAACCGCTCGGCCGGACCGCAATCCCAGCCGGACTCTTGTTCACGACAAGTTGTGGCGGTATTCTGCGTCGCGCTTGATGCAGATCACGGCGGCGCCGCGGCGGCGGCAGGAGACTCCGCCGAATTGCGCCGGGCGGCCCGCCATGGACTGCCTGCGGTTAGGTACGACCTGCAGCAGGCTAGACCTGCGGCCGCCGGGCCGCACGGAAGGAGGCAATGATGGAGACGATGGTGTCCGCGTGGTGGCTGCTCGTGACCTTCATGGCCGGCGGGTTCGCCGGCGTCCTGGTCATGGCGGTGATGGCGCTGGCGGCCGACCAGCAGTCCGACGCGGCGTTGCCCCCGGCAGCGCAGTAAGGCCCCCGCGGGGCGGTGCCCGGCGCGAGCCCGGCTACCGTTGCAGGCTCCGGCAGGCCTGGGGCAGGAAGCGGTCGGGAATGCCGACCGGCACGCAGAACCAGCGGAGCCGATCGCTGCGATCCACCGCCGGCGCGAGCAGGATCGCGCGCCCGGCGATCGAGGGTATCGAGGAACCCACGGCGACCTTCACTCGCCCGGTCTCGCGGTCGACCGAAATCTCGTCGAACAGCACGCCCCCGGCGCGAGCCGGAAACTCGACGCCCTGCCGCGGCCAGTGGCGCAGCGTCAGCCAGGACTCCTCGACCTGGCGCTGGATCGGCGCCAGCGCCGCGATCGCC
>Ga0224500_10001010_pt1 | contig 17586 bp, 11 predicted proteins | sample SF_Oct11_sed_USG_FD_168126 | JGI IMG/M metagenome (GOLD analysis project Ga0224500, IMG submission 168126) | Sediment microbial communities from San Francisco Bay, California, United States - SF_Oct11_sed_USGS_4_1 | ecosystem: Environmental > Aquatic > Marine > Sediment | place: USA: California... | reverse complement strand
GAGGAACCATCATGGCGACCACCACATCATCCAAACGACCGGCGACCACGCTCCGATGCGGCAACATCAAAGCGACGATCTGGCAGAATGTGAGCGAGAAAAGGCCGTTTTCGCAACGACCTTGAGGTGCTGATGAGTGTCGCCTTTGAGGCAAAGGAGTGGATCACCGCTAAGTAAAGGGTACTCTGGCCCCACTTACTGACCCTCGCCTACACCTGCCCGCGGCCAGAGAAAGTCTTCGATGAGCTGGACGAGACTTACAAACTGCTCAGCAAGTCAGCGATGGGCGTGCCGCGTACGTTAGGCATCGTACTCAGGCAGGCATAGAGTCGTTCGCGTCAGAGCCAGGAGCGACAGGTCCGGAAGTCTGACATCTCCAATGGAGTGCAATGTGCCTCAACTGCCTACCTCAATCAATTGATAGGGGCAGCACGAGACGGGGTCGCGATCCCAGCATTCCATGCGGACATGTGGAACGCTCTCTTAACTCGCATGCAGCAAAGAAAGCCAAAGTGGCTGAGGCGACGTTCCGTTGTCCTCAATGCGGAACGGTATATACCGAGAGCGAGCGAATGGCTGCCGGAACGCAACTCTCATTCTGCCCACGCGACAAGGCCGATCTGGTGACCCAAGCCTATGCCGTCAACGAAACGCAATATACTCAAGAGGAAACGCAAATCATTGGGACGATCCAGTCAGCGAGCCGAGGCGATCGCGTCTTTGCCCGACAAATCGCTGACGACGTCGGCTGCTACGTCCAGAAGGTTTCAAAGTTTGGAGAACAACTGGGCAGGACTGGACTCGCGAAGCGCCACCACCCGGTGGCGTTGATGAAGCTAGGCTCCCACTTAGCATACTGCCCGAATTTCCGGAGCCCCCTCTTAGTGAATCATGTAGAGACGCGAATTTCCTCCTGGCTTCAAGTTTGAGAGGGACCCCCAATGCCGTTACCAACGATTGCAAAAGGATAGTGGAGGTGCAATGATGGCCTATAAGTAGTCAGCTTTCAAAGGGGAGGCCTTACCTACCTGGTCGTTTCAGGCTCGCCTTCAAAGACTGGTCAAATCCACAGACACTCATCACAGCCTTCTGCGTCGAACGACTGTTAATGAAAAATCGGCCGCCAACGCTTGCGAAGCTGACCCGCCCAAAACTCTTCGGTGTCGTTGCTCGTGATCGATTGTTTAGGCTGTTGGATGAAGAGCGCCGTAGCCGCTCGGTCGTATGGATTGCTGGGCCCCCAGGGGCAGGAAAGACAGCACTGACAGCGAGTTATCTTGAAGCGCGCAAACTGCGGGCTATCTGGTATCAAGTTGACGGTGGCGATGTCGATCCTGCAACATTTTTCCACTATCTAGCGCTGGCTGGTCATACAGCGGCAGGCAGAAAGCGACTACAGTTGCCGGTCTTGACGCCTGAGTTCGCGTCCGATCTCCCAGGATTCACAAGGCGCTTCTTCCGTGAATTCTTTACCTGCCTGCACACAACTACGACACTGGTGCTAGACAACTACCAGGAAGTCATCTCAGAGTCTCCTTTTCACAGCGTCATCCACGGAGCTGTGCTAGAGCTTCCTACCGACACCAACCTCATCGTCATCAGCCACATCCCTCCACCGCCTCAGTATGCGCGGGTGTTCGCAAACAACCTCGTCGGACACATTGGTTGGGACGAGCTGCGCCTCACGCTGGAGGAAACCACCGCCATCGCCGGCGCCGTGCGGGGGCCCAGTGACGAGACAGTGCTTCATTTATTACAGAACCAAACCAACGGGTGGGTTGCCGGATTGATGCTTATGCTGGATCGATTCAGGGGGACGGGGCTGGTCAACCATGTTGCCCAGTCCGAAACCATGGAGTCTGTATTCAACTACTTTGCCGCACAGATGTTCGCTCAAGCGACCGTGGAGTTGCGAGAATTTCTAATGCGCACCGCTATTCTGCCGCTGATGACGGTGAGAATGGCGGTGGAGATTAGTGCCAACCCCCAGGCGAGTGACTTGCTTCACGACCTGTATCGCCGTCGGCTGTTTATTGACCGACGAGACGGTGAGGAGATCCAGTATCAGTATCACGGTTTGTTTCGTGAATTCCTACTCGACCGCGCCCGCCACTGTTTGTCTGTGTCGCAACTGCGTGAAATCAGACACCTGGGGGCGGACCTCGCCGCGCAGAATGGCCAAACCGAAGCCGCTGCGACCCTGCTTGCCGAAGCGGAAGAATGGGGCGAGCTCACCCGGCTGATCTGCGACCAGGCCGCCGCCTTGATCGCTCAGGGTCGGCATCAGGGCCTTCAGGGGCTAATTGCCCACTGCCCCCTCCCGGTGGTGCAACGTGCGCCCTGGTTGCTCTACTGGCGAGGCCTGAGTCGTATAAATTTCGACCCGCAGACAGCAAAAACAGACCTTGAGTTGGCCTACGCCGAGTTTCAGAAAATAGGCGATAGTGCAGGATTGTTCCTCACGTGTGGCGCGATCATGGAGGCCTATTTCTACGCAGAGGCTGAGATGACACCAGTGGTGGCATGGGGGGAGCAGCTCCAACAGCTCCTGGCTGGCTATGAAGGATTTCCATCGATCCAAATCGAGGCCAAGGTACTAAGTAGCCTGTACGGGCTGATGTATGCGGCGCCACATCATCCACTGCTCGTCGCTCTGGAAAAGCGAGCTGACGAGTTTCTGCAATCCACCGCCGATCCGTTTAGTCGAATCGGGGTCGCCTATACGTTTTTGCAACTGATTCTATGGCGTGGCGACTTCCGCAAAGCGCGGCGGATCATGGCCGAAATCAATCCGTTGTTAGCGACCGGGCCCATCCCGCCGATATTGCTCGTTCTCTGGCGGGTGACGGAGGGAAATTATGCCTGGCTCACAGCATCCCATCTGCTTGCCGAGGAAAAGTTTCGTGAGGGACTCCATATCGAGCAACAAGTCGGGATGCCGCTTCTGCATTCCATGTTGTACGGACTCAACGTGTACAGCGCACTTGCTGGTGGAGACACAAGAAAGGCCCAAACGTACCTGGATAAGGCAGAAGCAGCCAACACCGCACAGCTTAAGCATGCGATTGGACAGTTCTGTTTTCTTAGAGCTGGCATCGCCTTACTACAAAATGATTTACCAAGTGCGCTTGCCAATGTATCAGAGGCAATGGAGATGCACACAGCGCTAGGGAGACCATTTTTAATAGCGGTCACCGGGATAGGCTTCGCGCAAATTTTGCTCGAGATCGGCGACATGGAAAGCGCTCGTCGCCGGCTCGACGAGACGCTTCGATATGCCCGCACCATGAAAAGTTCACTGCTCGAACATCAATGCTTGCTCGTGGAAGCTTATTCATGGATAAAACAAGGCGAAGCGCACAAGGCACTGACTCCCTTGCGCGAGGGGCTGCGGATCGCACGAGAAAACGATTATCTCATCCTGGATCCATGGTGGCGCCCGCACGTCATGGTACGTCTGCTTTCCCAAGCACTCCAGTCCGAGATCGAAGTGGTCTATGTCAACAGTGTCATTCGCCGCCGGAACATCACGCCCGAATCGCTGGACATTGAAATCTGGCCATGGCCAATCAAGGTGTACACATTAGGTCGGTTCGAATTGCTCTGCGACGACAAGCCGCTCCGCACAGCGGGAAAGTCTCAGCATAAGCCCCTCGAACTGCTTCAATGTTTGTGTGCCTTTGGAGGACAAGCCGTGCACCAGGACCGCCTGACCGATGCGCTGTGGCCAGACGCCGATGGCGACGCCGCGGCGCAGGCCCTCAGAACCACGTTGCATCGTTTGCGTAAACTGTTGCAGCATGAGCAGGCGGTGCGGCTCGAGGACCATCGATTGTCTTTAGACCCTGGCTACATCTGGGTCGATTGTTTAGCCTTCGAACGCGTTGGAGCGCAGGCTGAGTCGGCCGATCGAGCGTCCCTACAACGGACAATAAGCCAGTACAAAGGCCATTTCCTTCAGGGTGATTCGGCACCCTGGGCATTGGCCGTTCGCGAGCGGTTGCGCGCGCACTACATACACCTAGCGGAACGGCTTGGTGTCACCTTCGAAGAGAATGGCGACTTGACTCAGGCTGCCGATTGCTATCATCGAGCTTTTGAATTAGAGCCAGTGGCTGAGACCTTCTGCCGCCGGATCATGATTATTTACGCTCGGCTTGGCCGACGTGCCGAAGCAGTGGCTATCTACCAACGCTTTGGCCAATCCTTGCGGCTTCGCCTGGGTATGAACCCCACCCAAGAAACCCAAGCCCTCTACCGAGAACTGTCCAAAGACTAATCCTGTCCGTTCCGCATCCTCCCTCGGGACTTTTCAGCATATTGGACTGGACATTGGTCACCCTGGTCCTCGCTCGAGAGCTGAGGGAATTGGGTCCGCACCCCTCCGTTTAATTCAATTAAATCTTCCCATCCGTCACGCATCTGTAACGTCTATGTTGGTACGATGGCCTCGTGATAACAAAAGTATGAAAAGCTCTCCGGGAATCGTTCGGGACTCTACCAATGAGCAAGGAGGAAGAAGAGGAGAGGCTTAGTGAAAGCTCACAGAGGGCACGCGTGAGTGTTTGGTTAATGTACAGATCAGAAATGTGAAGGAGAAGCCATTAGGCTCCGGCTGCTGACCGCTTGCGGAGCAAGAATTGTCACATTAATAATTTAATGCGAAAGGGGTGCACACATGGCCACAGATGTGAAACTGGACGAAATTGACGGAACCTATTTGTTACTGGAGGCACGCGTCGTGAAGTCAGTAGCTTCTGATTTTATGCTCGACTCCCCCGAACGCAACAAGGGTATAAATCCTCATCGGCGAGCGCTGGTGCACGATCAGAGCGATGGTTTGACCATCAACTACAACGGGGACTACCCAGGGGGCGTGCGCATAAACCAGGTTGCCGAGTTAACCCCTCTGGGCAGGGTGAAGATGGGTCCCTCTTCGACAATTAAGATGGGGGGTATGAAACGAATTGAGGGCGAACAAGTTATCATCGATACTGAAAAGATGACCATTAAGGAGACCATCGCCATTCCGCACCTTGTGGTCCGCGGTGGTATTTCATTTGAGACATACGGTGAAAAGAATGCCCGCGTAACTTTTTCTCTGGGTGAAGTGCTCGCTAGTCTTAAAGAACAGATTTCAGAGCTCAACACCAAGGTGGCAGCCTTGGAAAAGAAATAGGGCGCTTTTTAATAAGAAGAATGACATGGCAGATAATGTGAAGGGCACATCTGACGATGCAGCGGTTCCAGGGGTAGCGGGTGATAATCCGACAGGGTCTGAAGTGATTGGCACATCAATAAGCGGCATGGTTAGCGTGAGAGATTCGAACTAACGATTGGATCCGGTCCCGTCCGGTTCAACGTGAGACGTCCTGTTGGAGAATTTCGAACACCACATCGAAAGAGGACGACCATGAAGAGCCTACAACGAGCGATCCAACGACATCCCGAGCTTCCAACCGCGTACACGAGTATCAAAGATCTCCTCAGACACTTCGGCGCCGTGCCGCCCAATTCCCTCCGCGCATTGCTCATTCGGACCGGTCCTTTCGACGCGTTTACCGATGCCTTTCGTTTCAAAAACAGTTTTCCAATAACGGAAGACAATGGACAACAGATCCGCCGTCGCTTCCAGAACGCTCTGAATACAGTCATGGGCATTACGGAAAGTCGATTCAAGACCCCGTTGGATGACATCGATCTGAATGTGTCGGGGATCGGACCTAAGATCAGCATTCCAGATGTGATCAAAGGGCAGGTGCTCCAACGAGTGGCTGCGGAGTTAATCGGAGACCTGGAGCAAAGATTGCCGATGCTATACCAGGCACATTCGGCCGCTGCGGGGGGATGGCATTCGCCGGATACGATTTCTTCCTTCATGGGTACCCTGTTGACGAACGCCTCGGCACCTCCCCGCCGGTAACCGGCGTGTTAAGTGACTATATCTTCGATCGATTGTTGGATAGTCTGGAATTGAACGTAGTCCGATTCCTAGACTTGGTCGTGACACTCCACGTTCTCCCTATTTTAGGCAAAGGCGCGACAATCGCGTTGCTCGCAGCAGCCGGTAGCACCGCGGGAACCATCGGCACGGCAATCGGTGCCCTTATCGGTACACAGGTGGATATCTTTCAATTAGGTGGGCCGGGCAGCGCGTTAGATGAGACCAAGCGAGAGTGGCCTATCATTAAAAACATCCTCGATCGGGAGGCTGCCGTGCCAGTCGGATATATCTTGGGTACAAGTGCCAATCCCATCGACCAGCACCAAGTTCTTGCAATTGGGTACAAGGACGTTGGGAACGGGGTAGCGACCCTTACCGTATGGGATAACAATGAAGCAAACGCCAGCCGAAACCTTCAGCTGGACTTTCGTGGGCCCGAGTTACAAGTCGGCAATGCCCATCGCGGAAAGGTACTGAAGTGTATTTTTGCAGAGAAGTATTCGCCTCGGATACCTCCTGCTAGCCTGAAGCTCAGTTAACCTGTGAGAGGTACGACATGCCAACATCTTTGAGACAGATTGCTTCAACAATGGACCCTCTGGCTGAAAAACAGAGCAGCATTCAGCTGTCATCCGTCTTGAAACAACATCGGTGGCCGCCCGGAGTTCCGGCTTCTAATCGCGGCTTGAGGGAAGTGATACGCCGCCACTCTCAATGCGCGTCAATTCGGTTTCTCAGCTACAACACCTACCTTCTGGAAGCGCATATTACGCTGCCGGATCCGTTTCCTGACGTGCGACTGACTGCTAAACCAGCACTGCATGCACGCGCCCGTGAGATTGGGCAACGAGTCGTTTCTGAATACGATTTCGCGTCCCTGTACGAGGTTATGCAGGGCAAACAACGCAACGAAATTCTCGCAGCATGGGGACCATCTCCTCCGGATAATTTCTTTGGTGAACCACTAAGCGGTCTGTTCACGGTTAGTCAAAAGTTCAAAATCGGACGACGCGAAATTTACACTTTCAGAAAGAAGGGAAAGGAAGTAACTATCGATGCCCTTCTGAAGGACGTGGTTATCAGTCTGGATTCAGACTTTTATGCCGACAAAGGCGTCATGTTCACCGAGATCGTCACGCCGTTTGGTATTGTCGAGGTGTACTCCACACACCTCATGTTCGGCGGCGGTCTTCCCAAGGCCGCCCAGGACGCGATCAACACACTCGTTCCGTTCGGAGACCACATCTCGCCATCGAGTCCATCTGAGCGCTTTAGCATACAAATGATTCAGCTCGATGAGCTGATCGAGTTTTATAAACAACACCATCGCCAAGAAAACGTCGCCATCATCTGTGGAGATTTTAATATTGACGGAGCAAATGTTGATCACTTCCTCCAGCTTAAGAATCGGCTTGCGGCAATCCGGATGAAGGACGCATGGGCCGACGGGCCATTCATCAATAATTTGGCTGGCGGACAGACCGCTCGCAACGATGATGACGATACGAAACCCCAGGAAGTGAATTTCGACAATGTCTGCACCGAGTTGACGAACGGTAAGGACTACTGCAACGACGCACAAAGTCCAAAGCATCCACTACCGCCGGAGTGTGTTGGCCGCTTCGATTACATCTTCGTGGAGGACCCCCATCCTCTTCACAGGTGCGATTTGGACTTGAGCAGAGTCCGAAGGCGACAATTCCGCCGAAGTCAACCTTCAGAAAGTCAATCCTTTCTTTCTGATCACCTTGGATTGGAAACGCAGCTTTTTGTCAGCAAACGTTTCGAGTGAGCTGACATTCTCGATCGGCCGGGTCCGCAGCACCGTTGAGTCTGCCTCGTTCAGGTACACGGGTAAGCGGCCTCGAAAAGTGATTGTAATATTCGTCTGGAAAGCGGGAACTTCATCATACTTGGAGCAATTGGCCACCTTGCGATTACGCTTCACAGTGTCGTGAAGAAAGAGGACTTTGAGCAATTCACGGAAAAAGAACTGAGGCCATCCTTCAGAATCTTGCCAGTGAATCCGACCCGGCTTTAAAAGCCGCAACAAGTAACTGAGGGGAGGAGCCCAGATGAGTGCTTTGTCGATCGAGATTGATGCGACCCAGCTGTTCGTTCGCGGTTTTATTATTCCCGGTGTCTCGAGCGGGTTTCACGACTCGCACCAGATTCAGACCCTAGATCTAGTCCCCGGCAGCTACGCATTCCAGGTGCAATCGGGAGTCATCTCGGACATCCGTTTCACAGTGACGCCAGAAGGCATGGTCGCCTATGACGAGTCCCTTGACCGCTGCGTCTCCGGGCGCGGGACGAAGCGCCTGACGGTCGAGGGCTTCGAGGTCACGCTCGACGCGCAGTCGCTCAGCGGCGCGGGCCACGGCGGCGGCGTTCTGCTCGCCTCGGTTCAATCTACTAACGATGACTGGATCAGTCGGAAGACCTGTCGCCTAGTACCACAATCAGGCTTCATGGTACAGCAGGGTAGCGGCCAGGTCTGCAACCTCTCATTCGCCGTCACGCTTGACGGAGCGTTCAGCTACGACGCGAAGCACGACAGGGCCCAAGGTGGATGTCTGTCGGGACACGGGACGCCATCCCTTACCTTTCACGGCTTCCCCGTGAACGTCGACGCGACCGCGGTCAGCAAGACCCTCGCAATTGTCCACCAGATCTGGGGCGGACAACCGTCTTACACGGGTCGGACGAGGGTGGTCGTCCTGCCGGCCACATTCTTCACCCTTGGACTGGCTCCGGCCGTGGTAACAAGTCTTGGCTTCAACGTCGACATTCATGGCGAGGTGACGCCGCTGCCGAGCACAAGCGAAGGCCGGGTGGTCGTGGAGCTGCTTGGCGGCGAGCCGCTGGTGCGGATCCTCCCCACCACCCTGATCGGCTCCCTCCGCGTCACGCCCGTCAAGGCGAGCCCGGGCGAGGCGGTCCTCATCGAGGCGCTGGGTGCCGACGGGCACCCCGCAGACCCCGCGAGCCCGATCATGATCAACGGGGTCCGCGGTACGAGACGCTACCTCCAGTATCCTGATCCCGGCACCTACAACGCTATCGCGCTGGCCAAGGCCGGCGACGCCATACAGAGCGCGAGCGCTCAAATCGTCGTCGAGGCGGCGGCCTGGCCTGAAATTGCGGCGGCTGAAGGCACAGCCCTGCTTAAGGTTCCGGCCGAAGTCCGTCGGCTCCCCCTCCTCTCGGCCGCCGCAGTGCTCAACAGACGTGCTCCCTATCACATCGAGATTGCGGCAGCGGACACGGCTGAATTCCAGGCCAATCTGGCACGTACCCTCAAAAGGAGCCCTGCGGCGGCGCTGCAGCTGACAGACGCATTATCCGTCAAGGCTTACCATTGGGATTTTGGTGACGGCGCAGAGGTCACCACGGCGAGCGGCATCGTCGATCATGATTTCTCCGCCTCGCTTTCAGTCGAGGAGGAGCACAGGCTCTTCGAGGTTACCTGCACCATCGAGACGGCGGGCGCGCAGCGCTTTGAAGTGAAGCGTACACTCAGCGTCGTCAACGCCTATGCGTTCTGCCGAAACCGCGGCGTTGTCGCCCCGCCCGTGGTGGAGGCGAGCCATGCCCGCAAGGTGTTCGCTGCATACGAGGCGAGCATCACGGTGCACAACCCGGAATCCTCGGTACTCACGCTGACCAGCCAGCGCATCTCTTACGAAAGAGAGGACGGCGAGGTCATGGGTGCAGTGGAGACCCTTGCCGTGCCGTTCATCCTGGCGCCGAATGCCATCACGACCCTCAATCTCTCGATTCCATTTGTGCAAGTGCCGGCGGACGCCGTCGGCATCAACGTCATGTTCCTAGGCAGGGACGGAGGTAACCGCGCCATTCACGTCGAAACGTACCTCGACGTTGCGCTACCCGATCATCGCTCGTCTGGCCTTATTCGGAACGGGTTCGCCTTCACTCGGATGGCGGCGGTCGGCTTCGATAAGCTGCTCACTGCAGCGGAGAGCACCAATTCGACAGAAGCAGTACCGATCTGGAAGCAGGGCTTCCACGCCGTACATTTGGCGGCGGCTGCCTTCGCTTCGGAGAGTTCAACCTCCTTCATCACGAAGGACTTCTCGAACGCATTCACCACTATCAAGGACAAGCCTGGGGTCGCCGATGTTCTCTTCCATAGCGCCAATGCGACACAGGCGATCCAGGGCACCTTGCGCATCGACGACCAGGTCGGCATGAGTCTACGCACCCTCCGGGACGCTGCTAAACAGATGCAACTGGAAGTCACTGCGCCGCAGGAAGGCGACCCTTGCGATCCCGATAACCTGCCAGAATCGATCCCGGATGGCTTTGCGTGCCAGATTAGCCAGAAGAACGGCCAGGACGAGCTGATCACTTGGCATCGGCACGCGGGTTATGCCAATGCACGAAAGGGTAACATTGTGCTCGCACCGGGAGGCCCGGCCGGGTTCATTGGCGGCCTCCTCCGGCAGGTGAGCCCGCCGCAACATTACGGCCATTGCGGGATCATGACCCGCAACTACGATATGATCACCCATTCGACATTTTCGGAGGAACGTCTCCTCGACCATCCAAATGGCAGGATTCACATCCCCGGGATCGTCGATGAGCCAGCACCGACCGACGGTCATGATCCTGACGTCCTAAAGTATGGCTGGCCAGGCACGGTGACCCAATGGGTGAAAGGTGCGGTCGGCCCGGAAGGAAAGCTCGCCGACCTTGGCCACATGCCGGCGCCCGGCGACCCTGAGATCGAGATCCCCGCTACCGAGCCGGTCAGTGGCAAGGCTTACGCGATCTCCCCATTCAACCGCTACGCCGAAGCGAATTACAACGGTGGCGACTGGGAAGTCGTACCGCCTCTCGTCGTAAAGCCTGACCCCTTTGAGGAGACACCCGAGGTCCGTGCGCGTCTCCACGCGCTCGCCAACGCTGCGCTCGCCGACACCGGTAGGAGCCACTATCGCTTCTTCTGCTACACCGATGCGAGTATCGGCGTGAACAAGGTTGCGCCGCAAGAGGCGCCGGAGTGGGCGCGGGGCACGTATCCCAGCGTCTGCTCCTCGTTCATCTGGGTTCTGCTGAATCGCGCCGGGATCCGCATGGAATCTCCGAACAAGATGGCGGTCGGGACTGATCTTGAACCAAAGGACCGCGCAGCCGGGGCCGAGGTTGGGGACCGATCGCTCGACGGGCTCTATTTGTACCGGGGTGACGAGCGGAAGGTTGCCGCGCAGTGGCTGCACGACGAGCTCCAGAACAAGGTGTCGAAAGAGGTAAAGGCTCGGGTCAAGGCAGCCGTGGCGAAGGCTGGAATCGATCTGACGGATGAGCTTGCGGGTCTCTCAGGCGGTCTCATAAAGCTGTTCTCGGACATTGGCGACGATGTCGCGAATCAGATGGTCAACACCTTCGCCGCTGACGATTCTTCTATAGATGCCAAGGATTCGGATGCATGGAAGGATGTGGCTGACTCGCGTGCGATCAGTCCGGACAATACTCTGTTTTGGGATCCGCCTTCAGTCGGAGGTCTCTATGGGTATGTCGTTCCGGCTGCCTTCATTCCGGAGCGGACGGAACAGGCACCGCGCTATACCTGGAAGTTCGTGCCGACGCACGGCGCTCTCGAAGGCGTCCTGAAGGTCGCCGGGAAGCCGCAAAGCCGAGGGTTGGTGCAGATTACGGATCTCTTTACCGCTCACACCGACAATAATGGTCGATATAGTCTGCCGAAGGTACCGTTTGGTTTCTACACCGCGAAGGCGCAATGGGATCAGGGCGATGGCATTATCATCAGCGGCAGTCAACGCTTCGAGATGAAGGAGATCCAGCAACGCCTCGATTTCGACCTGCAGCGGCCGGCGGAACTATACCGCACGATGCATGTCTCAGGCGATACATACTTCATGAAGTATTATGTGGCAGAGAAAAACCCTCGACAATCCTTCCCCTACGACTTCAGCGTCGACCTGGCGCCCGAACCAGGCCGGGATACGGCGCGCTGGATGGTACGCCAGGACTTTCACGGCATCTATGGAGCCGCCGCCTTCCTGTTCATACTCGGGGCAGACGGTACAGTGAAGTGGAACGTCGCATGGGCAGTCTCGCAGGATGCACGTCTCATCGAAGACATAGCCAACTCCCTCAGCTCCGCCATTGAGACAATCTCCCTCGGTTTTATCTCGAACCTGTTCGGTAACGAGGTGAACGGTGCCGATTCTCGGTCCGGAGATATCGCACGCAATGGAGCGCCGGCGCACGACGGGGTCCGCATCGGTCCGGGTGACCGCACGACCGGCCTCCTCAACTTCAGAATTGAGAATAGAGGCCTCTGACCGGCATCGATACGATGCTCGGTTTCTATGATTCTAGAGCAGCTTTTATTTAAGTGCATAGAGTCTGTAGGATCCCTTCCATTGTATTCTTTAGGAGGAGAAGGGAGGGACGCCTATCCACAGGATTTACGGGACTGAGTGTTGCGGGCGTTGGAACGTGGGGACCGTCCGACGGCTATTGGGGGTAACACAAGGGTAGCTGCGATCTGGCCCACCAGAACAGAATGCTTCAGCGGGCAAACATCCCGATTCTCAGGAAGCCTCCAGAAAAGAGGGCCACGAGAGATCCAACGCAAACTGTCCGTACGGATTGATGTGCCCGTGGAACAAGGGCGTCAGCCCTCGCAAGCCTTCGGCCGTCAACCGCTCCCACAGGCCTTCGCGCTCGATTTCCCGCTCAACTACCAAAGTGTTGATCAGCATGAGGCAGTTCTGAAGCAGTTGTAGCGACAAGGTGACGACCTCCTGCTGCTCACGATGGTTCGTGGTGAGTTCGCCCTGGCGACCATAGCAGATGAAGTCAGCTGGAATCACAGTACTTTTTTACTTCAAATTGGAGTTTCCCTCTAGGGGGGTTTCCAGACGGCACGTGGGTGCAAGGCAAACTGGGTTGGGTTGAAAAGAACAATTGTGGTTGGGCACCTTTCGTTACCATTCAACCTCGGTCGACTAACGTTATCGAATCGGTCTGGATTGGCTGGATGGTCGGGTTTAAACGGACGGCGCTAATTAAGGGCCCAGAGGCCATGTCAGTAGGTGATAGCGTTAACATTGTCGTTGGAGCCTTGTTAGATATCAAGCAAAAGGTATTAGGTGATGGGATTAGAGCAAATCACCTTTTGCCTGCTGGCGAAAGCGCCCTTCGATTCAAGGAAACCTCCCAGGTAGGTAAGGACTTTAAGGATCGACTTGCTGCTGTCGAAATATGCGCGAGAGACTATCAACCCGAAGTAAGGAAGTGAGAGCCCATAGCACGTTAATTGGAGAGTACGACACAGTTGGAAAAGTGGGAGAGCTATCGAAGAAAACTCGCGAAACCGTGCGCAACTTTTTATTGGATCCAACAAATGCCGTTGTTGGTGATAACGACTGCCCATCGACGGTAACCGCGGGTAGCACACTCGACTCGGCGAGGTAGCGAAGTTAGAGAGTTGGGAAAAAGGGCTGTGGAAACAGGAGAGAACCCAAGATTGCCGCTGTTATAGGGATCTTAATACATATGTTACAGCCGAATATCTAACCGCGGCTATGAGCAAGCTGAGCGACAAGTTTCTGAATGTATTATCCGAGGGTGATGCTGCAATGGGAGCCTGGTATAGCTTTATGTGAATCGTATTGTTTGAATGAGGAGGAATGAATGCACTGCTGTTCGCAAACTCAAGGCCAATACCAAGCTCACTCAGGATCAAGCTATGGTCACCTCATGATCCGTCTAGTGATGATCGCAGCTCTTTCAAGTGCAGGGTTCCTTCTCGTGGCCTGTTCATCGCATTTACCGTACTATATTTCGATTGATTCAAAAGGACAAAGTCCATCTGCTTCCTCGAAATGCGTCCTTCCCTTAGACCAGCTTGTCAAGATGGTACTTACAGATCATCTAGTGGAGGATCGCCCAGATGAGGCGCCGATCGCTCCAGACACGGTCCGTGCCATACAGCGCAGGTTCGAATTGGCGATCGCTTTAGCTGAAGTTGAGATGGGCGTATCTCACAAAAGGCCTGAACTCCTGAACAACGCGGAAGATGAACGTCTTGCCAATCAGGTACGAGAAAACTTGAAGGAACGCGAATGCAGGCAACACCCAGAAGACGCAAAAGAGAATAGTCTACTGCCTTCGAAAGTCCAGATGCGTGGGCTCGCGTCTAAATATGTCGAGTACGCTGAGCAATTGACACCCGGTCAACCACCAGCCGAGTTTTGGCTGCGGCAAGTGGGAAAAAAATGGATGGCGACTTATTCGCTCGATCCAGCAGATCCAGATCATTCACTCGATCGCTTAGTGGAGTTCGTGAACTCCTGTCAACTGTTTCAGACGCTGGCCAACAAGCCGTTACGAGCAGATGAAGACGAACAACGGAGCTCATTCATAGAACCTGTTCGTGATGCTGCCTCCTCACAATGGTGTGGCAAACCAGAATCGTCCTGCGTGGAGCAGCGTAGTCTTTACAAAATCATTACCAAGCCGGATGATTTGTATACACATAGACTTCCCAACTGGATCAAGAATATCTCCGGACAGACTGACCCTAGTAGGCGCCATCAGCAGCGCATTGTCATCCTCGGCTACCAACTACCCTGGGACGAAGATCGCACACTCGTCCGTTATGGTGTCACCTTCTATTTCGTGGATTGGCTCGATCCAGTCAACCAGACCACGGTGACCCAATTAGTGGGATATGATCTGGTCTATGCCAATGAAGCGACACCAGCTCCTCGCGCCCACGAAAAGAGGGAGCAAAAGAACCCTGACCAAACCCCACTTTGGATGCAAGCAGCAAATTGGGCCGGTTATCCGTTCTCCGCCGCTATCGGATTAAAGAATGCAGCCTTCGAGGTGACAAAGATCCCGTTCAGCTTTGGAGCGGCCCTGGTTGCCGGCCGCGATGCCTGGAATTACCCGGTCCAAAACTTCCTCAATGCCAGGGACGCTTTAGTCGTAGAATTCGGGCTCCCCCGACGTGGGGTTGCAGCAAGCTTTTATCGATTCCTGACCGAAACACCATTGGTCGGGCAAGCGTTTCAATACAACTGGGGCGCGGATTTCTCCGAGCCGGACCACTTACCTCTGAATCTGCGCCGAAAGATATTTCTGTCTCGGGGCATTTATGGCGGCCACAAATGGGGGCAAGATACTGGGCTATGGGCGGCGTTCGCTCAACACGTCTATCCTCTCACCTATGACGTGTACAGTCCCCCGTACCGGCACGGAACAGCAATTGATGTCGCATGGTCCATGTTCAATCTTTCGCATGGCCCCGCTTATACCGAAGCGCGCTATGTGATGGAAAACGCCGATCCCGATGACCGTATCTATCTCGCTGGTCATAGTGGGGGAGTGCAAAGAAGTGCGGCTGCATCACGAATCCTATGGCACCATCGCTATCGGGTGATTAAAGTCCTCGGGATCGCGGGGCCTAGTATTGGGCAGGCCTTTGTCGATCCACGATACCCCGAAGCCTTTCCCGTCTATTTGAGTGCAGGCTCGGGAGCCAATGAGGATATTGTTTCGAAGATTGGGCTTGTCGCAGAGGGGTTCAGCAGCGTGCTTCGTCATGGCATCGTCGTTCCTGCAAAATATGTCGTCGGTAGTTTCTGCCTCACCGCTACCCGATGCCGCGACGCAGTCTATAGACATGCTGACCGCATCGGGTACTCAAATGCCGGAATCGTGAGAGTCCAACAAAAGCCCTCCAGTCAACATCAGACTCCGTTTCGCCTCGCATTAGGCAACCGACTAATTTTTGATGCCTATGTCCGCAGTGAATTTGCAACGGCATTTCGTGAAGACTTGGAACGGCCGATGCGGCCGAATCGAACTGATCGTCCGGCTGCCTTTGACTGGGACAACTAAGTGACTCGGTGCGGGAGATCCAGGAGGCTTCACCGCACAAGCGGAAGGAAAACGGACTGACGAAGATTTCAGCGCTGGGGTATCGTTCGCCGGAGGAATTCGAGCACACGGTGGCGCCAGGCAATCCACCTGGGGCGGCCAGCATGCAGTTTTTTGAGCCAGCAGAGGGTGCTGAGTCTGAACGAGAAGATGGCGTGAAGACAACCGTCCGACCAACGGGTGTGTGCTAATTCTCGTGTCTCACTGGAGGGGTTCACCCCAAAGCAATGTGCTAGATTTGTGCTCTAAACCATTCAAAAGGACTGAACCTAATAGAATTACTGAGCCGACCATCAAATAGTGCGTGTTCTGTCTCTTGAAAGGCTCATGAGTAGAGACTTTTCTCAGACTGCATTACGCATTTATTCATGACCGGATCAGTAACTCGACAATTGGAACTATGTTACTCAGCAGGCAGAAATATAGGCAACACTTGGGTGCCTGAAGAACGAGCGAATGAGTGCGGGGCAGTGCGCCATCTCGGTGAGTTGCGCGGTGATGCGATCGGCCAGACGCTCGCCCTTCTGCAAGGGCCGGCGTGCGTTGCCGGTGCGCTTCGCATGGCTCCAGACCAACTCATCGGGGTTGAGGTCCGGGGCGTAGCCGGGTAGGTAATGCACCGTCAGCTTGCCGTCGAGCCCTGCGACGTATTCCTTGACCGCGCGTGCCTTGTGGGCTGGCAGTCCATCAAGGATGAGATGCAAGGGCTTGCGTCGTCCGCGCATCATCCGGCGCAGCAAGTCCACGAACAGCGGGCCGGTCAAGGCACCCGCATAGGTGGCGAACCAGAAGGCGCCTGTGGAACTCACGGCCGAGGCGGCGCTGATCCCTTGGCGTTGGCCGGGCACGTGAACCACCGGCGTGTGCGCCCGTGCGCCCCACGTCTTGCCGTGAACCGCATCAGCACGAAAGCCGGACTCGTCCCAGAAATAGATCTCGGCCTTGTCTCGCTTGGCTTTACGCGCAATCGCGGGATACGTCTCACGCTGCCAGCGGGCAATCGCATCGGGATCCCGCTGGTACGCCCGCTGCAGGGGCTTCTGTGGTGTCAGGCCTTGTCGCGCCAGCAAGGCGCCTATCGAGGCCAGGCTCAGGCGCACACCGAATCGCTGCACGATCAGTTCGCGCACGATCTGGCGGGTCCACAAGCCAAAATCAAACCCATATTGCCGCGGATTCTTGCCATTGATCCAGCAAAACACCTGGCGTTCCTGCCTCGCGGTCAGTGTCCGTGGGCGACCGGTCGCGGGGCGTGCCGCAAGCGTGTGGAGTCCGTGGCCACGCCCACGGACGGCCTTCAGCCAGCGATAAATCGTGCAGCGGTGAAAGCCGTAACTGGCGATCACGTCGCTCGGGCGCTCGCCCTCGCGTACGCGCTCGACGGCCATCGTGCGAATGGTCTCTAGTGTGCCGTGATCCAGTGTCCGTCCGTCTCGCGTCATCGCGGAACGGAGTATGACACAATCAGCAGGTGTTGTCTAACTTACTGACCGCTGAGTAAGTGACTGTATTGTGAGAAAAAAGCGGTTGACCAGCCGAAGATCAGGGGTTTACAAGTACTATTAATTTCAGCCTTCGAACCCGTAGGTCGCAGGTTCAATTCCTGCCGGGCGCACCACTGCCTCGATGAGTTGCCAGAGTCTTTCCCTCCAACAGGTTGTACTGATCTCACTCTTTCCGAGCATTGCGTGAATGACTCA
>Ga0224500_10001005_pt1 | contig 17613 bp, 16 predicted proteins | sample SF_Oct11_sed_USG_FD_168126 | JGI IMG/M metagenome (GOLD analysis project Ga0224500, IMG submission 168126) | Sediment microbial communities from San Francisco Bay, California, United States - SF_Oct11_sed_USGS_4_1 | ecosystem: Environmental > Aquatic > Marine > Sediment | place: USA: California... | reverse complement strand
GCCAAAACGCCAGAATCGCGTGGTGCCCTTCTCGATACAGAGCATCCACCGCCTCATGCCCGCGCGTTTCATACCGCATCGACCAGGCGACTCCGCGCATGAGCGCGGCTGCCACCGGAGGCAGCACCGAAAGCTTCAACCATTTCATGAGAGGTGAATGTTTCATCAGTTCAGCGTGTCAACTCTTCGGATTGGAACTGCAACGCATGCAAACGGCGATACACCCCGCCCAGTCGAATCAGTTCTGCATGGGAACCGACCTCAGCAATCATGCCTCGATCTAAGACGACGATTCGATCTGCATTCTGAATCGTCGAAAGCCGATGGGCAATCACCACCGTCGTTCGATTCTTCATCAAATTGGCCAACGCCAACTGCACGATCCGTTCAGACTCGGTATCAAGCGCAGAGGTCGCCTCATCAAGGATCAGAAGCGGAGGGTCTCGAAGGATAGCCCTGGCAATCGCCAACCGTTGCCGCTCACCACCCGATAGTTTGAGCCCCCGTTCCCCGATCACCGCATCGTACCCCTTCGGGAGGCGAAGAATAAAGTCATGGGCATAGGCTAGCTTGGCAGCCTGTTCAATAGCGGCTTCATCGGCGCCGGTTCGTCCAAACGCAATGTTGTTTCTGATGGTGTCATCGAACAAGACAACTTCTTGCGAGACAATGCCGATATGCGCCCGTAACGATCCTAATTCGTAGGAGGTCAAGGGGACACCGTCGATGAAAATAGCCCCGGCCGTTGGTTCATAGAAGCGGGGAAGCAAACTGACCAACGTCGTTTTCCCACTTCCGCTGCCCCCAACCAGCGCAATGACTTCGCCAGGCTTAATAGAGAAATCCACATCGGCGAGGGCCGGAACTGATTGATTCTCATACCGCATGGAGACGTTCTGAAACTCGATCGCCCGACTGATCCGGACCAGCGGCATCGTCCCGCGATTCTGAGATTGCTCGGTTTCCAAATCCAACATGTCAAAGACCCGCTCAGCCGCTGCCAGCGCCTGCTGGATCAAATTATTGGCCCCGGAAAGCTTTTTGATCGGCGTATAGGCCATAAACATGGCTGCCATAAATGAAAAAAACGCACCCGGTGTCATCATCTCATGAATCACTAGGTAGCCCCCGTACCAGATAATCGTGGCGACCCCGACGACTCCGATGATCTCCATCTGGGAATGGCCCAACGACCACACCTGGTTGGACTTCAACGTCGTCGAGAGAAACATGTGGTTTCTCTCATGGAACCGTTCGGCCTCCGCCTCCTCCCGACCGAAGGCTTTCACGACCCTGATGCCGGAAAAGGTTTCCTGCAGCGTCGAAGACAAGTCTCCCATCTGCTCCTGCCCGCTCGTCGCCAATCGTTTCAACCGTTTTCCCACCCGCACCATCGTCAGTCCCGACAGGGGGATCACGACCAGCGAGATCGCCGCCAACCTCCAATTCTGATAGAGAATGACGCCCACCATGGCCAGAAAGGTCAGTCCGTTCTGAAAAATATCTTTGACGACGCTCGATGCGGCGTTTGCCATCAGTCCCACATCGTTCACGACCCGAGAGACCAAACGCCCCGATGTATGGGTGTCATGAAACCCAACCGACTGTCGCATGAGCTGCTGAAACAATTCCTGTCGGATGTCTGCCACGACTCGGTTGCCGACATACGCCATCAAATATCCCACCCCATAGCTGAAGACCGCTTTCAGCGTCGCGACGCCTAACAGCACCAGCGGCAGCACCATTAACATCTGCTCGTTCTTTTGAATGAAGATATCGTCCAACACCGGTTTGGCGAGCCATGCGTAGGCCCCACTCAAGAGGGCCACGAGACCTGAGCAGACAAACGCTCCCAGAAACCGTGTCCGGTACGGCTTCACATACCCCATCAATCGTTTGAATCGTTCTAGGCCCGACATGCTGCCAACACCGCCTCTGCCGCTCTCGCTGATGCGCCGGGTTCGCCTAAGGCGGCCCGCACGGCTGCCAAATCTCGCTTCATTTCATCATAGACCCGTCGATCTTCCAAGATCCGAACAGCCTCTTCATACAACCGCTGCCCTGTTGCATTGTCTTGAAGCAACTCCGGAACAATCGTCCGACCAGCGACCAGATTCACAAGCCCAATCCATTTGACCCGGATAAAGAAACCCGCGATCCAAAACTCCCATGCCGACGTTCGATAGAACAACACCATGGGAGTGCCCACGACGGCGGCTTGCAGCGTGGCGGTACCAGACGCCACCAACACCAAATCGGACACGGCCATGACCTCACTGGCTTGTTCTTTGACCAGGGTGACAGGAACCGAACTTTGCCGCAAGAGTGGTTGCAGCAGATTATCCCCAATGGTGGAGGCCTGCGCCAAGATAAACTTCGTTCTGGGCTCCCGATGCACTAATTGCTCTGCGGCCCTGATCAGGATCGGCAGCAAGGCCTGTACTTCGTGCGCCCGACTCCCCGGCAACAAGCCGATGACCCGCTCATCCTGAGAGAAACCAAACGTACTGCGTAGCGCCACCCGATCGTAGGACCCGCTCACTGCATCCAGTATGGGATGGCCGACAAATGTGCAGCGCATCCCCGCATGATCGTAGAGGGGTTTTTCAAAAGGCAGAATGACCAACACCTGATCGACTCGTTGCTTGATCCAATACATTCGCCAGGGGCCCCAAGCCCAAATCTGCGGCGCAACGTAATAGAACACGCGCAACCCGGCGCCCTTGGCGAAATAGGCGTACCGTAGGTTCAACCCAGGGTTATCGACAAAGATGATCGCATCCCATGGTTCCGACCGGAACAATCGCCGCATGAAGAAAAACCGTCGCAGGATTGCCACCAATGCCAAGGGGCCGACCATGCCCATGACGTCGAATTGCCCCATCCTGCAGACCAATTGCACACCGGCCGCCTCCATCGCTGCCCCTCCGATCCCAGCCAGTGAGACCTGAGGATCCTTGGCCCGGAGAGCTTTGGCAAGATTCGCCCCATGGAGGTCACCAGAGGCTTCACCCGTTACGATCAAAATACGTGACATGGAGACCTACCAAGTATGGTCGATACGATCATGAAGTGGTTGGATGAGCCCAGCCGACAGCACCGGATCCCAATGCGTCGGCCAATGATGTCCGGGCCGCTCCTATTACCTAGCTATCTTCATTACGGACAGCACGCGATGAGCCAGCTCGACTGCCGCTGCTCCATCTGCGCCGGAGACGACGGGACATGATCGCACACGAACAGCATGGAGAAATGACTCAAGCTGCAATTTGAGCGGTTCTGCATCGCCGGCTTGAATCTCTTCCATCGCCATCGTCGGTCTTCCGCCAGACCCAACCGATCGACGCCCGACCACTCCGTGCCGGGCCTGGAAATCGATCGTCACACACCCATCGGGTTGGAACACTCGCCATTGTCGCAGAGCCTTTGGCGAGATCCGGCTGGCAGTCAGCTGTGCGACACCGCCTCCTCGAAACTGGATACGCGCACTGACGACATCATTGGTCGAAGAGAGCAGAACCCCACCGGTCGCCCAAACCGCCTCGACGGAGCCAGGGTTGCAGGACAGCACCAGGTCAATGTCGTGAATCATCAGATCGAGCACGACGTCGACATCGGTGCCCCGCTCACTATACGTGCCCAATCGATGACACTCGAACAGCATCGGACTCTGTAAATGGGGCCGGATCAACGGCATGATGGGATTGAACCGCTCACTGTGTCCCACTTGCAGCGTGCAGCCGTGACGGTCGGCCAACTCGACAAGATCCTGTGCCTCACTCGGCAGCACCGCGATCGGCTTTTCGACGAGGACATGCTTGCCTGCTTCGAGACAGGCCTTTGCAACGGCATAGTGCCCGGAGGTGGGCACGGCGACGCTGACGACATCAACGTGTTTGAGCAGTTCCGGCAGTCCACGGAATGCCTGCGCATGGTAGTTCTGAGCGATAGCTGAGGCCCGTTCGCCCTCTTGATCCAGGACGCCGACCAACGTCGCATCCGGTAATGCGGCATAGAGACGGGCATGATGCCGCCCGAGGTGCCCGACTCCAATCACACCGGCACGAAGTTTGACCATACTGTGTTTGGGGACGCCTGAGGGATCCTGCAATCCGACAAAGGATTGCCTTCCTCAAATCACCAGAAAATCAACCGACCAACACAACATCCCATCCTGACGATCATGCCTGCACTGTGGGTGTCGTGCTGGAGTCTTCTTCGCGAGCCACGCCGACAACAGCGATTCCTGCCTCCTCGGCATGGCGAAGGAGCACCTCTCGATCCAGCATGACCGACCGACCTGCCTCGACGGCAAGCACAGACGCCTTGACGGCGCGCATGATCTCAATGGTTCTTGGCCCGACAGCCGGCAAATCAAATCGAAGGTCCTGTTGGGGCTTGCACCGTTTCACGACAACCACTCCGTCTTTGGCGAGCGCGCCTCCACGCTTGATCGCCTCATCGGTTCCTTCAACCGCTTCGACGGCCACAATGGTTCGGTCCTTGACGACCACGCATTGCCCGATATCGAGACGCCCGGTCTCTCTCGCAACATCCCACCCATACCGGATATCGACCCATTCTTTTTTCGTAGGCTGACGAGAGGTCAACGTGCCTTCCGTGACCAATATTCCGTCAAGGCCGAACGTCGACTCGCAGATCGTGAGGCCGTCCTTTTCAAGTTCTGCCGCCAACGCACGGAGAATATCATCGTCCTTCCAGAGAACCAATTTCGTGGCCAACGCCAACACGCGAAAGTCAGGACGGGCGTTGCTGTAGATATGCGTCTTCTTAATGCCGCCCAGCATCACGACATTGCGTACACCGTCGGCCTTGAAGGCATTGATCAATTTATTGAGTTGGCCGATTTTGACCCAATGAATCCGGTCAACATGCTGCTCAAGCTCCGGCTCTGTTTCACCCTCATGAGCCACCGCAGACACATGAAGGCCCATCTTGCGGGCGTTATCGGAAAAGATGATCGGAAATCGCCCATTCCCGGCGATCACCCCGATTCGACCGTCCGCTATAGGCATGGTCGGCCCCATATCGCCATCGACGTCATACCGGTTGATCGAATTCACGCTCAAGGTCTGGACTGACGGCCCTGGAGATTCCACGCTTCGTCCCCTCCATAAACGTCAGAATCCTGGCCACATCCTCCTGCCCCTTGAACTCTTTCTTCGCCAACTTGATCGCCTCAGCCGTGCGATGACCTGTTCGGAAGAGCAGATCAAACGCCTTCCTCAGCAAAGCAATCCGGTCCGCCGAAAAGCCGTGTCGTTGCAAACCCACCGTATTGAGGCCGTACAGATGCGCACGATAGCCACCGGCCGCAAACGCAAAGGGCGGAATATCCTGACCGATCGCACAGCACCCTCCGACCATGACATAGTCTCCGATACGCACAAACTGCAGCACACCGGTCAACCCTCCGATAACGGAATGATCGCCAATCGTGATATGTCCGGCTAGGCTCGCCGCGTTGGCCATGATAATGTGGTTGCCGAGCCGGCAATCGTGCGCCACATGTACATACGCCATCAGAATGCCCTTGGACCCGAGAGCGGTCACTCCCCCACCTTGGACGGTTCCCCGGTTGATCGTGACATACTCGCGGATCACGTTGTCATTGCCGATGATAACCTTCGTCGGTTCCCCTTTATACGCCAGATGCTGAGGGGGTCCGCCAATGGAAGCGAAGGGGTGCACTTCGTTTCGCTCCCCAATCTCCGTCCACCCATCAATGTTCACATGAGAGAGGAGGCGGCTCCCCTTTCCGATAGCCACGTGTTCTCCAACGACACAGAATGGCCCGACCTCGACGTCAGTATCGAGCGTGGCCTTGGGATGGACAATCGCTGATGGATGTATCTTCACACCTGCCCCCTTTACAATTCGTCAGCCGTCAACCACGATCCTTCACCCACACCCTCGCGACCCCGTACCCATCCGAGCTTGCGGCGTGGAGGTTGACACGTGACGATGATTGATTATTGCCCTTCGGTCTTGCCTTCCATCACCATCGCGGTCACTACCGCCTCGCACACCACCTCATTGTCGACGAATGCCTTCCCCTGCATCTTCCAGAACGGCGGACGTTTCTTGAGCACTTCGATCTCAAACCGTAACTGATCGCCCGGAACGACCGGTTTCCTGAATTTGGCTTCCTCAATACCCGTCAAATACATGATGGTCTTGCCGACCGTCCCGCCAGACTTGAAGACCAGCACGCCCCCGGCCTGCGCCATGGCCTCAATAATCAACACACCCGGCATAACAGGGCGCCCCGGGAAATGGCCCTGAAAAAACGGCTCATTGACCGTCACATTCTTGATCCCGACGATCCGCTTATGTGGTTCAAACTCTTTGACTCGATCCACCAACAGGAAGGGGTACCGGTGGGGAAGTAATGCTTGAATCTCAGCCTGCTCGACCGATGCCATTGACCTGCCTCCTCTCCGTCTTTGACCTAAGGGTTTTGCCGATCAAACTCTTTCACGACCAGCTCTGTCACATCCAATGCCGCCTGGTGATAGAGCACAATGCGCAGCATCGAGTCATTGCCTTTGTCGAGGATGGCCGCATAGCCTTCTTTTTGAGCGACGGCTTGGGCGGCTGCCGCGATCTTTCGTGAGTATTCTGCGACCATTTCGCCCCGCTTCTGCTGCACCTCGCGATTGAACTCTTGCACCCGATGCTGATAGGCCTCGACCTTGCCCCGCAACTGCTCCTCCTTCTCTTGACGGACAGCGTCGGTGAGCTTGGCATTCGGATCTTCCAACGCTTGCTGTAATTCCTTGAGCTCCTGCTCATCAGAACTGATAATCTTCTGCCTGGTCTGGGCATAGCCCGCCATATCTTCCAACGCCGCCTTCCCTGCCTTGCTTCGCTCAAAGATGAGCTGCTGATCCATCACGCCTACCTTGGCTGATGCTCCCGCAAACAGCGGCGCCACCCATTGAACCGTGCACCACAGAACGACCAGCACGATGATATTGGTACGATTGATCATGACTTACCTCCCGCAGACACTATGGATATTCGCGATTAAACGTTTCGATCACTTGATTTGAAATATCCAACCCGTCCTCATGATAGATGGTCGGGCCGCCCTTGCTCTTATCAACTACCACCTGCACTCCCAACCCCTTTGCGACTTTTGCAACCACCGCTTCGACCTTGTCACGGAACCCTTCCAAGACATCCTTCTGCTTTTCTTGAACCTCTCGATTCAATTCCGCGGCCTTTTGTTGATACTCCTGCATGCGTCGGCGAAATTGTTCCTCGCGTTCCCGTTTCGCCGTGGGACTCAGAATGGACGCCTGCCGCGCAAAGTCCTCCTCCATCCGCCGCAGCTCCCGCTCCTCTGACTCCATCAACGCCTGTCGATTCTTGGAGAAGGAGGCCAAAATGTCCTTCGCCCGTTTCCCCACATTCGTTTCGTTCAGAAGGCGCTGCGCGTTGATCACCCCGATTTTGCTCTCAATCTTGGCGCCCGAGCTCGCACACCCGCCGACAACCAACACAAGGCCCATGACACCCGACATCCAACTACGCCGCCAGACCGTGGACCGTGACCACATCCTGTTCACCCTCAGCTCCGTCACAACAACACTCCCTCTAGAACAAGGTTCCGATCGTAAACTCGAACACGCCGGCTCGCTCCCCGGTTCGCGCGTCAAGATTGATCCCATAGGCCACTCGCAAGGGACCGAAGGGAGAGATCCACCGCCCTTCAAGACCTGCAGCAGGCCGCAAATTGATCGACAACGGCTCACTCTCCTCAAACCCTTTGCCATAGTCGAAAAAGATCACCCCGTTCAACTTGGCCTCCGCAGAGATCGTGAAGATCAACTCGCCGCTGAAGATCAACTGCTTCGCGGCTCCGATAGGGGCACGAGTCGTGGGAACGACGGGACCCGCACGTCCGAACGCAAATCCGCGCATGGTGTTGATTCCACCCACGAAGAAGCGTTCACTGAGTGGGATCCGCGTCGTGCCACCCATCGCTTGAACCTCTCCGTAGCGAGCCCGCAGCGACACCCTCATGTCGAACGGCAACGGAGTGACCTTGATCACATCAACATGGTACTTGATGAAATTGTTGGTCCCACCCATCAGGGGCGTCCCGATATCAAACCCACCGCCGATCCGCCAACCGGTCCTGGGATCGAGGTAATAGTCTCTGGTATCCCGAAAGAGCGCGAATCGAAACCCCGTCGACGACTGTGTTCCCAGCTGCTCGCACACGACGGGGACCAGCTCACGCCCCGGCTCGCAGATCCCGAATTGTGGATTTCTGAATGTGATTTGCTCGCCGAAGATACTGACGCTCCCCGTCACATACTCCGATAACCATCGGCCCAGCGTGACATTTCCGCCGGTCCGTTCCTCAAAATAGGACAGATAGTTCGTCATACTGCGATACCCGTCCACCTGAAGCGAGGTCAACGAATCATAGAGGTAGGGATTGCGGAAGGTGATGGACCCGAGGCTTCGGCGTTGGCCCAGCTGCCCGCGGATGCGACCGAGGTATCCGTACCCGCCCAAATTTCCCTGCGTAATATCGGCGATCGCCACGAGCCGGTCGAGGGTGCTAAAGCCTCCGCCAAGGCTGAACATGCCGGTCGGTTTTTCCTTCACCCGTACGTTTAGATCCACCTTGTCCGGCGCAACCTGATTCGGCAGAATTTCGACGGTCTCGAAGAAATTCAGGTTATTCAATCGCTGAAAACTTCGCTTCAGCGAGGCGGTGTCGATCACATCTTGCTCATCGACTCGTATTTCCCGTCGAATGACGTTATCGCGGGTTTTGTCGTTTCCATGGATATTGATCTGCCGAATCCGCATCATTTCGCCTTCTTTCAGGCTGAAGATGATACTGACCGTCCGTTCTTCATTGTTCGGATTGACGCTGGGCACCACCTCGGCAAAGGAATATCCCTTACTGCCATACAAGTCCGTCAGCCTGGTGATCTCATCGCGAATCTTGGCACGCTGAAAGATCTCCCCGTCCTTGATCTTCAATCCTTGACGAAGCTCAGGGTCCTCGAACACCGTGAACCCGCGAAACCCGACTGAACTCACGGTAAACGGTTCTCCCTCAGAAATGGCATAACTGACAATGAACCATTTTTTGTCTTCGGTCAGTTCGACCGATGGTTGACCGACTCGCGCGTTGAAGTACCCCTTATTGAGCAACACTTCCCTGATCCGCTCGACATCATTCCCCATTTCTTCACGCTTGAGCACACCGGCATCAGAGAAGAACGAGGGAAGTTTCAATTTCGTCAGAAGGCCATACCAGGGGATCCACTCTCTGGTCGCCATGACCGTGAGTAATTCGGCCTTGCTCACCCCGGTCAGTCCTTCAAAGATCACCGTCTTGACTCTCGCCTTCTCTCCCTCGTTCACATGAAAGATCAGGCGCATCCGATCGTCATCGATGGCTTGAATCACCGGAATGACTTGCGCCGTGTAGTACCCGTCCTGCTGATAGGCGAGACGCAGTCGTTCGGCACTTTCCTTGACCTGTTGCTGATCGAGAAACGTCTGACTCTTGATGGTCGTTTTCTCCTTCAACTTCTCGTCGCTCAGATGCTCATTTCCGTCAAAGACGACCTCGCTGATGAAGGGTTTTTCCCGCACAACAAACGTCACCGCCATACCGGCTGCAACCGACTCGGTTTCCACCTGCACATCCTCGAAAAACCCTGTGTCGTACAGAATTCGAATCTGACCACGCACATGTTCCGCAGTATAGGAATCATCAGGTTTGAGGGTGAGACGACCAACAATCGCTGCGACCTCAATCCGTTTGGCCCCCCGGATGTCGATCGAGGCCACCTTAGGCTCACCCCCCTGCCCAAACACATCAAGCCCACCCCAAAAGATAGAAGCCACCAGCGCCGCGACCATCAGTGATCGGGATCTGTAGACGGCATGCCCGGTCACCAATGAGGCTTCCTCTGGTGCAAGGTGGAGGTGGACGGCAGGGACGATATCATCATTCTCGGTTCCGCACGATACGTAATAAGTCCGGGGCTCTTGATCTCACACATAGTGCATACCAGTCCCCTACTGGCAGCGTTCTCACCACAGATTCCTCGCTCAAGACAGTGACCCGGTCAGTCTTTGAACACCGCACAGACTTGCAAAAATTCTGGATTATATTGAGGTCCCCACACATTGTAAAGCAGCGACCCAACTCTCACGTCGAGATTCACCGGTACCCTACGCTCCATAGCTATCGAACCATGCACACTGGTTCCGCCCGATTCCCCTACGAGCACACGTACGACTACTTGCAGCTCTTGCCGAGAAAGAGATCATTCATGACAACATGCCGTATTGCGGCAAGTCATGGTGCGACTCCACAAGGAATCGGCCGTCACCGAATTCCAACACATTCTCTGTGATCATCGAGTACTCAATTCACATTCCGTACAATCAGTTCGTCTGTTTCTTGACTTCACTCAATTCATCACATACTATCCTCACATGTCTCGCCTCACAGTCAGAAAAGCCGTCATCCCTGCCGCTGGTCTGGGCACGCGGTTCCTTCCCGCGACCAAAGCCTCCCCTAAGGAGATGTTGCCCCTGGTCGACAAGCCGCTCATTCAATATACGGTTGAAGAAGCGGTGGCCTCGGGCATCGAAGATATCATTATAATCACGGGGCGCGGCAAACGTGCCATTGAAGACCACTTCGACCGTTCCGTCGAGTTGGAGGAAAACTTAAAGGGAACAGGAAAGAGCCAAGTTCTCCATCAGATTCGGCAGATTTCCAACCTCGCGAACTTCTGCTATGTCCGCCAGTCGGAAGCGCTGGGGTTGGGGCATGCCGTCTTATGCGCCCAACACCTGATTGGAGACGAACCATTTGCGGTGATTCTGGGAGACGAAATCATCGACGCCGATGTGCCGGGACTCGCTCAGTTAATCCACGTCTATAAAAAACGACACGGGGCAGTCCTTGGAGTCCAGGACGTTCCGAAGGCGGATGTCAGTCGATATGGCATTGTCACTCCCAAACGCCTCTCTCACGGGTTACATCGGGTTGAGGATTTGGTTGAGAAACCGTCGCCTGCCGATGCACCGTCCACGCTCGCCGTGATCGGCCGCTATGTACTTCCTCCGGAAATCTTTCCTATCCTGAGAAAAACAACTCCAGGGAAAAATGGAGAAATTCAGTTGACCGATGCGCTCAAGACACTGGCAAAGAAATCTCCGATGTATGCGCTCGAAGTCGAGGGCCAGCGCCACGACGCTGGAGACAAACTGGGCTTTTTGATCGCCACCGTAGAGTTTGCCTTAAAGAACCCAGCATTGGGAGCGGAATTCCGCGACTACCTCTCGACCAGAATGCACACCACATCGAATAACCGTCGCGGATGATCCTGTCGGTTCTGATGGGCACACGGTCACAAGGATCTCAGCAACGGGCAGGAGCACCAAGCTTTACGATGAGCGGAGTGTTCGGTCAACACATCGCATAATCTCAATTGACTCTTCTTCCTGAACGCGACGTACTACAATTGAGGGGATCGAGCGCTCTACTACACGATAGCCGTAACAACCCCTGGTTCATAGGACCAGGGTTCTATGTATAGATCAACAGGACAGGTCCATATATTATGACCGACCCAAACGAGCACGATATCCAGGCGCCCCAAAATATTGAAGTTCCCAGCCAACTCCCGCTGTTGCCGGTTCGAGACATTGTCGTCTTTCCCTACATGGTGCTTCCGCTGTTCGTAGGGCGCGACATGTCGATCAAGGCCATCGAGGCCGCCTTGGCCGGCAACCGGATGATATTCCTGGCCACCCAAAAGGCACTGGATGTCGAGAACCCAACCCCCAAGGACATTCATACGGTTGGGACCGTCGGCATCATCATGCGGATGCTGAAGCTGCCGGATGAACGCATCAAGATCCTGGTTCAAGGCATCGCCAAAGCCAAGATCAATAAATATATCCAAACGGACCCGTACTACTCCGTTCGCATCGACAAGGTCCCTGACACGAAACCCGCGGCCGCGCCGTTGGAAGCCGAAGCCGTGATGCGGACCGTCAAGGAACAGATCGAGCGAATCGTCAGCTTGGGCAAAGTCTTGATCCCCGATGTCATGGTCGTCATCGAAAATCTCGAGGAGCCCGGGCGCTTGGCCGACATGGTCGCCTCCAACCTTGGCCTCAAAGTCGACACGACCCAAGCCGTCTTGGAAATTGCCGACCCGATTCGGCGGCTTCGCCAGGTCAGCGACATTCTCGGGAAAGAAATTGAAGTCCTCTCCATGCAGCAGAAGATCCAGGCGCAGGCCAAGGGCGAGATGGACAAGACCCAGCGCGAATACTTTCTCCGGGAACAGCTCAAAGCGATTCAGAAGGAGTTGGGTGAACTGGACGAACGAGCGGAAGAAATCACGGAATTCCGCAAACGCATCAAAGACGCCAAGATGCCGGAGAAGGTCCTGAAGGAAGCAGACAAACAGCTGAAGCGCCTGGAAAAAATGCATCCGGACACGGCCGAGTCTGCCACCGTCCGGACCTATCTGGAATGGATGGTCGAGTTGCCGTGGTCGAAGCGGTCGAAGGACACGCTTGAATTGAAAGCCGCCGCCAAGGTGCTGAACGACGACCACTACGACCTTGAAAAGGTCAAGGAACGCATCCTGGAATATCTGGCCGTTCGAAAACTCAAGGAAAAAATGAAGGGACCGATCCTGTGTTTCGTCGGTCCCCCTGGGGTAGGGAAAACCTCCTTGGGTAAATCGATTGCCAAAGCCCTCGGCCGCGAGTTTGTGCGCATCAGTTTGGGCGGTGTGCGGGACGAGGCGGAAATTCGAGGCCATCGCCGCACCTACGTCGGAGCATTGCCGGGCCGTATCATCCAAGGCATGAAGCAGGCGGGGACTAGCAATCCCGTGTTCATGTTGGACGAGGTGGACAAGGTGGGAATGGATTTTCGAGGCGACCCCTCTGCCGCTTTACTGGAAGTGCTCGACCCGGAACAGAACACAACCTTCACCGACCACTATCTCGGAGTCCCTTTCGACCTGACCGAAGTGATGTTCATCACCACGGCCAATTTGATCGATCCGATTCTGCCCGCATTGCGCGATCGGATGGAGGTTATCGAGATCCCAGGGTACACCGAAGAAGAGAAACTCGGCATCGCCCAGCGCTACTTGATTCCGCGCCAACTTGAGGAACACGGCATCACGAACAAACACGTGCAGCTCTCAGAACCTGCCATCAGACAAATCATCTCCCACTACACCAGGGAAGCCGGAGTTCGAAATCTTGAGCGAGAGATTGCAAATGTCATGCGCAAGGTCGCGAAGAAAGTGGCTGAGGGCAAAGGGCAGGGATTCTCCATCGATCCCTCAAATCTGAATAAATACTTAGGCGTCTCAAAGTACGTGCCGGAGGCTGAGTTGGAGCAAGATGAGACCGGTGTCGCCACCGGTCTGGCCTGGACCGAGGCGGGCGGCGATGTGCTGTACATCGAGGCGACCGTCATGAAAGGCAAAGGCCAGTTGACCCTCACCGGTCACCTTGGCGATGTCATGAAGGAATCTGCACAGGCTGCGCTCAGTTACGTCCGATCGCGTGAAACAACCCTCCACCTCAACCCCAGAGTGTTCAGCAAGCAAGACCTCCACATCCATGTCCCAGCCGGGGCCATCCCCAAGGACGGACCCTCGGCCGGCATCACGATGGCCACCGCGATTGCCTCAGCCTTCTCTGGAATTCCCACCAGGCGGGACCTGGCCATGACCGGAGAGATCACCTTGCGGGGCCGTGTGCTCCCGATCGGAGGGCTGAAAGAAAAGATCCTGGCGGCCAAACGGGCGAAGCTGACGACCGTCATCCTGCCTCGTCGGAACAAGAAGGATCTTGAAGAAATTCCCAAACACCTCCTGAAAGGCATTCAGCTGGCGTTTGTCGACACCATGGACGACGTGATGAAGATCGCGCTCCGTCGACCTGGGAAGACGCCGCCCACTTCGAAGAAACAACCAGCCACTCCGGCTCCAGCCCGCATCCGTCCTCTCCGATCAGGCAAAGGGCGGCGGTCGCCAGAGCTCCCAGCCACGGCGCTGGCTGGCCGGATCCCGGCACGTTCATAGGATCGCCTGGTGGCCAATCGCAAGGCCAAGTCGGCTCTTCAGGAATTCCCGCTGATCCGAGGACTCGCACGTCGGTTCGCTCACCGCGCGCCAGGACTGATCCGGGGCATCGGTGATGATGCGGCGGTTGTGGAACCCACCTCGCAAACCTGGTGGCACATCACGACAGACTTGCTTGCTGAAGGCATTCATTTCGACTTCACATCTGCGTCTCCCCAGTCCATCGGCTATCGGGCCGGTATGGCCAACCTCAGTGATCTTGCCGCCATGGGGGCGGACCCTCGCTATATGGTCGTCTCACTTGCCATCCCGAGAACATTGAAACCATCGCACATCGTCAAAATCTATACCGGCTTGATGAACGCATGCCGCCGCGATCGTGTTGCGCTTATTGGTGGAGATACCTCTGCCTCAAAAACCGGTCTCTTTCTCAATATCACGCTTATCGGCACCACCCCCACACAACAGGCGCTCTTTCGTCACGGAGCTCAGGTTGGAGACCTCATCTACGTCACTGGAACGCTCGGGGACTCTCTCGCCGGCCTTCGCATCGTGATGCCGCTCCACAGCACTCCACGCTCAATCAAGAGCAGGATCGCGCTGTCCTCCTCGCATCAACGATTTCTGGTAGGCCGCCACTTGCAGCCAACCGCAAGAGTGGCCGAGGGACGGTGGCTGAATCAGCAGCGACTGGCATCCGCCGCCATCGATGTGTCTGACGGCCTGTCGGGAGATCTTCGTCATTTATGCGAGGCGAGCCGGGTCGGCGCCGAAATCGAACTTGACAAACTCCCGATCTCGACAGCCTGCCACGCCTACGCCAAAGCAACTGGCTGCCCACCGTTTCAGCTCGCGCTCACCGGAGGCGAAGACTATGAACTGCTCTTCACCGCCGCTCCAAGCTCCCGGAGTACGATTGAACAGCAAGCCCGCACCCGCGGCTATCGCGTCACCTGCATCGGCAACGTTCGCCCGAAACGATTCGGAATTCAGATGTCATCCGGCGGGAGGAGGGTGCCTCTGCCGCTTACCAGCTACGAGCATTTTCACTGATGTCCGAACTCAGCAAACAGCGGGTGAAAGGAGGCCGATCGTTCCGTGCACTCCTGCGCCAAGTCCTTCATCTGCAAGAATCTCCGCGACGGACAGCCTTGGCCTTCGCCTTGGGCGTGTTTATCGCCTTTTCACCGGCCTATGGCCTCCACACGGCCCTGGTGGCGCTCTGCACCTGGTTGTTTGGTCTCAACTTTGTTGCGTTGTTGACTGGGGCATTGATCAATAACCCCTGGACCATCATTCCAATCTTAGGCGCAACCTATTGGACCGGAGCCTTCTTGCTAGGACGCACTGATACACCGACCTTCGACTGGCACGATTTGAGCTTCAGCGGGATCTATGATCAAGTCCTCCCATATGCCGGGCCATTTGTGCTGGGAGGTTTTATCCTCAGTATACTCGGCACCTTGGTCTCATACCCCGCCGCCTATTTTTTCATTACAAAGTACCGGCCTGGGGCAACATCCAACATGGCTGAACCATTGCCGCCCTCTGACCGCGTGGGCTAAGATATTTTCCAACTATGGAATCGATAGACCGTCCTGATGCCCCCTATGACGGATCGGCACTCATCGCCGATCCGATCCACAAATACGTCACCTTTACCGTTCCATTTGCAAATCCCGACCCGCACGAACATACCGAGAAGGACCTCATCGATTCCCCCTGGGTCCAGCGACTGCGGTACATCTATCAGCTACAAAGTGCCCGGTGGGTCTATCCGTCCGCCGAACACACCAGATTCGTCCACTCCTTAGGGACCATGCATGTGGCAGGACGATTCGCTCGACATTTGTACCCTTTTCTGAAAAACACCGTCAAAGACGTGCCGTCTGCCAATTATGTTGAGGAGCTCTTGCGGATCACGGCCCTGGTGCACGACATCGGACATGGTCCGTTCTGTCATTTCTTCGACGACAACTTTCTCCACGGATTCGGCCTCACCCATGAACGGTTGGGACAGATTATCATCCGAGACCACCTTGCCCCCTTGATCAAGAAGATCCGCCGCAGCCCTTCAGGCCCCTTCGCCAAAGGTGAAGAGTTGAACCCGGATCAGATCGCCCATCTGATCCTCAAGGAAAAAGGCAAGGACAACTCCCGCCTCCCTCGATGGCTGAACATGCTCCAACCGGTCATCTCCGGAAGCTATACGGGAGACAATTTGGATTACGTCTTGCGGGACTCGTACATGTGCGGCGTCGCAGTAGGGCCGGTCGATCTCACCCGATTGATTCATTACACCATCGTGACCGAGAAGGGCTTCACCATTCATAAGACCGGGCTTCCGGCGCTTCAGATGTTCCTCAACACCCGGATGTACCTCTACTCCAATGTGTATTTCCATCGCACAACCAGGGCCATCGACATCCATCTTCGCGATATTTTCGGAGACACGATGAAGCTCATCTGTCCCCGCAATCCCCGAAAGAACATGGATGGCTATTGTCGGCTGACCGATTGGTCGCTCTTGGAGGAAGTCCGAGGATGGACGAACAGTCGACACAAGACCCGTCGCCAGTTGGGACAAGAATGGACAAGAATCCTGAACCGCGATATCAAGTGGAAAATGGCTTACAGCACGACCTTGAAAGAAAAGGGGCAGGAGCGCGGTATGGCCTTCCCCAGCCATGGACACTTTGAGCAGCAAATTATGAAGGAGCTACCGACTCGCTTGAAGCGATGTCCCTTTCGGGTGGACATGGCTCTGTTGGATCCGCGGCCTGATCCGAAGGATTCACGAGGCAATCCCTTGTACGTCTATGATCCCGGCACAGGCCAGGTTTCGACCGAGTTGTTGGAAGAGTGTTTAGATCTGCTACCCACGAGGCTGGTCCAGTTTCGGATTTACTCACCAGACCATGCCCACGACGCCGCCCTCTCGCAAGCTGCCGCAACCGTGCTGAATAAAACTCCGATGAGTCTGGAATCACACTGCTGAATGCTCTCTCCTGACTCGAAAGAGCCGATCAAAGCGGTTTGCTGTCTGGCCCAACTGAAGAAGAAGCCCAAACAGCTGAACCCGAAGGCAGGTCAGCTGCTCCATGACATTCCCGAAGCATCACGATTGGAGCGGCAGATACCAGCTATTAGAAATGATGCTGATCGTCAAGGCAAACGCCCGGCTGTTGTGTATTGAGAACAGACTGGAGGACATGATCATATCCTACTGGACATTACGAGGCTCAGAGCTTTTTGCTTCCCAAAGGCCGTACCTATTGCAAGGCGGTGAGGTACTCTCCCAAGGTCGCATCCAGCCTCCGGTGCATGAAATACTGAAAGGGCGTCAGATGACCCCGGTTGTCAATAGTGGACGCCATGAGTTGCAGCCTCACGCCGCCGGCTGTTGACGGGCCCACTGCTGGGCAAATGCCACGGGCGAGCGATTCCCGAGCCGGGAGTGCCGCCGCTGACGGTT
>Ga0224500_10001004_pt1 | contig 17643 bp, 17 predicted proteins | sample SF_Oct11_sed_USG_FD_168126 | JGI IMG/M metagenome (GOLD analysis project Ga0224500, IMG submission 168126) | Sediment microbial communities from San Francisco Bay, California, United States - SF_Oct11_sed_USGS_4_1 | ecosystem: Environmental > Aquatic > Marine > Sediment | place: USA: California... | reverse complement strand
CCCCTCGGCGGCCGCCCTATGATGCAGCGCATGGCGTCCCCCAAGCGCTTCCGTCACGCCGTCATCGTCGGCAAGCCGCAGGCGCAGGGCATGCGCGAACTGCTCGACGAGGTGGCCCAGTTCCTCCTGCGTGAGGGGCTGGAGGTCGCGATCGAGCGTGCCACGGCGCAGGCCACGAGCATGGACGGCTACGCGACGGTCGACGCGGCGCAGCTCGGTCGCAGGTGCGACCTCGCGGTGGTCGTGGGCGGCGACGGCACGATGCTCGGCATCGCGCGCGAACTGGCGCGCTTCGACATCCCGCTGGTGGGCATCAATCAGGGGCGGCTGGGCTTCATCACCGACATCCCGGTAGGCCAGTACCAGGAGGCACTCGCCCCGATGCTTGGCGGCGACTACACCGAGGAGCATCGCTCGATGCTCGACGCAGGCGTCTGGCGCGACGACGAGTGCATCTTCAGCGGCCTGTCGATGAACGACGTGGTCGTCAGTCGCGGCGCGACCGCGGGCATGGTCGAGCTGCGGGTCGACATCGGCGAGGAGTTCGTCGCCAATCTGCGCGCCGACGGCCTGATCGTCGCCTCGCCGACCGGCTCGACCGCGTACGCGCTGTCGGCCGGCGGGCCGATCCTGCACCCGGGCATCGGCGGCTGGGTGCTCGTGCCGATCGCCTCGCACACGCTGTCCAACCGCCCCATCGTGCTGCCGGACGACGAGGAGATCCGCATCACTGTGGTGGCCGGCCGTGACGCGTCGGTGAATTTCGACATGCAGAGTCTGGCCAGCCTGTTGCACGGCGACCAGGTGCGCATGAAGCGCTCGGCGCACAGGGTGCGCTTTCTGCACCCGATGGGCTGGAGCTACTACGCGACGCTGCGGCGCAAGCTGCGCTGGTACGAGGGAGTGGTATGACCCCCCCGGAACCTTCGACGCTCCCCCCCAGGGGGGCACCGCCAGCGGCGCGGCAAAGCCGGTTCCGCGGCGGCGCCGGGGTCGAGGCTGTGGCCTGCGGAGCGCGTCGCTGACATGCTGCGCCGCCTGTCGCTCCGGGACTTCGTCATCGTCCCCGCACTCGAAGTCGAGTTCGGGCCCGGCTTCACCGTGCTCACGGGCGAAACCGGCGCGGGCAAGTCGATCCTGATCGATGCGTTGCAGCTCGCACTCGGCGCGCGCGGCGAGGCGCTCGTGGTGCGCGAAGGTGCGGCGCGCGCCGACATCGCCGCCGAATTCGATGCGCCCGCCGCGCTGGCGCCCTGGCTCGACGAGGCCGGCTTCGAATCGGGCGACACGCTGCTGCTGCGCCGCACGATCGATGTGCAGGGCAAAAGCCGGGCCTGGATCAACGGCAGCCCGGCCACCGTGACCCAGCTGCGCGAGGCGGCCGACGCGCTGGTGGACATCCACGGCCAGCACGCCTGGCAGAGCCTGACGCGGCCCGCCGCGGTGCGCGCATTGCTCGACGCCGAGGCCGGCATCGACAACGCGCCGCTGATGCGGCTGTGGCAGCAGTGGCGCGCAGCGGCGGCGGCGCTCGATCGTGCGCGCCAGCGCGGTGCCGAGCTGGCGCGCGAACGCGAGCGGCTCGCTTGGCAGATTGGCGAGGTCGACCGGCTGGCACCGATGGCCGGCGAGTGGGACGAACTCAACGCCGAGCACCAGCGTCTGTCGCACGCGCAGGCGCTGATCGAGGCCGCCCGCAACGCGCTCGACGCGGTGTCGGACGCCGACACCAATGCGGGGGCGCTGGCACAGCGCGCCGCCGATGCGCTGACCGATGTCGCGCGCTTCGATGCGCGACTGTCACCGATTGCCGAGGTCCTTCAGGGCGCCCAGGCCCAGCTGCAGGACGCGGCCCACTCGCTGTCGGGCTACTTGCAGCGCGCCGATCTCGACCCGGGCCGGCTGGCCGAGCTGGACGCGCGCCTCGCGGCCTGGATCGGTCTGGCGCGCCGGTACCGGCAGGCGCCCGATGCGCTGCCGGCCCAGTGGCAGGCCTGGCGTGACGAGCTCGCGTCGATCGACGCCGCCGCCGACCTCGACGCGCTCGAACACGCGCAGGCCGAGGCCGAACGCACCTGGCGTGCCGAAGCCCAGCGCGTGAGCCGCGAGCGCCACAGGGCCGCGCGACCGCTGGCCCAGGCCGTCACCCTGGCGATGCAGTCGCTCGGCATGGCCGGTGGCGCCTTCGAGGTGGCCCTGCTGCCGCAGGACGAGCCGCAGTCGTTCGGGCTCGAGTCGGTCGAGCTGCGGGTGGCCGGCCACGCCGGCAGCACGCCGCGGCCGCTGGCCAAGGTGGCGTCGGGCGGCGAGCTGTCGCGCCTGGCGCTCGCGATCGCGGTGACGACCGCACGCCATGGCGACGGCGCGGCCACGCTGATCTTCGACGAGGTCGATGCCGGTATCGGCGGCGCGGTGGCCGACACCGTGGGCCGTCTGATGAAGCAGCTCGGGCGCGATCGCCAGGTGCTGGCCGTGACGCATCTCGCGCAGGTGGCCGCCTGCGGCGACGCGCACCATGTCGTCAGCAAGGCGGTGGCGTCGTCGGGCCGCACCGCGAGCGACGTGCGGCCGGTGACGGGCGAGGCGCGCGTGGCCGAGATCGCGCGCATGCTCGGCGGCGACCGGCTGGCGACCAGCCTCGCACACGCCGAGCAGTTGCTGGTGCAGGCCACAGGCGACTCGCCCCCGCCCAAGGCGGCCAAGTCGAGGCGACGCGGATGAAACCCGAGGTCGAGCGCCGGGCGCACGATCTGGTGCTCGTCACCGGCATCTCCGGATCGGGCAAGTCGGTGGCGATGCACGCGCTCGAGGACGCGGGCTACTTCTGTGTCGACAACCTGCCGCCCGAACTGCTGCGCGAGTTCATCGCGGTCGAGCACCGGCGCGAAGGTGGCGCGAGGCGCGTCGCGATCGCGGTCGACGTGCGCAGCGCAGGCTCGCTGCCGCACCTGGCGCCGCTGGTCGATTCGCTGCGCAGCGAAGGCGTGGCACTGCGCTCGTTCTTCCTCGACGCCAGCACCGATGCGCTGGTGCGGCGCTACTCGGAGACGCGCCGCCCGCACCCGCTGTCGACCGCCGACAGCTCACCCCGTGCACTGGTCGACGCGATCGAGATCGAACGCCAGCTTCTGTCCGGGCTGCGCGAGCGCTCGGTGGTCGTCGATACCAGCCAGCTGCGGCCGGCCCAGCTGGCGCGCTGGCTACGCGACGCGGTGGGCGTGCGCGGCCGCGGGCTGACGCTGGTGTTCGAGTCGTTCGCGTTCAAGTACGGCGTGCCGCTGGACGCCGACTTCGTGTTCGACCTGCGCGTGCTGCCGAACCCGCATTACATCCGCGAGCTGCGTCCGCTGACGGGACGCGATGCTCCGGTGGCCGACTACCTGGCCGCGCAACCCGAGGCGCTGGAGATGCTGGGGCAGATCGAGGCGTTCCTGGCCCGCTGGCTCGATGCGTTCACCGACGGCCACCGGGCCTACCTCACGGTCGCGCTGGGCTGCACCGGTGGCCAGCACCGGTCGGTCTGGGCGGCCGAACAGCTCGCCGTGCGGTTCGCGTCACGCAGCGCGACCCTGTTGCGGCATCGAGAGCAGGACGCGCTGGCGTGAGCGGTTCGAACACCGTGGCGCTGTTTCCGCTGCGAAGCGTGCTGTTCCCCGGTGCGCTGCTGCAGCTCAAGGTGTTCGAGGCCCGCTATCTCGACCTCGTCGGCCGCTGCCTGCGCGAACAGGCCCGCTTCGGCGTCGTGTGCTTGGCCGAGGGCCGCGAGTCGGGTCGCGAGGGCGTGCGTTTCGAGACCGAAGGCACGATGGCCGATATCGAGGAGGTCGACGCGGAGGGCACGAACCTGCTTCGCGTGCGCTGCCGTGGCGCCGAGCGCTTCCAGATCATCGGCGCGGCGCGAGTGCAGCCCGATGGCCTGTGGCTGGCCGACATCGAGGCGCTGGCCGCCGACGAGACACAGACGCCGGAGCCGGCGCTGTTCGCCACGGTGCAAGCGCTGCAACAGGTGATCGCGTCGCTCAGGGAGCAGGGCAACGCGCCGTTCGCCGAACCGTTTCAGCTCGACGACGCGGGCTGGGTTGCGAACCGCTGGTGCGAGATCCTGCCGATTTCGCTCGCGGCCAAGCAGAAGCTGATGACACTGCCCGACCCGCAGGCGAGGTTGCGCCTGGTGCATGAATACCTCAAGGGCAAGGGCGTGGTGGGCTGACCGGCTCCGCGGCGCCGGGGCCGGATCTGCGGCGTCCGCCGGGCCTGCGGTGCCGGTCCGTTCAGCGTGTGATGAGCTTGCGGATGGGCGCAGGCAGACCGAGGGCCTGCGCTTGGGCAACCGTGAACCAGCGCCCTTCGGGCAGCGATGATTCGATCCGCTCGCGTCGCGCGACGGCCAGGCGGTCCGGCAGCCGATGCCGCCAGGGCTCGAGGCGCCAGTCGAAGTGGGTCAGCGCGTGATCGATCGGCGCCAGCGCCTCGCCGCGGCCGGGCCAGCCCTCGGCGGCGTTGGACACGTCGTCGATCGAGTCGAACAGCGGCAACGTCCACAGCCCCGCCCACACGCCCATATCGGGCCGACGCACGAGCCACAGCCGGTCGCCCTGCACGAGCCACAGCAGCGCGTTGTGGCGTTGCCTGCGTTCGAGCCGGTGCATCTTGACCGGGTAGCGTGACGGATCGCCTTGCCGGCGCGCGACGCAGGGTTCGGCCAGCGGGCACTGCGTGCAGCGCGGCGCACGCGCGGTGCACAGCGTGGCACCGAGGTCCATCAGGCCTTGCGTGTAGCGGTCGACATCACGCGCGGGCAACAGCGCCTCGGCGTGCTGCCACAACACGCGCTCGTTGGCCGCCCGCGCAAGGTCGGCGTCGAAGCCGAGCACGCGCGTGAGCACCCGCTTGACGTTGCCATCGAGAATGGCCGCTCGCTCGCCGAAGCAGAATGCGGCGATCGCGCCCGCCGTGGATCGGCCGATGCCGGGCAGCTCCGCGAGTGCCGCAGCGCTGCGCGGGAACGATCCACCATGGCCGGCGACGATCGCCTGCGCGCAGCGGTGCAGGTGGCGTGCGCGGCTGTAGTAACCCAGCCCGCTCCACAGCGCGAGCACGTCGTCCAGCGGCGCCGCGGCGAGCGTGCGCACATCGGGAAAGCGCTCCAGGAAGCGCGGGTAGTAGTCGAGCACCGTCGCGACCTGCGTCTGCTGCAACATGATCTCCGACAGCCAGACGCGATACGGATCTCGCGACGTCTGCCAGGGCAGGTCATGACGGCCGTGCCGGCGTTGCCAGGCAATGACGCGCTCGGCGACCGGCGCGCCCGCGCGGGTCCTGGCCGGCATCAACCGGCGGCGACGCTGCGCGATGCGGACGCGGACCGCGACGGCAGAACGGCGACGCCGGACTCGGGCTCGTCGCCGGCCGCATGCACACCCGACGCCGCAGCGTCGCGCAGCGCGGCGAGCTGCTCGCGCACGCGCGCGGCCAGGACCTGCAGGCGCTGATCCTGGGCCTCGAGGTCGGCGATGCGTGCGTCGAGGTCGCCCGCGGCCAGCTGGATGCGCTCGAGGCTCTCGCGGCGGCGCTTGAAGGCACGCCGGCGTTCGCGCAATTGCGAGTCGACCTGGTTGGACGCCGACTTGTGCCACAACTCGATGTCGCCACTGGCGTTCTCGAAGGTCATGCGCAGCTTGGACAGCAGCATGCGCCTGAACTGCTCCATGAAGCGCGGCTCGGCCAGCCGCAACGCGTGCGACAGACCCAGGTACTGCACATAGCTGCGCTCGATGAGGTTGAGCTCGTGGTCGGTGCGCTCGAGCGACGGCAGGCGCGAGACGCTCAGGGCGAATCCGAAGTCGCTGTTGAGCTGGCGGAAGCTCGCATTGAGCATGTCGTGGATCTCGCTGCCGCGCTCGCGTGCCTTCGTCACCCGCAGGCGCAGGCGGTTGCACAGAGCAAGGAAGGCCTTGCGTGCACCGAGGTTGAACAGCGTCGAGCTTGCCTCGTCCTGCATCTGCGAGATCTCGTCGCGCAGCGCATCGCTGGCGAGCCCGGCGAGCTGCTCGCGCAGCATGCGTGTGTGCACCGCTCGCATCGCGACGAGGCGCTCGGTGCAGCGCTCGAATTCGCGCAACTCGCCGTCGACGCGCTCGATCATCACCTGCACCTTGCCACTGCTCTTGCCGCGCAGGCCGCGCAGCTCGAGCATCTGCTCGGCAATCTGGCGCCGCTGATCCGACAGGCGGCGCGTGGCCTGCTGCTCGACGGCCGATGCGGTATCGGTCACCAGGGCTTGGATCACCTCGCGGCGGTGCGGCAGCAACTGCTGGCCGAGCGCGTCCTCCAGTGCGGGCAGCCGGCTGGCGGCCAGCGCCCCCGGGTCGCCGTCGATGCGGCCAGCCAGCGCCTGACGCGCCGACAGCGGGAACACGCGGTCGGCATCGACTTCGAGCGTGCGCGCGGTGCTCGCGACCTGCTGAGCGATCTGGACCGAAACCGCGTCGACGGTGAGCAGCGGATCGGCAAGCGCGTCGATCTTGTTGAGCACGACGAAGCGCGCCATCGACTGGCCACCGAGGTGATCGCGCCAGACCGCGAGGTCGGACTTGGTCACGCCGGTGTCGGCCCCGAGGATGAAGACCACCGCATGAGCCGCGGGCAACAGCGACAGCGTCAACTCGGGCTCGGCGCCGATCGCATTGAGGCCTGGCGTGTCGAGCACGACCAGCCCGCGCTGCAGCAACGGATGCGGGTAGTTGATCGCCGCGTGGCGCCACGCAGGCACCTCGACCAGACCCTCGGCGATCATCGGCGGGTTGTCGTCCGGATCGTCATCACGCCAGAACCCGAGCGCACGCGCCACCTCCACGGTGACCGCCTTGGTGCGCATCACTTCGGTCAGGGCGTCGGCCAAGCGTTCTGGCGAATGCGGGTCGAGGCGGATCGTGGTCCAGGCATCGGGCTTGGCGCGCAGGTCGCTGAGCGATTGCGCCTCGAGCCGCGTGTCGATCGGCAGCAGCGCCAGGACCGGGGGCATGCCCGCATCGTGACCCAGCTCCACCGGGCACATCGTGGTGCGCCCCGGCGTGGCCGGCAGGATGCGACGCCCCGTGTCGGCGAAGAAGATCGCGTTGATCAGTTCGGACTTGCCGCGCGAGAACTCGGCCACGAAAGCCACGCACAGGCGGTCCGTGGCCAGCCGCTCACGCAGCGCGACGATGTGGCGATCGCATGCCTCGTCGCCGACCTCATGCTCGTGCAGGAAGCGCGACAGGTCGGCGACCTGTCGGTCCAGGGCGCGGCGCCAAGCCGCCAGCGCATCGAGCTGACCGGCCAGGGTGGGTTCGGCGACGTGGGCGTCCATGGGCAAGGTGAGGCGGACGATGCTAGCGCAAGGTGCCGGCGGGCCGGTCCGGGGAAACATCTGCTGACAGCGCCCACGCAACAGTCGTGCAGCTTGTCGCGGCCGGCTGTCGCACCGCAGGCGACGCTGCCAGGGTCTGTCCCCACCGAGCAGCGTGGACAGTCCCTAGCGCTTCTGGCAGGACCGGCAGAAGTAGGTCGCGCGCTGGGCCTGCACGACGCGACGCACTGGATGGCCGCAGCGGGCGCAGGGCAGGCCCTCGCGGCCGTAGACGCGTACCTGGGCCTGATAACGGCCGTCCATGCCGTGGGCGTCCCGAAAGTCGCGCAGCGTCGAGCCGCCGAGCGCGAGCGCGCTGGCGAGCGTGCCGCGCACGCTCGCCAGCAGGCGCTCGGCGCGCGCACGGCTGATCCGGTCGCAGCGCGTGCGCGGATCGATCCCGGCGTCGAACAGCGCCTCGCAGGCGTAGATGTTGCCGGCGCCAACGACGATGTCGCCCGCCAGCAAGGCCGCCTTGATCGTCGTCCGGCGGCGCCGCAGCGCGGCGTGGAAGCGCTCGCCCGTCAGTGCGTCGTCGAACGGCTCGGCGCCCAGTCGCGCGAGCAGGGGTGCCGCCGGCGGCGCGTCGAGCGCACTCGACCACAGCACCGCGCCGAATCGACGCGGGTCGGTCAGGCGCAGCACGCCCCGCGTCGTCACCAGATCGAAGTGGTCGTGCTTGCCGACCTTGGCGCCCGCAGGACCGAAGGCGAGCGAACCCGACATGCCCAGGTGCATGAGGAGCCCACCCGCAGGGAGACCATCGCGCTGCAATGGCAACCAGAGGTATTTGCCGCGCCGCTGGGTCCGGCCGACGCGACAGCCGATCAGTCGGCGCGGTGGGCAGCCAAGCGGCCAGCGCAGCGGTGCGCCCAGGCGCACCGACTGAACCTGTGCGCCGGCGATGCGGTCGGCAAAACTGCGCCGCGTGACTTCGACCTCGGGCAGTTCGGGCATCGCGGGATCATAGAAGCGCTCATGGACTGCAACCCTTCACGCGGCGCGCTCGCCCCAAGTGCCTAGAATGGCTGCGACCATGAAGCGACGCTATCTCCTCGCGATCTGTGCCCTGCTCGTGCTGCCCAGCAGCGGCACGCTGGCGCAGGCTGCGCAGCCCGCCAATTCAGCCCTCGACGCGCCGCTGTTCTATGAATTGCTGTTGGGCGAGATGGACCTGCGAGCCGGTGACGCCGGCGCCGCTTATGCCAAGTTCATCGACGTCGCGCGCCGCACGGGTGATGAGTCCGCGTTCCGGCGAGCCGTCGAGGTGGCGCTCCAAGCGCGATCGGGCGACCAGGCGATCGCCGCGGCGCGCGCCTGGCGCCAGGCGGTGCCCGAGTCGATGGATGCGCTGCGGTTCGAACTCCAGATCCTTGCCGCGCTCAATCGCGGCGGTGAACTGAGCGAGCCGATCAAGGCATTGCTGGCGCGCACCCCGCCCGCCGATGTCAGTGGCGTGATCGCCGGACTGCCGCGCCTGTTCGCGCGCGCGAGCGACAAGCGGCAGGCCGCCGAACAGCTCGATGAAGCGCTCAAGCCTTTCATCAATGCCGAGCCCACGCGTACTGCCGCCCGCGTGGCCAGCGCACGCGGGTGGGCTCAGGCCGGCGAGACCGCGCGCGCGCTCGAGCTCGCCGAGCGCGCGAATGCCGACGACCCTGCCGCGCCGGGGCCGGCGCTGCTCGCGCTGGACCTGATGGCGGGCCCGCCACCCCAACTGCCTGCGGCCGAGAAGCTGGTCACCTCTTTCCTCCAACGACCTGGGGCCGAGGTTGCGGTGCGCATGGCGTACGTTCGGGTGCTGAGCACGGCGCAACGCTATGTCGAGGCCGAATCGCAGCTGCGCACCGTGACGCGCGAGCAACCCTCACTGCCCGGCCCATGGCTGAGCCTGGGTGCGTTGCAGCTCGAACTGCGCCAGCCGCGCGATGCCGACACCTCGATCCAGCGATTCCTGCAGTTGCGCACGAGCGCAACCGAACCGGCGGTTGGCGCCGACGACGGGGACGACGACGAAGATGGCGCCAACGCGGGCGACGGCGGCCGTACCCAGGCCTGGCTCATGCTGGCCCAGGCGGCCGACATGCGAGGCGATGCCAAGGCCGCCTCCGGCTGGCTCGACAAGATCGACGACCCGCAGCGCGCGCTCGAGGTGCAGACCCGCCGTGCGACGCTGCTGGCCAAGCAGGGCAAGGTACGCGAGGCGCGCACGATGGTGCAGCAGGTGCCCGAGCGCAAGCCCGAGGATGCGCGTGCCAAGCTGGTTGCCGAAAGCACCGTGCTGCGCGAAGTCAAGCGCTGGCCCGACGCGCACGCGGTCCTCGTCACTGCCAACGAACGCTTTCCGGGCGACACGGACCTGCTCTACGAGCAGGCGATGGTGGCCGAGAAGCTCGCCCGCACGGACGAGATGGAGCGCGTGCTGCGCAAGGTCATCGAGCTCAAGCCCGATCACCATCACGCCTACAACGCGCTCGGCTATTCGTTAGCCGAGCGCAACCAGCGCCTTCCCGAGGCGCGTGAACTGATCCACAAGGCCCTCGAACTGGCGCCGAGCGACCCGTTCATCACCGACAGCATGGGCTGGGTGGAGTACCGTCTGGGAAACAATGCCGCCGCATTGGTCCACTTGCAGCGCGCCTACGCGTCTCGCCCCGACACCGAGATTGCGGCCCACCTGGGTGAGGTGCTCTGGGCCACCGGGCAGCGCGAGGAAGCGCGCAGGGTGTGGCGTGAAGGTCGTTCGCGCGACGCCGACAACGAGGTGCTGCGCGAAACGCTGAATCGGCTCCAGGTCCGGCTGTGATGCGGCGTGCCTGGCTCGCCGCGGCGGTCTTCGGCGTCGCGGGATGTGCCGCCACGGTACCTCGCGCGCCGACCGACCTGTCGGGCCGCCTGGCGCTTCGCGTGGAGGCGCCGGCACACAGCTTCAGTGCGGATTTCGACCTGCGCGGCGACGCCGAGCGCGGCCAGCTGCACCTGACCGGACCGCTGGGCACGACGCTGGGCGAGGCGCAATGGCAGCCGGGTGCTGCCCGCCTGCGAACCGGCGAGTCGAGCCAGGACTTCGTGTCGCTCGATGCGCTCTCGCAGTCGCTGTTCGGCCAGCCGCTGCCACTGGCGGCGCTGGTCGACTGGCTGCGCGGCCGACCATGGCCTGGGGCAGCGAGCACCAGCCGCACCGACGGTTTCGAGCAGCTCGGCTGGGCGGTGGACTTATCTCGCTATGCCGGCGATGGCGTGATCGTGGCCACCCGCGAGCGCGACCCGAAGCTCAGTGTCCGCGTGCGGCTGGAGCCCCGGTCGTGAGCCTGGACGCGCTGCTGGACGTCCCGGCGCCCGCCAAGGTCAACCTGTTCCTGCACATCGTCGGGCGCCGCGCCGACGGTTACCACCTGCTGCAGTCGGTGTTCCTGCTGATCGACTGGTCCGACATCCTGCATTTCGAGCGCCGCAGCGATGGCGCGCTGCGGCGCCATGACCTGGGCGCGGCGTTGCCCGCCGACGACCTCGTGCTGCGGGCCGCGAGAGCGCTCCAGGCCGCCAGCGGCACGCCGCTCGGGGCCGATATCTGCATCGACAAGCGGGTGCCCTGGGCTGCGGGCCTTGGCGGTGGCAGCTCGGACGCCGCGACCACGCTGCTGGCATTGAATCGACTCTGGGCACTGAACCTCCCCCGCGAGCGGTTGATCGCGCTGGCTATCTCGCTGGGCGCCGATGTGCCCTTCTTCGTGGCCGGTCGCAACGCCTTCGTCGAGGGCATCGGCGAGCGGCTCACGCCGCTGGCCGTCCCGCGCCAGTGGCTGGCCCTGGTCAAGCCCGCTGCGGGGCTCGCGACCGCGGACATCTTCGGCCACCCGGCCCTGGTCCGAGACACACCCGCTGCTATACTTTCCGGCTTTCTCGCAGACGCAGCGACACCCGCGTTCTGGGCTTCAGGCTTTGGTCGAAACGACCTTCAGTCTGCCGCCGAAGACCGTTGCCCGGAGGTGGCCCAGGCCGCCAACTGGCTGCGGCGCCACTTCGGCAACAGCCGCATGACGGGTTCGGGCAGCGCGGTGTTTGCGAGGAACGGCATGGACGACCAACCCCTGGCGACATGGCCGGTGGAAGACCCGCTTCCGCCGGGATGGGTGGGCCGGATGTGCCGCAGTTTGGATCAGCATCCACTGGTGGACTGGGCCGACTGAGGACTGGTTTCGAGGGTCGGGGCACAAGCCGCGGTCCTGTGTAGGGGAGTCGCCAAGCTGGTTAAGGCATCGGATTTTGATTCCGACATTCGAGGGTTCGAGTCCTTCCTCCCCTGCCAAATCCCACTCTGCGTCCCATCACCCAACCATCCAACGAGTTCGCGCCGTGCTGTTCAACACCGTGCTGTTTTCCGGAAATTCGAACCGGGCGCTGGCGCAGGAAATGGCCACCAGCCTGGGGGTGGAACTGGGCAAGGCGAATGTCGGCCGCTTTTCCGACGGCGAAGTGACGGTCGAGATCCAGCAGAACGTCCGGGCGAGGGACGTGTTCGTCGTCCAGTCGACCTGCGCACCGACCAACGAGAACGTGATGGAGCTGCTGATCATGGTCGATGCGTTGAAGCGCGCCAGCGCGCGCCGCATCACCGCTGTCATCCCCTACTTCGGCTACGCCCGCCAGGACCGCCGGCCGCGCAGCACGCGGGTGCCGATCAGTGCCAAGGTGGTGGCCAACCTGCTCGAGACCGTGGGCATCGAGCGCGTTCTCACGATGGATCTGCACGCCGACCAGATCCAGGGCTTCTTCGACATCCCGGTGGACAACATCTACGCCAGCCCGGTGCTGCTGGCCGACCTGAAGAGCAAGAACTACCGCGACCTCGTGGTCGTGTCGCCAGACGTCGGCGGCGTGGTTCGCGCAAGGGCGCTGGCCAAGCAGCTCGGCTGCGATCTGGCCATCATCGACAAGCGCCGCCCGACGGTCAACGTGTCTGAAGTGATGCACGTCATCGGCGAGATCGAAGGCCGCAACTGCGTGATCATGGACGACATGATCGACACCGCCGGCACGCTGGTGAAGGCGGCCGAAGTGCTCAAGGAGCGAGGCGCCAAGAGCGTGTATGCCTACTGCACCCATGCAGTGTTCTCGGGCGCGGCGATCGAGCGCATGGCCAAGTCCGCGCTCGACGAAGTCGTCATCACCAACACCATCCCGCTGTCGGAGGCGGCCAAGTCCTGCAAGAAGATCCGTCAGCTGTCGGTGGCCTTCCTTTTCGCCGAGACGATCCGCCGCATTACCGACGGCGAGTCGGTGACCTCGTTGTTTTCGGAGCAGAACAGTAATTTTTGACAGCGGAGCGGGCTCCCCCGGAGCCCGCTCGTCAGGCGTGGACCCTTTGTCCGCAATCCCGGGGAGCCTGGTCGCGGGCCCCACCACTACCACCATGGAGTGACACTCAAATGAAGTTCGTAGCCTACGAACGCACCCTGCAGGGGACCGGAGCGAGCCGCCGCCTGCGCAAGGCCGACAAGGTGCCCGGCATCGTCTACGGCGCGGGTGCGCCGCAAATGATCGAACTCGATCACAACGCGCTGTACTTCGCGCTCAAGAAGGAGGCCTTCCACTCGTCGCTGCTCGAGATGGAGCTCGGCGGCAAGGTGCAGAAAGTGCTGCTGCGCGACTTCCAGATGCATCCCTGGAAGCAGAACGTGCTGCACATCGACTTCCAGCGTGTCGATGCGACCACGCGCATCCACAAGAAGATCCCGCTGCACTTCGAGGGCGAAGAGAATTCGCCTGCGGTCAAGACCGACAAGTGCCTGGTCAGCCACGTCGCCACGGATATCGAAGTCGAATGCCTGGCCGCGCAGTTGCCCGAGTTCGTGACGATCGATTTGTCGGGCCTGATCAAGGGCCAGAGCCTGAAGGCCAGCGAGCTCAAGCTGCCCGATGGCCTGAAGTGGGTGCGCCACGGCAAGATCGATCCCGTGATCGTGGCCGTGACGGTGCCGAAGCAAGAAGCGGAAGAAGCAGCGCCCGCTGCCGCCGCGGCCGTGGTGGTGGCCGCGCCGGCGGCGCCCGCCAAGAAGAAGAAGGACGAGAAGCAGAACAGGAAGTGAACACCTGAGGTTCATGCGCCCGAAGGCCCCGCAATGCGGGGCCTTCTTCTTTGCCGCAGGCCCCTTCCTCTCGCGCCACGAGCTGCGTGCGTCCGTGCCCGTCGTCATGGGCCGCCACCTATGATCGCGGCCGATGACGAAGATTCGACTGCTCGTCGGCCTTGGCAATCCGGGACCCGAACACGAGGCGACCCGCCACAACGCGGGCTTCTGGTGGATCGATGCCGTGGCAGCGCGGCTGCGCGTGACGCTGATGCCCGAGCGTGGCTACCACGGGTTGGTCGCGCGATTCAACCGCCCGCACGGTGCCGGCGGGGAGCCCTTGTGGCTGCTCGAACCGATGACCTTCATGAACCTGTCCGGCAAGTCGGTCGCGGCGCTGGCACGGTTCTACAAGATCGCACCCGGCGAGATCCTGGTGGCGCATGACGAACTCGACCTGCAGCCCGGCCAGGCCAAGCTCAAGCGCGGCGGCAGTGCGGCAGGTCACAACGGGCTCAAGGACATCCACGCCCAGCTGGGCACGCTCGATTTCTGGCGCCTGCGGCTGGGCATCGGCCACCCCGGCGTGAAAGCCGAGGTGGTGAATTACGTGCTCAGGAAGCCGTCGCCGGAGCACCGCGAGGCGATCGCGCAGGCGATCGACCGCTCGCTCGAATCCCTCGACTCGGTGTTGGCGGGCGACATGGAGCGGGCCATGATGAAGGTCCACGCGAGCAAGCCGGCGCGGCCCAAGCCGCCCAGGCCACCGGCGCCACCCGGCACGGACGGCGAGCCCGCGGACACGGAGCCTGTGCCATGAAGTATCTCGCCCTGTTGACCGTCGCCTTGCTTGGCATTGCGATCGCGCCCGCGCTGGCGCAAGGCAAGAAGGTCTACCGCTGCGAGGCCGGTGGCAAGGTCGAATACTCCGATGCCCCCTGCAAGGGTGCAGCCGAGGTCGCGGCCGATGACGCGCGCACGAAGGCGCAGCGCGATGCGGCGGTGCAGACCGTGCAACGCGAGGAGAAACTCGCCGAGAAGATGGCGCGCGAACGCCACGCTGCGGAGGCGGCCGCTTCACGCCAGGGCGCGGTGATCATTCCCCACGCGTCCGCCGCACAAGCCGCCGCCGCATCCGCTCCAGCGAGCAAGAAGCGGGCGCAGAAGAAACCGGCCGCGAGGCCGGCACCGCCTCAATCCTGAGTCGCGGCCTGTGCCTGCAGGCGCCGGTACTTTGCCCACAGGCTGCCCCTGGACTCGACATGTGCCGGGTCGAGCGGAATGCACGCCACCGGGCAGACCTGGACGCACTGCGGCTCGTCGAAATGACCGACACATTCGGTGCAACGGCCGGGATCGATGACGTAGTACTCCGCGCCCATCGAGATCGCCCGGTTCGGGCACTCGGGCTCGCAGACATCGCAGTTGATGCATTCGTCGGTGATCATGAGTGCCATAGGCCCTCCTGTCCGACGAATGCGGCACGCGCGTGCAGGCGCGTACCGCCCTCAGCGGTCCGACGCATGCGTCGGCAATTCCCGCTTGGCTTGTCGGTGATCATCAATGCCATCGCGGCACCTACTCGCCGCGCGGGCTCTGCGCCACCCGCTCCTTGAGCTTCTCGAGAACCAAAGGGGCCACGAACTTGGAGACATCACCGCCCAGGGTGGCAATCTCGCGCACGAAGGTGCCGCTGACGAACTGGTACTGGTCGCTTGGCGTGAGGAACAGCGTCTCGACCTCGGGCATCAGCTGGCGGTTCATGCCGGCCATCTGAAACTCGTACTCGAAGTCGCTGACCGCACGCAGGCCGCGCACCACGACGCGGCCGCCGTGCTCGAGCACGAAGTCGGAGAGCAGGCCGCGAAAGGCGATGACCTCGACATTCGCATACGGCGCCGCCAGTTCACTCGCGATCGCCAGACGCTCGGCGATCGTGAACATCGTGCGCTTGTGGTGCCCCGCGGCCACGGCCACGATCAGGCGCTCGAACAGCCGGCTCGCACGCGCCATCAGGTCCTGATGGCCAAGCGTCATCGGGTCGAAGGTGCCCGGATAGACGGCGGTAAGTCGGGTGGTCGATGTCATGTCAGCATCGCCGGCCCTGCCCAGGGACCGGCGCGCCGGCTCGAGGGCGTGCAGGCGTGGCGAGTCCGGGTGCCGTCATGACACGGAGTTTATGCGTCGCGGCGCCAGAGGTGGGCGTGGACCGCTCCCGCCTTCAGGTGGCGCCAGTCCTCGAAGCCGGTCGGGGCCGGCAGCGCGGCCGCGGCCTCCACGTAGAGGTAGCCGCGCGGGCGCACCAGCGGCGCGGCCGCGGCGATCGCGCTCGCATGCAAGCCGGCATCGAACGGCGGATCGAGCAGCACGAGGTCGAACGACGCCGGCGCCGAGCGCGACATCCATCCGAGGGCCTCGTCCCTGTGCAAGTCCACCGCCTGCGTGGCAAGACGCACCGCCACGGCCGCCAATGCCTTGCCAAGCACGGCATCGCGTTCGATCATCACGACCCGCGCCGCACCCCGCGACGCGGCCTCGAATCCGAGCGCACCGGTGCCCGCGAAGGCGTCGAGCACGTGCCAGCCCGTGAGGTCCTGGCCGAGCCAGTTGAACAGCGTCTCGCGCACGCGGTCGGGCGTCGGGCGAAGCCCGGGCCGATCCGTGACCGCCAGCTTGGTTCGCTTCCATAGCCCGCCGACGATGCGCACTTCGTGCGTCATCCGCGGCGCCCGGCCGCCCGAGGTCACCGAGCGCCCCCTTGGGGGGCCGCGAGCAAGAGCAAGCTTGGTGGCTTCATCAAAGCCGCACGGGGATGCCGCGCGCGGCCATCAGCGCCTTGGCCTCGGCCACAGTGTGCTGGCCGTAGTGGAAGATGCTCGCCGCCAGCACCGCGTCGGCGCCGCCCTTCGTGATGCCCTCGGCCAGATGCTCGAGCGTGCCGACGCCGCCCGATGCGATCACCGGGACTTCGACCGCGTCGGCCACCGCGCGTGTGAGTTCGAGGTCGAAGCCGATCTTGGTGCCGTCGCGGTCCATGCTCGTCAGCAGGATCTCGCCGGCGCCGAGCGCCGTCACGCGCCGGGCCCACTCGATCGCATCGAGCCCCGTGTCCTTGCGCCCGCCGTGCGTGTAGACGTGCCAGCCTCCGCCCTGCCCCACGGGCTGGCGCTTGGCATCGATCGCCACGACGATGCACTGCGCACCGTACTTGTCGCTCGCTGCGCGCACCACGTCGGGATCGGCCACGGCGGCCGAGTTGAAGCTCACCTTGTCGGCCCCCGCATTGAGCAGCCGCCGCACGTCGGCCACCGTACGCACGCCACCGCCGACCGTCAGCGGAATGAAGACCTGCGAAGCCACCGCCTCGATCATGTGCAGGATCAGGTCGCGCCCGTCGCTGGTGGCCGTGATGTCGAGGAAGGTGAGCTCGTCCGCGCCTTGCTCGTTGTAGCGCGCAGCGATTTCAACCGGGTCGCCTGCATCGCGCAACGCGACGAAGTTGACGCCCTTGACGACGCGCCCACCGGTAACGTCCAGGCAGGGAATGATGCGTTTGGCGAGCATGTCCGGGCAGAGCGGGCGAGCCCCGATTGTCGCAGCGGTGCGAGCGTCGACGCGAACACAACCGGCTGTTACCACGGCACGCCCTCCCGTCCCAAGATCGCACCACCGCGGCGCAACGGCGCCCGGCCCATTCATAAGGAGTGCAGCGATGGCAAAGAAGATCCTGATGTTGTGCGGCGATTTCGGCGAGGACTACGAAACCATGGTCCCGTTCCAGGCCCTGCAGGCGGTCGGCCATGTCGTGCACGCGGTTGCGCCCGACAAGAAGGCGGGTGACTACGTGCACACGGCGGTCCACGATTTCGACGGTGCGCAGACCTACAGCGAGAAGCCCGGCCACCGATTCACGCTGAACGCGAACTTCGCCGACGTGAAACCCGAGAGCTACGACGCGGTCGTGATCCCGGGGGGCCGCGCGCCCGAGTACTTGCGCATGAACAACCGGGTGGTGGACATCGTGCGCCACTTCCTGAAAGCCGACAAGCCGGTGGCCTCGATCTGCCATGGCGCGCAACTGCTGGCGGCCACCGGCATGCTCAAGGGCCGGCGCGTATCGGCCTACCCGGCCTGCCAGGTGGAGGTGGAACTTGCGGGTGCCGAATACAGCGGCATCGCGAT